>ULUK01001802.1_pt1 | contig 12542 bp, 10 predicted proteins | sample 1958451 | NCBI WGS metagenome assembly ULUK01 (sample SAMEA4835758, study PRJEB28245) | human gut metagenome | biome: gut microbiome; material: fecal sample | place: Denmark | collected 2008
AAAGCGGCAGCTGTGGCGGATTATCGTCCGGATCACCCGGTCGATGAAAAAGTCAAGAAAAAAGACGGGGATGCCACTCTTACGATGGAACGCACGGAAGATATCCTTTCGTATCTGGGCGCGCACAAAAAACCGGGACAGTTTCTGTGTGGATTTTCCATGGAGACGGAACATATGCTGGAGAATTCCCGTGCAAAACTTGCAAAAAAGAATGCAGATATGATTGTGGCGAATAACCTGAAGGTAGCCGGAGCCGGATTTGGTACAGATACCAATGTGGTGACGCTGATTACGGCAGATGACTGCAGGGAACTGGAAATAATGAGCAAAGCGGATGTCGCATCAGCGATTGTGAGTGAAATTTTAAAGAAAATGTGTTAGTATTAAAATATGACAGACTTAGAAGCCTATTATAATAAATTTAATGAAGAGAAGCGTCTGGACAGCCGACACGGCAGGGTGGAATTTGTGACAAGTATGCATTATATCCATCAGTGTCTGGATGAAATTGTGAAAGAACGTGCAAAAGAGGAAATTCATATCCTTGATATCGGGGCGGGAACCGGACGATACAGCGTACCGCTGGCACAGGAAGGGTTCGATGTGACGGCCGTGGAACTGGTAAAGCATAATCTGGGACGCCTGAAACAGAAGGGTGCAGGAGTGCATGCATATCAGGGAAATGCAATGAATCTGAAAAAATTTTCCGATGATTCCTTTGACGTAACCCTGTTGTTTGGGCCGATGTATCACCTGCATGAGGAAAAGGACAAGCTTGCTGCGCTGCGGGAGGCGGTGAGGGTGACCAGACCCGGAGGCAGGATTCTCGTGGCGTATATTATGAATGAATTTTCCGTTATCACGTATGCGTTTAAGGAAAAACATATTCTGGAGGCGCTTCAGGAGGGAATGCTCACAGAGGATTATCACTGTACTTCAAAAGCCAATCCTCTGTATTCCATGGTTCGTCTGGAAGATATTGAAGCATTGGACCGGCAGGTAGAGGTCAGGCGCCGGCAGATCATAGCGGCAGACGGTGCAGCAAATTATATGCGTCCGTTTTTAAATGCGCTGACGGAAGAAGAGTTTGATGCGTTTCTGCAGTATCATCTGGCAACCTGTGAACGGATGGATCTTATGGGTGCAAGCGGTCACACGGTGGATATTCTTGTGAAAGAGGAGTCTGAAAACGTATGAAAACGTATGAAAAAATGGATATTGCCAATCCTAATGGCAGGATTTTTGCTGACGGGATGTTCTTCTCCTGCAGCAACGTCATCGGCTTTGCCCTCTTCTACGGAAAAAATCACGGAGACACAGATGACGGAAGAACCGGGTACGCTGGAAGAAACGGAAACCGGGACTGCAACTGAAACGCAGCAGGAACCGGTGATACAGACGGTAAAAATTACGGCGACAGGTGACTGTACGCTTGGGGCAACACAGACGCATGGGTATGCAGGTTCCTTTCATGAATACTATGATAAATACGGGCAGGATTATTTTTTTAAAAATATCAGAAGTATTTTTGAGCAGGATGATTTTACACTGATCAATCTGGAATGTGTGTTGTCAAATGCGACCGAGCGTGTGGAAAAAACGTGGAACTTAAAAGGAAAACCGGAGTATGTTGGTATTATGACAGACAGTTCTGTGGAGGGGGCAAGTCTGGGAAATAATCATACGTTTGATTATGGGCAGCAGGGACTTGATGATACCAGAGAAGTGTTAAATAAAGCAGGGATTATCTTCGGATTCAATGATCATGTGGATACCTATACCACGAAGGATGGTATCAAAATCGGAATTGTCTCCGCAAGCCAGCTGTCCGCTGATGAAACACATGCCAATTATATCCGGGATGGGATTGCAGAACTTCGGGAAGAAGGAGCGGATCTGGTAATTGCCTGTTGCCACTGGGGGATAGAGGGGGATCATTATCCGAATGATTATCAGCAGAAGCTGGCACACCAGGTGATTGACTGGGGAGCAGATCTGCTGGTCGGTACACATCCTCATGTATTGCAGGGAATGGAATTATACAACGGAAAAATGATCTGCTACAGTCTTGGAAATTTCTGCTTTGGGGGGAACAGGAATCCAAAAGACAAAGATACGGCGATCTATGAACAGACCTTTACCTTTGTGGATGGGGTACTGCAGACAGATATATCAGCCGATATGATACCATGCAGCATTTCTTCCACATCAGAAAGAAATAATTTTCAGCCTGCCATAGCAAAAGGCGACAGAAAACAGACGATTATTGATCATATGAATGAGTATTCGGAAAAGTACAGTAAAATCGGATTTGACGCAAATGGCAGGGTAATCATCAGGGAAGAGTAGGGGGATAATATAATTTTATGTGGCAAGTAAATAATAATGATAAGAGGAATCAGCACATGAATGCAAGTTTTTGGAATTATCCGTCAAAACAGAAAAGCTGGCCGATAGACGAAGAAATGGAAAGTCTCGGGGAAGTCATTCATCCACTCGATAATATCGGTGGATTTGATGTACGTCCGGGATTTTATCAGATGAATGGTGCATATCAGACAGAGGAAGGGGTAAGTTTTACCGTAAGCTCCCATGGAGCTACGAGCTGTGTCCTGCTGTTATTCCGGCCGGCGGCACAGGAACCGTATGCAAGAATCCGCATTCCGGAAAGTTATAAAATTGGAAATACGTATTCTATCCTTGTTTTTGGCTTAAAAGCAGAGGATTTTGAGTATGCCTATCAGATGGACGGTCCTGCCGATCAGGCGAGAGGGTTACTGTTTAACAGAAAACATACGCTTCTTGATCCATATGCGAAAGCTGTTACCGGTCAGAGAAACTGGGGAGAAAAACCGGAAGGCGGAAAGGATTTTGTCTATAAAGCCCGTGTGGTGCAAAGTGATTTTGACTGGGGGCGGTATCGGAATCTGAATTACAAATTTGAAGATCTGGTGATCTATGAGATGCATGTCAGGGGATTTACCAAAGATGCGTCCTCCGGTGTAAAAGGTGGGGGAACATTTGAAGGTCTGCGACAGAAAATTCCGTATTTGAAAGATCTGGGAATCAATGCGGTAGAACTCATGCCGATTTTTGAATTTGATGAAATGGAAAGTGCCCGTGTGGTGGATGGCGTGCAGTTGTACAATTACTGGGGCTATAATACGGTTTCCTTTTTTGCCCCGAATACAAGTTATGCATTTCATCAGGAGCATAATCATGAGGGTGATGAATTAAAGCGTCTGATCCGCGAACTGAAAGAAAATGGAATTGAAGTCATTCTTGATGTGGTATTCAACCATACGGCAGAGGGAAATGAAGACGGTCCATGTTTTTGCTTTAAGGGGATTGATAACAATATTTATTATATGCTTACACCGGATGGATATTATTACAATTTCAGCGGCTGTGGCAATGTCTTAAACTGCAACCATCCGGTGGTACGGCGGTTTATTACAGACTGTCTGCGGCACTGGGCAGTAGAGTACCGGGTGGATGGATTCCGGTTTGATCTGGCATCGATTCTGGGAAGAGATCAGAATGGTGCACCGATGGAGAATCCGCCGATTCTGGAAGCCCTTGCATTTGACTCTATTCTGGGGGATATGAAGCTGATCGCAGAAGCCTGGGATGCGGGTGGCTTGTATCAGGTTGGAAGTTTTCCGTCCTGGAACCGCTGGGCCGAATGGAACGGAAGATACCGTGATGATATGAGAAGCTTTTTAAAGGGCGACAGTGGCGTCGCAGGGCGTGCAATTACACGTATCACCGGATCCTCCGACATGTATGATCCGGCAAGCCGCGGATATAGTGCATCCGTCAATTTTCTGACCTGTCATGATGGGTTCACGTTGTATGATCTGTATTCGTATAATGAAAAGCATAATGAGAAAAACGGATGGAACAATACGGACGGGGATAACAACGGCCTGAGCTGGAACTGCGGGGTGGAAGGTGAGACGGATGATCCGGCGGTTATGGGCCTGCGGCGCAGGCTTGTAAAAAATGCATTTGCCGCGTTGTTATGCAGCCGTGGACCGGCTATGTTTTTTGCAGGGGATGAATTTTGTAATACGCAGTATGGAAATAACAACGCATACTGTCAGGATAATATTATTTCCTGGCTGGACTGGAACAGACTGGAAGAATTTCAGGAGATTCATGATTTTGCCCGTTTTATGATCCATTTCCGTGCAAAGCATCCGATTCTGCGAAGGGATACAAAGCCGGCAGTCTGCGGGTTACCTTCCGTAAGTATCCATAACGGAGAGCCGAACCGGAATTATACGGACTATAATACACATTTAATTGGAATCATGTATGCGGGAAGAAATGCCGATGATACGGATGATGATATGATCTTTTACGGAATGAATGCGTATTGGGAGCCTTTGGAGATGCGCCTGCCTTCGTTGCCGGAGTCTTATCATTGGAAACTTGTAGTAAATACTTTCTGTGAATACCAGGATGGGGCAGATTTTGAAGCTCAGACACAGGGAGATCAGACACGTGTGCGTGTTCCGGAACGTTCTACGGTAATTTTACTGGCAGAACATGATTTATAAAAAAGAGTTGAGCACCGCTCTGGAAACAGGGCGTGCTCAACTCTTTTTTTCGGTGGTATCGGGTCTTTTTGTAATTTCACTGGTTCCGATGAGGTAATCTGCAGAAACATTCAGAATCTGCACGATGGCTGCAAGATCCGCAACGGTCGGAGAACGACGGCCGGTACGGTATCCGCTGATCGTGGACGGCGAAACAAACATTGCATTTGCCAGCTGGATATTGGAAATATTTTGTTTATACATAATCAGACTCAGACGGTCACCAAAATCTTTGTATTTATTTTTATCATTCGTTTTCATACAAATGATTTTATAGAAAGTTGATATAAAAAACAGAGAAAACGCGTATCGCGTTTTAATTCTTAAATAAATGGAAAAAGATTTCCAAAAAGATAAGAAATTAAATCCATCCGCCGTCTAAGGTGAGAATCTGTCCATTCAGGTAACTGCTTGCTGTGGCAAGAGAATATGCCAGTGAAGCAACTTCTTCCGGGGATCCCATCCGGCCGGCAGGAATTTCTTCGATGAGTGCAGAGCGTTCTTCCTCGGAGAAACAACGGTTCATATCCGTATCGATTACCCCACAGGCGATGGCATTTACCTGGATATTGCTGGGGGCAAGTTCTTTGCCCAAAGCGCGTGTAAGGGAATTGATCCCGCCTTTGCATGCAGAATAGGCAACTTCGCAGGAAGCTCCGACATTTCCCCATACAGAAGAAATATTGATGATATGTCCGGATTTGGCATGAACCATGGAAGGGATGACCTGTCTGCAGGTGGAAAAGACGGATGTGAGGTTTGTCGCAACTATCTGATTCCAGTCGGTAATATCCATGTCGGTGAGCAGACCGATATAAGAGATGCCGGCATTGTTGATTAACACATCAATCTGGCCGAAGGTATCCAGTGTTTTTTGCACCATGTCACAGATAAAAGTATAGTCTCCTACATCACCACGGAAGCAAAGCACCTGTATGGAGCAGGTTGTTTCAAGTTTTGTGGCAAGTGCCTGCAGCGTTTCATAAGAGTTATGGCAGCAAAGAGCCAGATGATAGCCTTCGGCGGCAAATCGACATGCCAGGGCTGCACCGATTCCACGGGATGCACCTGTAATCAAAGCAGTATGTTTCATTGTTCTTCTCCATTCTTTTTTTGTATTGTACCATAAATTAAAAAAATTCACTAGACAAACACCGGAGAATGTGTTACTATAATTGGGCAGTTGAAACGGCGCGTGGCTCAGCTTGGTAGAGCGCTGCGTTCGGGACGCAGAGGTCGCAGGTTCAAATCCTGTCGCGCCGACGATACAAGGATTCCGGTACATGGGTGAGAGAATCCTTGGCAGGGGCAACCTCAGAGGCTTTTAGAGAGCTTCTGGGGTTCTTTTTTTGCCTTCAAAAGTTTTAGAAAGGCTCTATGTCAAAAAAACTGTCGCACGAATTTTCGCGCGACAGTTTTTTTATTCTACCGTTACAGATTTTGCCAGGTTACGTGGCTGATCCGGATTTAAGCCTTTTCCAACGGATGTGTAATATGCAATCAGCTGGAAAATTACAACAGATTCAAAAATCGTAAATTCGTCGGATACATCCGGAAGATTGATGTGTACATCACAGATAGAAGGATCTGTGATTTCTTTGTCTTTGGACAAAAGAATGACATAAGCACCACGGGCTTTTACTTCCCGGATATTGGAAATAACTTTGCTGTATACATGTTTCTGGGTAGCAGCGGCAATGACAGGAACCCCTTCACTGACCAGGGCAATGGTTCCGTGTTTTAATTCACCGGCAGCATAGGCTTCGGCATGAATATAAGAAATTTCCTTTAATTTCAAAGCACCTTCCATACAAAGGGTATAATCGAGTCCACGACCGATAAAGAACGCGTTGTTGGCATTGATCATGCGTTTGGTCAGCTGTTCAATATCAGGAGCCTGTGCAAGAACTTCCTCGATGTAATTTGGAATTTCCTGCAGTGTTCCAACAAATGTACGTGCCTCTTCGACAGAAATCTTTTGCTGTGTCATGGCAAGTTTGCATGCAAGCAGGTAAAAAGAAGCAACCTGAACGGTGTATGCTTTTGTACTTGCAACAGCGATTTCCGGACCGGCATGTGTATATAATACATAGCTGCTTTCACGTGCAATGCTGGAGCCTTTTACATTTACAATAGACAGTGTTTTCTTTGTATATTTATTTGCAAGGCGAAGAGCTTCCAAAGTATCAATGGTTTCTCCGGACTGGGATACAACGATCACCATGGATTTTTCATTGATTACCGGTTCTTCATAGCGGAACTCCGATGCGATTGCCACGGTAACCGGAATATGCAGGCGGTTCTGGATCATGGTTTTTCCTACCATTCCCGCGTACATTGCAGTACCACAGGCAACGATCGTAATGTCGCTTACATTTTCAAAGAAGGAATCCGCAATGGCATCTTCCGAAAAATCCGGAAGCATATCTTTGATACGTGGGGTAATGGTTCTTGTGATGGCAGCCGGCTGTTCATGAATTTCTTTGATCATGAAATGCGGATAACCATCTTTCTGGGCTGCAGTAACATCCCAGTTTACTTCCATATATTCCGGTTCTACGGAATGACCGTCTAAATCTTCTAACGTAATGCCGTCCGCAGTCATAGTTAAAATATGATATTCCGGCACGATGAAATAACGCTTGTTGTATGCGATAAAAGCAGTCAGATCGGATGCAATAAAAGCACCGTCATCACAGTATGTTGCAACCATAGGGCTGACATTTCTTACCGCATAAATTTCACCCGGATGATCCTTGAACAGAACGCAGAAGGCAAAGGAACCTTCAATTTCGGCTACTGCTTTGCGCAGAGCTTCTTTTGGATCTCCTTCGTAGAGTTTATTGATCAATGCGGCGGCAACTTCGGTATCCGTCTCGGAAATCAGTTCATCCGTCAGATCGTATTTGGTGGCGAGATCATGATAGTTCTCGATGATACCATTGTGGATCAATGCAACCTGTCCGACCTTATGAGGGTGTGCATTGGCATTGGTAACGCCACCATGGGTTGCCCAGCGGGTGTGGCCGATTCCACACGTAGAATTGTTATCATCATCGCAGATTGCACGAAGATCTTTTACTTTTCCGACAGTTTTCCGAAGTGAAATTTTTCCGGTATCTTTAAAGTACGCAATTCCCGCACTGTCATATCCACGGTACTCAAGGCTTGCAAGTCCTGTCAATAAGACATCCTGGGCTTTTAATTTACCTGTAAATCCAATAATTCCACACATAATTGAAATCTCCTTTTTCTCATATAATTTTATGATCCCGATATTGTTTTCGTTCATCAGAATATTTTTCATTGTGCATTATGTGGTAACACGTAAGTGTTATCACCTATGCCAATTGCTTCGCGTAAGCAAATTCTCATGCAATTGGCTCCATCGGGGTACGAATCCTTTGTTCGGATGTTACCATCCTGTTTGTGATTCGTATGCGCAGCCCCTTTCTGCGTTCAGGCATCCGCCGAATCTTCGATCACCTGAATCCTCGTTAACCCTTGTGGTGCAGCGAAAGCTGTATCACATTTGCACATTGCTTCCGCGAAAGCTGTATCACAGGGTACATGGCGCTAAAGTTTTTAACTTTTCGAAATCTGTTTCTCCTTTCTATAACAGACACCCCCATCTTAACATAAACACCGGGGTTCTCACAACCGAAAATATCCACAGAGATTTACAGTAATTGCATAAATTTTTCACGTTACTTACAATCTTAAAAAAATTTATACATCTTTGCCTCTGGTATGATATGATTAATTCCAAATGAAAAACATACAGGGAGGAATCTATGGACGAACAGACAAAACAAAAACGAAAAGATATCGTGGGGTGGGTGATTTACATAGCAGTTCTTCTTGCCATTATTATCACATTCCGTTGTTTTTTGATGATCGGGCGGGTGCCATCTGAGAGTATGGAACCGACACTGATGGTTCATGACTGGCTCATCGGAGACCGTCATGCATATGAGGAAGAAAAACCACAACGCGGCGATATTGTCATGTTTTATCAGAAAGATGAAAATGAAACCATGGTCAAACGTGTGATCGGACTTCCGGGGGAGACGGTTTCTTTTGTCGGAGGAAAAGTATACATCAATGGGGAACCGCTGGATGAATCGGCTTATCTGGATGACACTGTCGAAACGGATTGTGGAGAAGAAGATAAAACCTTTACCGTTCCGGAGGGCTCTTATTTCATGTTGGGGGATAACCGGGAAATTTCCCTGGATGCACGATATTGGAAACATACCTACATTACAACGGATGACATGAAGTCGAAGGAAATACTTATCATCCCGTTTCACAGGCTTCCGTGGTTTTAACTCTTTTGTGTCTTGACACCTGACGGGCATGTGAGTATACTCTATGTAATATGTTGAATGTAACAAGAAATGTCTGTATAGAAGGGTATTTCGTGAAAAGGAGTATTTTATGTTAACGACAAGAGAACTGCAGGACGAGATCATCCGCCTGAAGAAAGAAAAGGATATCTGTATTCTGGCACATGCATATCAGAGTCATGATATCTGGGAGGTGGCTGATTATGTAGGGGATTCCTATGGGCTGAGCGTGCAGGCTGCCAAGGCAGCGCAGAGCACTGTGCTGATGTGCGGAGTCCGTTTTATGGCAGAGACGGTCAAGATTTTGTCCCCACAGAAAAGGGTATTGTTATCCAACAGCAATGCGGGATGTCCGATGGCAGAGCAGATGGATGTGGAACTGATTTCCGGGGTGAAAAAGATGTATCCGGATTATACCGTGGTAGCGTATATTAATACGACTTCCGAGTTAAAAACGATTTGTGATGTCTGTGTAACTTCCTCATCGGCAGTTCAGATTGTAAAGAATATAGAGAATAAAAATATTTTGTTTATCCCGGACTGCAATCTGGGAAAATGGGTGGCTGATCAGGTGCCGGAGAAAAATATCAAACTGCTGCAGGGGGGATGTCCAACGCATGTCCGCATGTCGAAACGGGATGTGGAAAAAGCACGAAAGGCACATCCGGACGCACTTCTTCTGGTACATCCGGAATGTCTGCCGGAGGTTTCCGAACTGGCGGATTATCGGGGAAGTACAACCGGAATCATGGATTATGCAAAGAAAAGTGATGCAAAGGAATTCATTATCGGAACCGAGAACAGTATTGTGCAGCATCTGCAGTTTGCATGTCCGGACAAGCAGTTTTATCCATTATCAAGAGACTGTGTCTGCCACAATATGAAACTGACCACACTCGGAGATGTATACCAGTGTGTAAAGGGCACCGGCGGAGAGGAAATCAAGCTGGACGAAGAAGTGCGTATAAAAGCAAAACGCTGTATTGATACCATGCTGGAACTTGGCAATTAAAGCAGGTCAGCCTGCAAAGATGCGCGCCCTGCGGAGTCAAAGATGATGCTGTGTCTCCGCAAGGGCGCGAAAGTGTGCGGTAAACGCACACTTTATTTTTTTACCGATTTTACAAGGGAATCCAATGTAACAGTTGTGGTGGTATCACCGGCAAGGAGCGTGTACGTTTCTCCGCTGGTGAGCTTTGGACAACTGATTACAACGGAATTATAGGATTTGGCAGGGGTATAGGAAAGCAGTGAGTTTCCATTGGAATCCTGTAGTGTAATTTCCCCGGAGATCATGGAAGCGGATACAGTGACGAGCATACTTCCCTGTGTGGATGAACTGGAAAAATTCTCTGCCATGCCACTGGAACCTACAGCAATGACAGTTCCACCGCTGATTGTTGCGGCACCGGAACAATCCAGAGCACCGTTTCCACCCTGTACCGGGCCGTCAATATAAATTTCACCTCCGGTGACAGTGAGGTCACCGTTGGAGTCAAGACCGTCCCCGCCAGCGTTGACGGTCAGCATTCCTCCGCTGATCTGGATCCGGTTATAGTCGGTGGCATCTTCCATGCCTCCTGGTCCGGAATTTCCATTACCATTCGGTGCACCGTTTTGTGGAGGCTGCGGCATTTCCGTGGAGTCTGAAGAATTCTGTGGCTGTTTGGGAGGAGTGCCGGATGGCATTTTTTGCTCTTTGGAAGAATCGGATGATGCAGAATCTGAAGAATCTCCAGCGGTGCCATCTCCGGCGGCATTTACACCATCGTCACTTGAGGTTACAGCGTAGCTGCCTCCGGTGATGGTAACCGTTTTACCTTCTAAGCCCTCATAACTTTTTGTGATTGTGATGGTTCCGTCATTTAAGACGAGGTCGCCATCGGCATGCAATCCGTCATCCCCGGCAGCGATGGTTATGGTGCCGCCGTCTACCTGCAAAGTTTCTTCGGCATCCATACCATCGGAATCACAGGTGATGGAGAATGTTCCATCGGCAATGTAGATAAATCCTTTTTCATCATTGTCTGTATTTTCACTGTGGATCCCGTCTTTTTTGGCATTTAAGGTAAAGACACCGTCGGCAATACGCACACTGTCTTTTCCGGAGAGCGCATGCCGGGCAGCGGTGATGTCGTAAGTGCCGGAGGTGATGACAAGATCATCTTTAGATACGATGCCATGTCCGTAAGCAGCATGGATGGTCAGGGTTCCGGAACCGTTTAAGCTCAGATCGGACTTGGAGAAAATCACGGCATCAATGTTATTGTCATCAATAGCAACGAAATCCTTCGTGTTTGTTAAGGTATTGGAAGTGTTTTCGGCAAGCGTTACAAATACTTTGTCAGCAGATTTTACATAGATAGCGGCACTGGTGTCGCAATTGATGCTGGCATCTTTTAACACAATCTGTACTTTTTCACCGGAAGCATCCACAACGATCTGTCCGTTGGTCAGGCTTCCACTCAGAACATAGGTACCGGTTCTGGTAATGGTGATCTGATTATCAGAAACCCGGACTGCCGGGGAGTCACAGGTACTCTTTGAATCGGAAAGGGTGATCTCTGTGGCATCCTCCGAGGCATAGTCACTCTGCTTGTCGCGTTTGGTAAACATGTCTGCTGCATCCAGATAAGTGATGGAGTCACTGACGGAAGAGGCCTGCGAACTTTCCGTAGTTGTTTCCGGTGCTGCGGCACATCCGCAGACCGCACAGACCAAAAGGGAATAACTGATGATTCCGGCAAGTAATTTGTTATAACTCATACGAATCCACCTCCTGTTGATAGAGCGCAATTTCCAGATTACCGTTACGGCAGCGGAGTGCGTCAATAAATGCTTTTTCTGTCGTGTCATCTTTTAAAGTTACATGGTACTGTAATTTGAACAGACTGCCCATGTTGCTGGTTTTTACGGATATCAGGTTGTATGTATTGGTGTAAGAGGTAAAAATATCGTCAAATACGTCACTGTAGTTGAGATCCTCCGGAATAGTGATACGAAGAATTTTCTGTGGGTGTTTCTGTGGGAAGGCAAAATGGTTTAGCCCATACATTACAAGTCCGAGTATCAGGGAAAAGAGAAGAGCAAAACCAAGGTATCCCATGCCACAGATCAGACCTGCTGCCATGGCAAGAAACAGTGTTGCGATTTCCCGTGCCGTGCCGGGTACAGAACGGAAGCGGACGAGGGAGAAGGCACCTGCGACAGCGACACCTGCACCGACATTTCCGTTGACCATCATGATTACGACACAGACTACGGCGGGCAGCAGTGCCAGCGTAACAAGAAAACTGCGTGAGCAGAGTTTTCTGTCATAAATCAGGGCAAGAAACATGCCGATGGCAAGGGACACAAACAGACAAAGCAGAAAGTTTGTGATGGTAATGGTACTTGTGGTAAAAATTCCTTCAAAAAATGTATGCATAATTAAATCAATCCTTTCTTTCTTTTAATCAGAATCTGCGCTGCTTCTGGAGCCAGGCAGTTCCATATTTGGAAAATGAAGTTTTATATATTTTTTCCCGGCTGAGCAGCTGAACCAGCCAGAGAGGAATGGCATCGGCAGGTTTGACTTCCATCAGAATGG
>ULUK01068068.1_pt1 | contig 12413 bp, 5 predicted proteins | sample 1958451 | NCBI WGS metagenome assembly ULUK01 (sample SAMEA4835758, study PRJEB28245) | human gut metagenome | biome: gut microbiome; material: fecal sample | place: Denmark | collected 2008
CCGCTTCAAGGAAGCTGTAACCTTTGACCTTAATCAGATAATCCAAAGCACTCCTGCCGCCAATACCTCTCGACCACCATATCCATTTCCCATTTGAAATCTTCAAACTGTCGTGGGTTCTGGTGCAATAGGTGTTACCTGAAAACTTAACCAGCTCATACGGTTCATAATTTCTCAGGTAGGTTAATAAGTCCATCTGCTTCGCCTGAATGATTAACTCAGGTGCGATAAATGGCATATCGACCACCGCCTTTCTGTTTATCTCTCATACGATTTCTCCTTTCTGCCGCCGACTGCTTCGCCCTCATCAGGCTCTCCGCCGACAATCTCATTTTCCTTTTTATCCATATTGAGCAGGATATTCAGCTCATCAAGTCGAGCAGTTTTTGCCTTCAATTCTTCCTCTTTGACAAACGGCTTTTCGATTTCCTTCTTCGCTGTTTCAAACTGCTTTTCCGTATTTTCAAGGCTGTTTTTCGTATCAGCAAGTGTTTCTTCAAAGCGTTCAATGCCGTTATCTATTCTCACGATATTACCGTGAGAATCATCGCCAAGCGGTACATCTCTGCTTGTTTCGCCTTTTAATTTCACAACATAATTACGCTGAACCGTATCAAAATACAGTTCCATTTGAAAGCCACGGTACTCGCCAAGTGGTATCGCATCGGGACTGTTCATTGACTTGCAGGCATTGATGATTGCCTGACCTGCTTCGGCTTTTTCGGAATAAGAAACACCCGATACCGTCATTCCAAGCGGCTGCTCGTCTATCGGTTTCGGGTGTAATTTTGCTGTTTCAACATCTTTTGTAAGTCCCTCTACACGGGATTTCAAGTAAGCAATCTGTTGTGGGTAGAACTTGATGACCTTATCCTCCAGTCCGTATTTCTCTGATAAGAAATTGGATTTTAACATCTTTAGCTTCTGTACTTGAATGTCTAAGTCCATCTTTTCTTTGATATATGGATTACCTGTTGCAAGCATTTTTATCTCTGCATAGGACAGTGCGGTTTCATCAATATCCTCTGCCGACCTAACCGGAGATTTGCTCGTCATAATCTGACTTGCGAACTTCTGCTTACCTTCCACAAGCTGATAGAGGTATGCATCAAAGGTCTGCTCTGTTACATAACGGTAAATATCTACCTGCGGATTTTCATTGCCCTGACGGACAATTCTACCGGAACGCTGCTCCAAATCTGAAGGTCGCCACGGACAATCTACATCGTGAAGTGCGATAAGTTTATCCTGCACGTTCGTCCCTGCTCCCATCTTCTGAGTAGAGCCAAGAAGCACCCTGACCTCTCCCTTGCGGGTCTTTTGGAACAGTTCCTTTTTCTTCATATCCGTGTCGGCTTCGTGTATGAACTTCACTTCACTTTCAGGAATACCTCTCTCAATCAGCTTCTTTCTGATGTCGTTATAGACGGAAAATGTGCCATCATTCTTCGGCGTGGAAAGGTCACAAAACACAAGCTGTGCTGATTTCTTGTCGGCATTTTCTTTCCATATCCGATAGATGTTATCGACGCAGGCATTGATTTTACTGCCCTCAAAATCAGGCAGCATATCGTTTAGCATACGCTGGTCAAGAGCCAGTTTTCTTCCGTCATTCGTGATTTTCAGCATATTATCTACACTTGAATCCACACCGCCGCCACGCACCTGCTCAGCTCTCTCTGCAAGGGAAGCAACCATTTCTTTCTGCATTTCTGACGGCTTTACTGCAATGTTATGGTACTTTGCTTCCGGTACTGGCAGGTTCAACATATCCGCTGTCTTAATGTCCGCTATCTCCTTGAACATCGCCATTAGTTCAGGCAAGTTATAGAATTTTGCGAACCTTGTCTTTGCTCTGTATCCTGTTCCTTCCGGTGTAAGTTCCACTGCCGTAATGGTTTCTCCGAAAGTGGAAGCCCAGGCATCAAAGTGCTGCAACCCATTTTTCACAAGCGTGTTGTACTGCAAATATCGCTGTATCGTATAGAGTTCCACCATACTGTTTGAGATAGGTGTACCCGTTGCAAATACGGTTCCTCGTCCTCCGGTAATCTCGTCAAGGTAACGACACTTCATAAAGAGGTCGGAAGATTTCTGTGCTTCCGTCTGTGCGATACCGCCCACATTACGCATTTTTGTATAAAGATAAAGGTTCTTGTAATAATGGCTTTCATCAACAAAAAGTCTGTCTACACCAAGTTCCTCAAAGGTTACAACATCATCTTTTTTCGTCTGGTCATTGAGTTTATCAAGTTTCTGCCTGATAGATTTCTTTGACTTTTCAAGCTGCTTTATGGAGAAGTTTTCCCCTCGGTTTCGCTTGAGTTCCGCAATTCCTCCGGTTATCTCCTCAAGCTGCTGTTCTAAGATTGCCCTCTGTCTTTCAATGGACATCGGGATTTTTTCAAACTGTGAATGTCCGATGATAACTGCGTCATAATCTCCAGTTGCAATCCTGCCGCAGAACTTTTTACGGTTCTTGGTTTCAAAATCTTTCTTTGTTGCGACAAGGATATTCGCCGCCGGATAGAGCTGCAAATACTCAGCCGCCCATTGTTCGGTCAAGTGATTTGGTACAACAAACAGTGACTTGTTACAAAGCCCAAGCCTTTTCGACTCCTGTGCTGCCGCTACCATTTCAAAAGTTTTTCCTGCTCCGACTGCGTGTGCAAGAAGTGTATTTCCTCCGTAAAGGATATGAGCAACCGCATTTTTCTGATGTTCCCTGAGTTCAATTTCAGGATTCATACCATTGAAGATGATATGACTTCCATCATACTCACGAGGTCTGACGCTATTGAATTTCTCATTGTAAGATTTGCAAAGCCTTTCCCTTCGTTCAGGGTCAGACCATATCCAGTCCTGAAATTCCTGCTTAATCATTTCCTGCTTCGACTGAGCAATCGCTGTTTCCTTTTTATTTAGAACAGCCTTTTTCTTTCCCTCATCATCTTCGATATAATCAAAGATACGCACATCTTTTAAATTCAGCGTTTCCTCAATAATCTTATAGGCATTGATGCGGGAAGTTCCGTAAGTGTTATATGCCCTTACATTTCCTTTGTCATAGGATTTGCCCTCAATATTCCACTCACTCGTAAATGGAGAGAAGTGAACTTTGATATTCCACTGTGCATAGCGTGGTGTTTCAAGCAAATGAAAGATAAACTCCTGCACATCGTCCGGTGGCAACCAAGTCGCACCAAGTCGCACGGAAATTTCACTTGCAGTCAGGTCTTTCGGCTGCACCTTTTGAAGTGCTTCTACATTGACCTTATAATCTTCCGGATAGAGTTCTGCCGACTTCTTTGCAATCCTCAGCTTTTCCCTGACATTACCCGAAAGGTATTCATCAGCCATCAGATACTTCGGTTCGTAAGAATTTCCATACTCATAAAGCGGGTTTAGGAAGATAACACCCTTTAAGTCCTCAAAGATTTCATTCTCCGATTTACCGGAAAGCTCCATCATATAGTCCATATCAATCGTGGCTTTTTCTCCAAGAGATACCGCCAACGCTTCGCTTGCCGTATCAACAGAAGTAACCGGAGTATGCGGCTTAATTGTCCTCTTAGAAAACATATCAGCCTTACGTTCCAGTTCTCCGTCCTCTCCGATTATCTCCAATGCAGAAAGCAAAGAGAATGAACTGTCCTGCGAAAAAGCAGAGGTATTTGCACGGCTGTTAATGAGTCCGTACTTACCTGAAAAGGTATCATAAAGTCTGTTTAATCTCTCCTGCTCCGCTTTTATTTCGCTGTCAGGGTAATCTTCTGTCTGCAATTCAATCAGCGTTCTGACGGAATTTCTAATGGCAATCATACCCTTAATTCGGTTCTCTGCGGTTGCCGACACCTCCACCGGAGTCATACGGGAATTTTCACGATAGTAGATTTTATCGTCTACCAACGTATAGGAAAAGTTTCTCACTGTCGGGTCTGCCGGAATAGAATTATCTTCCTCCTCCAGTTCTTCCTCAGTTTCATATTCCGTGATTTCTCCGTGAATGTTTGCTACTGCTTCATCAAGCTGTGCTGCAAGGTCTGCATTTTCATACGGCACACAAGTTGCTTCCATACCGAAACGCCCCGATACCATTTTCATTTCTCCAAGTATCATTTCGGGGTGCTGCACAAAATAAGAGTTCATCTTAATTCCGTTCTCATCGGTATCAAGATGAACCCAATCCGGCTCAATATCTATCAGTCTGTCACGCTTTTGTAGGATAAGAATATCCGAAACGACTTCCGTTCCTGCATTACCCTTAAAGGTGTTATTTGGCAATCGAATTGCTCCAAGAAGCTCTGCTCTCTGTGCAATATATTTTCGTACCGCCGAGTTTTCCTTATCCATTGTGCCTTTGCTCGTTACAAGAGCCATCACACCGCCGGGTCTTAACTTATCAAGGGACTTGGCAAAAAAGTAATCGTGTATCAGGAACTTATGCTTGTCGTACCTTTTATCTAACACCTTAAAATCTCCAAAAGGCACATTGCCAACCACTCCATCAAAGAAGCTGTCCGGCAGATTGGTTTCTTCAAATCCTTGTGCCGCAATGGTTGTTTTCTGGTAAAGCTGCTGTGCAATCCCTGCGGAAATCGTATCAAGTTCCACACCGTAAATCTTACTGTCCTGCATTGCGTCCGGCAGCATACCGATGAAATTACCGATACCGCAGGACGGCTCTAACAAGTTGCCTTCCTTAAAGCCCATCTGCTCCATTGCCTTATAAATGGCTGTGATAACTTCAGGCGGCGTGTAGAACGCAGTCAATGTGCTTTCTCTTGCCGAAGCATATTCCTCCGGTGTTAATACCGAAGAAAGTTCCAGATATTCCGTTGCCCACGCTGAATTATTTTCATCAAAGGCTTCTGAAAGCCCACCCCAACCGACATACTTTGATAAGATAATCTGTTCTTCAGGAGTGGCAAATCTGTTTTCTTCCTGACATTTTTTAAGAAGCTGTATCGCCATAATATTTCTGCGGAAGCGTTCCTTTTTACCAACCGTTTCAACCTCATTTTCTCTAAGATTAAAGGTGTGACGGTCTGCCATAGGCACATCAGGGTGCAAGTCAAAGCCTTTGACTTTTTTCTTCTGCTCCCAAGCGGGAACTAACGGCTCAGACTCTTTTTCATTTCTTTCTTCGGCAGGTTCTTCCTTTACAATCAAATGCTCATTCATCGGATTCTCTCGCACTTTTCTGTCAAACTCTGTGCGTGAAAATTCCTTATTGAACAGTGGCACATCATAGTCATAGAGCATTACTCTCTCATCATCAACAGATAAGATTTCGTACTCAGAAGCACCGATATACACCTTATCGCCAAGATGATATTCATACTGCACATCTTGTAGCTGTTCTGCTTCTTCAGGTTCTTTTTCGGTTGGTTCGACCTCTTGCTCCGGTGGTGCATTAGAAAGTATCTCACGATTTCTTTTCGTTTCCTCGATTTTGGCTCTGCGTTCCTCTTGACTTTCAAGCCACTGAGGATAGCGTTCTTTTTCCTTTGGATTTAAGTATCTGTCCATTCGGATAAGTTCCCCGATACGCTTCTCCACCTGCGACCACGAAAGTGTGATATGTGGATTTTCTTTACCGATGCCTTTCGTAATCGTAATACCTTTTCCATCGTGGCTCTCATCAATGCCTGCCCCGATTATGACGGGATAAGAACCGCCCCAACCATATTCATTTTTCAAGAAGTCGGCATTTTCTTTTGCAGAAAGACTTTTTTCAAACTGCTCATAAATACGCATTTTTCCCTCAGAAAATCCGCTTCCATTCGCAAGAATAGCGTCGATAATCTCCTGAGAAAAAGTAAAGGCAGAGGTTTTCTTTTCCTCTGCCCGACCGTCTAATATGAATGTCATCTGACCGTCCATTGACGGTAATGGTTTTATGCTGTCACTTAATTCTCCCAGTAATCGCATAGCTTCAAAATGACGGGCAATAACAGCCCAATCATAATAGCTCTGTGCGGTTCTGCTGTCGTATTTGCCCTCCCACAAATGCAGAACGTTTTCAAAGGTCTTGTACCCTACTGTCCTGCCGTCCTCTAAAGTAAGTTCGGTATAATCATTATTGAAAATACTCTTTATATACTCTGTGCGGTCTTTGTTATCAGGATTACGTTCATAATAATCTTTGATTTCTTCCAGACTTGCTGACAAATGTGGTGTCGTTCTGAGAATTTCATTGATTACTTCATCACGTCCAAAGAACGGAAGGCTTTTATCCTCGTGCGTTCTGTCGTAATACTCTAAGCGAATATCACTTCCGCTTTCACGATTTCCTGTGCCGAATTGCGAAGGGAGTTCATCAGACGAACCCATTTCATCATATCCTCCGCTTTCATCTGTTCGGTCACTCCCTCTTTCTGTGCCATCTGGCTCAGAATTGTTTTCTCCATCTTGCTGGCTCTCTGTTCCACTTCCGCCAAGTGCTGTGTCAGTTCGCCCCTCGTCAGGAGATTGTAGTAAAGGACTCTGTGATGTTCCTTCAGAAACTCTCTCCTCATCTGAGCGTATCTGCCCAACGTCACTTCCGGCTGCTGTGGAAGTTTCAGGTTCGGAAGGCTGTAATCGCCCACCATCGTGTAGGTCAGTTCGTTCATTGTCCAAACTCCTTTCGTCGTTATTTTCAACCTTATTGTATTCATTTCTGTCCTGACCGACAATTATGCGATTTTGACGGTTGAGTGCAGTAATTGTTTTAGATATTTCCGTCAATCCCATTTCTGCAATATCACTGGTAGCAAATCCAAGTGCATTGAGTGTTTCCTGCGTATTGAAGTTGGTAACATCTCTGAAATCATCAAGTTCAAAATAACCGTCCGTATCAACGCCGAGCCTTGACATCATCATATATGCCACACTGTTTGTCACGACATTTTTATAAATGAAAGCCACAATATCCTCTTCCACTTCCTCAAAGGAACTGCCCTCGGTTGCATAGTAAAGGTCTTGCAGATAATCAGGGATATTATCCTCTGCCGCATTTCTTGCTGCTCCCATAATTGCTTCGGCAAGACTGCTCTTATTCTCAATCTCTCCGAAAGTGCTTTCCAATGTTTCAATCACATCAGCTTCGTATTCCTGACGCATATCCCAAATCGGGACTGTTCTTGAATATCTGCTTTCGTGAGTATCTGAAATGTCAAAGTAATGTGTCAGTCTTTGCCGTGAACGGTTTTCATCAGCAAAAACAGCAATACCTCTAGCACCTCGGTTGACCCATCTGCCAAAAATTTTGTTCCACTGCTCTATCTCAAGAACCGCTGTTGCATCTGGTCGCTGTGCATATACAAGAAGCTGCTCGTCATAACGTAACTTATAATTTCGGCAAGCCGAAGCTAAGAATGCCTGCCAGTTCTGAGGATTTGACACAACCGTTTTGCAGGTGCGGTTGTAAAGCTCAGAAATAAGGTCATATTTTCGTGCCATTACTCTTGCACCTCCTTATCGCTGTTTTTCTCTGTTTCTGGTCTTGTTTTTTGACGGTTCGGATTGATTGATAGGTTCAACTTTACTTCCATTAAGCTCCATTTTTTCAGCAAACTCGCATATATGATAGCAGCAATTTCCGACATACAAATGGTAGTCATCAATATACTTGCACACTCTGTCTGCTGTGTGTCCATCACGAAAAGTAATCTTGATTTTTCCACCATCGGGAATATAGAATTTCAAATTGTAATGACTGTCTATAAATCGAATTTGCTTTTCCTGCGGCTCTGCTCTATTCTCCTGTTGCTTCATTTTCCTTACCTCTCATTTTTGTTGCTTCATCAGAACCGCCGCCCAAATACGAAAAGAGTTTACCGGACTTTGTATTCTTCTGAAGCTCCATAATCACACCCATATCAGGAATCGTGATATTCGGGATTTTCAGGATTGCTTCCATATCAAGCTGCTGCAACTTTTTCTCCGTATCACAACCGGAGTCAAAGAGTTTATTCAGCACCTTGACCTTATTCTGAAAAGTTGCTTTGTCTTTCACGAAAATACCTCCTTAGCTAATGTTGATTACAATAGAAATACTGCCGCTCTGTTCTTCTTTCTGCGGATTACGTGAATACTCAGGAAAAAGGGACTGTACTCTCTGCCTTGCCCTGCGTATGGTTTCAAAACAAGGAAGTCCGTATGCTCGGTAATTAAATACAATATCCTCAAGCGGAAGATTTCCGGCAGGTATATATCCGTACCGATTGTAATAATGCAGAATAAGAAGCATATCATCATACCTCGACATCGGGCATTCCTTTAAGATTTCAAGCACTCGGCTCTCCACCGTTTTCTGTTGTTTCATAATGTTCCTCCAAAAATTAAAGGGACAGAGTTTTTTACGCTCTGCCCCGACTGATTAATGTTCGCTTGTTACTTACTTCTTACGGTTTTTAACCTGAAGAAAGATAAAGCCGCCGACAATAACGGCGACTAATGCGATAGCGATAATTGTCTTTGCTTCCATTACTCGTTACCCTCCTTTTTCTTCTTTTTGTATGCAACAACAGAAGTTACGGCGATACCGACAGCAGAAAGTCCGGCAAGGACATACCAAAGTTTCATATTGGTATCATCTCCTGTTTTCGGAGTATCCCTCAACTCATTGTGCATTTTTACAACGGCTGTTTCATCAAGTTTGATAGTAACATTCTGGTCGGCAGGTGTGATATATGCGGCAGAGGCATTGTTTGCCACTTCGGATACGGTATATTCGCCAATACGAAGTCCCTCAATCACAATTTCGCCGTTCTTATCTGTTTCAAATGTCATATCATAACCGTTTGCTCCGGTTACTCTGAACGCAAAACCTTTAACCTTACCATCTGAAGATGTCTTGACGATTTTCAGTGTTCCACGCATAGCTTCATTGATAAATCCAACACCAGCCTTATTCTCAACGGAATAAGTTGTTTCGTCTTTCTCAATGAAAACAGAGTATTCTCCCTTATCAAGCAGGAAGCCCTCTGGTGCTTTTGTTTCACGGACAATATATTTTCCGTAAAGCAGCTCTTTCATCTCATAAATTCCGGTTTCGGTTTCTTCAAGATTTCCGATAAGTTCATCGCCATCATCAATCTTTCCGTTCTCATTGGTGTCCTTATATACCTCAAAGGTTGCACCCGTAAGTTTGTTATCTGGATATTCAGCGTCCACCTTCGTGAGTCTGATATTGCCGTGAACATACTCATTGACAATCTCAATTTCAACTACCTGCTCGGCTTTGCTGATATTGACCTCATACGCCTTTTCATCAAGAACAAATCCCTTTGGCTGCTCGATTTCTCTTACAATCCATTTGCCATAAGGAACTTTTGCAAAAGAAAAACTACCGTCTTTTGCAGAGGTAGTCGTCATAAGTGCAGTATCCTTTGTAAATTCTGTTTCTTCGGCTTTGAAGATACCGATAACAGCACCCTCAAGTGCTTCTCCGTTCTCGTCAATCTTCTTACCTGATACAGAACCATAGATAAGTTCATTCTTGATTTCTTTTCCATCATTCACTTTGATTTCAACTGTTGCGGTATCCTGACCTGCATATTCAAACATAACCGGATATTTCGTATCAGAGAGAACATAATGCTCATCGGTTGCAATCTCCTTGACATAGTATTTGCCAAACGGAAGGTCTGACTTCATAACAGCAGTTCCATTTTCATTTACGCTGACAATCTCAATCAGTCCATCAGCCGGAATAACTGTACCGCTTGCAGATACAATATCTTCTGCGGCATAAAGACCAAAGCTGATGTTTTTGATTTCTCCGTTGTCGCCAATACCAAATGTCTTATCCTTTTCAATGGCTTTTACAAGGCTTACCTGCACTTTCTGTCTTTCGTTATAGAATGATGTGGAAGTTTCGGTAACAGAGATATTCTGACCTGCATAAGTAAGCTCAACCGTATGGGTTTCGCCACTGACTACCATTCCGTAAGGTGCTGTAATTTCCTTGACCTCGTATTTTCCGAGATAAAGTTCTTTGCTCTTCACAAATCCATCGGAGCTTGTTGTGATAGTATCTACCACTTCGCCCTTTGAACAGCGGAGCGTACCGTCCGGTGTGCTAATATCTTCCGCAGCACGGACTTCATAAACTGCTCCCTCAAGTCCTGTCACTTCATAAACAGGCTGATAAATAACATCACTGTCCTCAGAACCACTTACATTGACACCACTAAATACTTCTCCGGTTTTTTCAACCGTGATAGTACCTTTCTGTGCCATATTCGGCTTATTGACTTTCACAACAGTTACGCCACCTTCCTCTGTGGAATTTTCTTCGGTAATATCAAAATATACCGGAGTATCATCAAGTACATATCCGTATGGAGCTTGTACCTCTACGATAGAATACCCCTTGCCGTAATCCAGTTTCTCAGGTGTGACAAGAGAACCATTTGCATCGGTATAGAACACATCAATCGTGGTCGGTGTCGGATAAGTAAAGGTCATTTTGACCTGATTACCCTGCGGGTCGTAAATCTTAAATCCTGCTCCTGCATACGGAATACTCTTTCCGCTTTCTGCGTCCACCTTAACTACATTGACAAAGCTCTCGAAGTTACGGTTATTGATGAGATAACGATAAGTCTGTGCGTTCTGTGAAATGAACACATCAAAATCATCCATCATCTCTCTGCCTTCCCAACCAGAAGTCTGGTGTACGGTATAAATACCATACGGCATATCTTTTGTCTGACCGAAGCCATTTTCATCGCAAACAATGGTATCTCTCTCGTCTTTATTGGCTGCGTCATAGCTTCCGGCAGATTTCAAATAAATCTCAAAGGAAGCACCCTTTTCAGGTGTTTCAATCTTTGTTTCTCCGTCATCGGTATGTTTGATGATAGCCACATTGCCTTTGATTACCTGCTCGGTTACATCATTGGAAGTAAGGTTGTGTTCCACCTCATAAAGTTTCGGGTCTGCACCTACTTCATGGATAGTCTTATCAAGCAAATATCCCTCTGACGGTGTGATTTCTCGGATTGTCCAGTCGGTATCACAAACATATTCTTTAGTAGTGAACTGACCGTTTTCATCAGTAACATACTTATCTACAAGCGTTTCGCCCTTATAGATACCGTAAACTGCTCCCGAAAGTTTGGCATTGCCCTGTGCTTCGCCTTTCTCAGCGTCGCTCTTTGTGACTGTTACAGTAAATTTCTTCAAAATGTTATTGAAGTTTCTTGTGGTTACTTCTTTCCACTTCACTGGTACAGTCTGATTTTTCGGTACGACATAACGGATAGCTGTGTCTACTTCTTCAAGTGTATATGGTTCAGAACCACTGATAAGCACATCTTTGAAAGTTGCCACACCGTTTTTGTCTGTAACTGCATACTGGTCAACAGCATCACCGGAAAGAGAAGTACCGAAAAGATGGAACTTCACACCTTCAACAAGGTTATCTTCTGAGGACTTCACTACCTGAAGGTCGCCACGCTTCAATTTGTTATTGAAAGTGACCTTTGCAATCTGTCCTGCTACAACAGTAACTCTATGTGTTTCCTGCGGCTCGTACTTATCGTATGCCTGCTCGGTTACAGTATAGATACCCGGCATAAGATTATCAATCTGGAACTTACCGCCATTGGCTGTTGTAACCGTCTGATTGATACCGTTTCCGGTAATTGTGAAGTTAATACCGTCAACCTTGCCGTCCTCACTGGTCTTTACAATCTGACAAGAGCCATAGCTGACTTTCATTTTCACATAACCGTTGATACTGTCGCTTACTTCCTGAGCATAGCTGACAACATCCTGCACACTGGAGTTCTGACCATGTTTACCCTCTGACCATACAACCACACCTCTGCGGACTGCATTTTTCTTCGTTGCGGTAATGGTAAATTCCTTACTCGGTGCAGTATCCATAGAAACAGTAAGTTTGTTACCATTCACTGAAAAGTTCACTCCACTGATACTTGCCTTGAAATTATATTTGGACAGCACATTGTTTGAGTCTGTCAGGGTAGTTGTGTACTTACTTCCGTTCCACTCAAGTTCTATTGTCTTTGCCGAACCGGATGATTTATTACAAAAGCTTGGTATGGTCGCATGGTTCTGTACACTCTGCACCATACTGTTGTAATAACTGAAAATCTTATTGCGGAGCGGATGCCTTGCATTGATGACATCTTTCACATTGCTGCAACCACTGGCTGATACATGATTGAAGTTCACATCACGCTCTCCGATAACAGTTTCCCAGATAAGAAGCTGTGTGGCATAAGCCTGTGCAATGCTGTTTGCTGCTGCTTCATTCTGTGACCTCCAAGATGTCGAGATTGTCCCACGATAGCCATACTGTAAAATACGACCAACGAAAAGACGGATTTCATCTCCGGAAATAACCCCATTGGATGCAAGGTTATTAAAATAATTTTCGTCATACTTATTCATTG
>ULUK01013757.1_pt1 | contig 12319 bp, 10 predicted proteins | sample 1958451 | NCBI WGS metagenome assembly ULUK01 (sample SAMEA4835758, study PRJEB28245) | human gut metagenome | biome: gut microbiome; material: fecal sample | place: Denmark | collected 2008
CCGTAAATTGGAGGAAGGAGAACACTATTACTATATTTTGACAATCTCTCCTCAGAATAAAAATCAGCGACCATATCTTATGGTAGCCATTTCTGACTTCTTTTTTCTGAACAGGCTATCGGAAAATGATGATTGTGAAACGACTTTGTCAACAGATTCTATAATTACGCAGATTATGCTTCTGAATATCTATCGGGATTCTATGAAATACATTCCAAAAAATTCATTAAGACATCGGAATATATGGAGCTGTACAACCAATATCTATTGGTCTATTCAGACGAATTTTCAGATATTGTTTACTATCTAACCGATGGAACATTGGTCTGCGTATCCGCTGCTGTTGTGAAGAGCCCCGTCTATATAGCCGACTATCACGCTTCGTCTTCATCGGACTATCCTGTGAAATACAGCACAGGTAAGACTTCTTTCTTTACCAGGTTAGAATATCAGAAGAAAGCGGTGCTCAATAAAGACAAAATAATTATAAAAGCAAAAAAACAATAATATGAAAGGAATCGCCGGGTATTATACCGTTCCAGTTACCAGTACTTCAAAAATGATTGATAAATTCCTGAACATAATAAAATGAAAAAAGTTTTGTTGATAATAGTTTTGTATGCACTCTTTCCAACATGGTGTATGTCAGAGTCTTTGAAAATTGATGTTTATAGGGCACAAAACCTTGAAAACAAATTAAATTATCGTGACTCAGAGCGAGCATTTAAATGTCTCGCAAACGGAATCAATTTGACAACCACATCAAGATTTTTAAATGTGATGACAGAATTGTATGGAGATTCTATTACAAATTCATTTTATAATGAAAAGAAACATGTTAGAATACATATACTCATTAACAATTCAACCAGAGAATGCATTCTGACCATACGACCTATAAATAAAGATTCTGATTTATGCTTTTATAATTTTATTAAGAATCATCTGCCGGAAATGGTTAGGGCATATTGTATTAAATATGGAAATTTTGTCACATTTGATAGCACAGTCAATGACTGTGAAGAAATAGTATTCGGTTTGATGAGTTTATGGGTACTCAATGAAAACCTTCTTTCCTTAGAGCCAATATTGTCTCATGATAAAGATTTTGAGTTTGAACCACATGTTTTCAATCGATATAAACTCATAAAAAAAATCTGTCCACATTGACCGGATTGTATTAATTGATTATGATGATTATTTAACGGCAAGACAAGCTATGAATGGTAAGACAAGTTATTGAGCCTTATTTCCTTCAAAAGAATTGATATTGAAAAGATTCAAATACCGACCTTGTTAATAAGATATTAAAAGCTAAAAAAGAAACTATAATAAACGAAAAACAATGAGAAAAACAATCTTAATATTATTTATATTCATAGGTTCTTCATTGTCTTTTGCGCAAGATAACAATATATCCATAAAAGAATACAACTATGAGTATTACCATTATTATGGCACCGAGAAAACGTATGTTTGGAATCTTGTGATTACAAATAATTCAGCTGAGAATTATCTTACATGGATAAACAAAAACGACAACGTTATGGACTACGCAGAGGAAACACAGATTAAAAATTTCTTTCGTGCAGGACGCCCTCGCCTATTCTTTCTTTGGTCTGATGGCGAATATTCGGAAAAAATACTTGGTCAGACATTCTTGAAGCTTTTGAAGCCAGGAGAGTCCTTCTCATATAACGTGGTACAAAAAGTCAAAAAAGAGCCTTCTATAAAAAAGAAAATTTCAATTGCAAAAGAATCAGTTGTGCAAATATATACCCAGTTCAAAATTTCAGAATGTTTTGACGTCCCATATCTGTATGCTTATAACAATCTTTGCTTATATGAAGAATAGTTTTCCAAGACACAGTGCCAGAACGGTTGGTAGCCCGACCCGCTCCCTCTCACCCTACGCCTACTGCGCAAACAATCCTGTAAACAACGTGGACTTGGATGGGAAGAAAATACGTTTTGCAAAAGGAGTGCACTCAGAATTCAAACAGCAATTCTCTACAGCGATAAAAATTCTAAACGAACATAATATTGGTGGTATCTTTGCAAAATTAGAGCAACGGCCGGAAATTATTTTTATAACAGAAGGCAAAAATCAATTTGATCCAAGCAATAATACTATTAGTTGGAATCCGACAGAGGGAATGATAACTGATAAGCTCTCCTGAAATTATATATAAAAAGGAAAATGAAATGAGAAAAATTTTATTGACTACAATAATATTGACAATCTGTTGCAATGTGATTATCTCCTCACGACCGATAGACAGGATTGTGATTTCGTGCATTGCTCCAGAACCTAACGACAGTGTGACAGTCTTTTCGTTTGACAATAAGTTCAACGTAAAAAAGGCAATAAAACAGAGTGTGTCAGTAGACAGTGTGGATTTTGTCAAAGAACGAATCATGGGACTTGAACAGAACAGCGATCTGGATTTCTCTAATTTAAAAGTTTCCTACAAAATTATGCTGATTAGAAATGATCTGATTGAAGCGACAGTGTTCGGTGGAGAAGAAGGCCTGACAATTCCTCCTTTTGTATATTGTCCCGACCCGACATTGCAAGATTATGCATTCTCATTTTCTGATTTTGAGAATAAAAAAGTTGAGCATTTGTCTGATCTACAGAATATGAAATTTCGCAACGCAAGAATCAGCTGTATCCCTTCTGATATATTTTTCTCATCCGACATCTCACCTGAAGAATTTGAATACACTTGCGATGATTTGAAGAAGGTTGAATATTTAAATGCCAAATCTATTGAAACGCTTTTAAAATCATTGAATTCTTATGTGCCTTCTAATAAAAATGTACTTTTTGACACCAGATTCCAAATCACATTGTTCGCAGAAAACGGAATATCATTCTCCATATTTTTAAACGAAGGCAGAAAGTATCTACTGCTTGACAACTTTTTATATGAAGCCTCAGATAGTCTGGATAGATTAGATATTTGTGAATAACTTTTTAAGGAATAACAATATGAAATATCTTTTAAAAGCGGCATTCGCATTTTTCGACATTCTTATGTTGACCATATTCGTTGTAATTGGTATGTTTAATTTGCTTAATGGTCATCCCGATAGGTCGTTAGTCTTCGAATTATTCTATCTGGAAATTCCTTTCTCGTTTGCCATTTTTCTTTGTATATGGTCTCTTAAGAAAGTTTTTTACAAGAAGACAGATTGTAGCAGTGCCTCCAAACCCCACAAACTAACCATTGTCTTATTCCGAATATTATGTATTATGGTTGATGTTTGGACAATGGCTATGTTTGTTGTAATGACGATGGATGAATTGTCTCATAATACAATATGCAGACCATACGAAATATTTCTTTGGCCAATTATCCCTTGTTTATTTGTTCTTGTGTCAGGGTTCTGCTTTGGCAATTGCATGTTTGATAAAATCAAAAAATAACAATAATATGCGGTTATTCGGCATCATATTACGTATTGTTGAACTGATATTGTTAATTTCAATATCTGTGCTTGTTGTTTGTGTATTATGGACTTGTGAAGACAAAGCTACTTTGACTGACTGTCTCAGCGAAAGTGCCGTAGGGCTTTTTTGGTTATTTCCTATAACTATACCAATTGCCGTTTGCCTGCTTGTCTCCCTGTTTGTCTCCCTAATAAAGTCAGTCAAAACAAAGAACGTTTATAATAAATTTATCTTTGGAATCCATCTGTTCAACATCTTTGTCATACCACTTACGTTCTTATTTTTACCTTCTTCCGGCGAACCACCTACCGCTCAAGCAATGGCTGACAATTACTACAAACATGCTGAAGAAATGAAATGTTTGGTTGAACTAATTGAAGATTATGTTGGAAATGATGGTGGAATTGACTACACCAATGTCAACGGAAAGATATTGGCTCTTTCCATAAAATCAGGAGGCAAATGGATACATCAAAAAGAGATTAATGCCCAATGGCAAAAAGGCAAAACCGTGGCAGGGATATCGCGTCACAAACTGGATGTTCTGGATGCTTATATGCATGCAGCGAATGTTCAAGGTGTCAACTCCTGTGACAGACGATCAATCTCTCTATTGTTTAGGCGATGTGGCTATACTAAATCTGTGTATGAAATATATAGGTCGAAAGATATAGCAATAACTGATAGCTATCGGCAAAGCAATTCATATATATTATTCAACGATACAATTGCCTTTGTGTATTACGGCGTATATCCAGGCAATAGTGGATTTCCAGATTACAAACAATTCACTGACCAAATGCGTCAACAAAAACGCCTAAATTGTGATAAATACTAATGCCGGTCAAGATACCGAGCAAGAGCAAGTAAGCACTTAGTCAAGGCGAATGAAACAGCAACAATGGCTGCAAGTATGATAAAAGATACAAATACATCCATAAGAACCCATTTATTTTCTTTCGTGACTTTTATATGTTTAATAACACAAATAATAGGTTTCCAAGACACAGTGCCTAAACGGTTAGTACTCCCGACCCGCTCGCTCTCTAAATGTCGACGACGAAAAAAATTTGGCGAGTTTACGGGAAATTAGTAACTTCGCACATAATAATCTTCTAAACATTTTAAAATTATGAATGAGAAAAACGACCAAAGAGAAATAAAGATTGAATTGACTCCGGAAATGGCGTCTGGTAAATATGCCAACTTGGCTATCATCACCCACTCTGTAAATGAGTTCTTTATGGACTTCATCAGCGTGGTGCCAAACGCTCCACAAGCCCGCGTGCAGAGCCGAATCATCATGACTCCGGAAAACGCCAAGACTTTGCTGATGGCGCTCCAGGACAACATCCGCAAATACGAGGCCAACTTCGGCACCATCAAGCCTAAACAGCCTGAAGCTGGAATGCCGGTTGGCAAAGCATAACATATTAATTTTCAGATACGATGGAGAATCCGTTATTCATATATAACACGCTCTCCCGAAAAAAGGAACAATTCGTGCCGCTGCACGAGTCTAATGTCGGTATGTATGTGTGCGGTCCTACTGTCTACGGCGATCCGCACCTCGGACACACTCGCCCTGCCATCACTTTCGATGTGCTGTTCCGCTACCTGCGCCACCTGGGATACCGGGTGCGCTACGTGCGAAACATCACCGACGTGGGGCACCTGGAGCACGACGCCGACGAGGGAGAGGACAAAATTGAGAAAAAAGCACGCTTGGAGCAGCTGGAGCCGATGGAAGTGGCACAATACTACACAAACCGCTACCACAAGGCTATGGAAGCGCTCAACGTGCTGCCGCCAAGCATCGAGCCTCACGCTTCCGGACACATTCTTGAGCAAATCGAGTATATCAAGGAGATTCTAAAGGCTGGATATGCCTACGAAAGCAACGGTTCTGTATATTTCGACGTGGTGAAGTACAGCAAGGACTTCCACTACGGCAAACTGTCGGGACGAAACATCGACGAGTTGCTCAACACGACGCGTGCGCTCGACGGACAGTCGGAGAAGCACAACCCGGTCGACTTCGCGCTGTGGAAGAAAGCGTCGCCAGAACACATAATGCGATGGCCTTCGCCATGGAGCGACGGATTCCCAGGATGGCATCTCGAATGCTCTACGATGGGGCAGAAATATCTGGGCGAGACGTTCGACATCCACGGCGGTGGAATGGATCTTATGTTCCCTCACCATGAGTGCGAAATCGCACAGTCGGTGGCTCACAACGGCCATGAGACGGTGCGCTACTGGATGCACAACAACATGATTACAATCAACGGGCAGAAGATGGGCAAATCGCTCGGAAACTTCATTACGCTCGAGGAATTTTTCAACGGGTCGCATCCTCTGCTCGAACAGGCTTACTCGCCGATGACAATACGCTTCTTCATCCTGCAAGCTCACTACCGCGGAACGGTCGACTTCTCCAACGACGCGCTGAAAGCCGCCGAGAAGGCTTACGACCGAATCGTTGACGGCTACCGCAGACTCCAGGAGCTGAAGCCTGCCGACTCGTCTTCGGTCGACGTGAAGGGATTCCGCAAGAAATGCTACGATGCCATCAACGATGACCTCAACACGCCTATCGTTATCGCCGAACTTTTCGACGCATGCAAAATCATCAACCAGGTGAACGACGGAAAGGCGACACTGACAAAGGACGATATCGACGAGCTGAAAGACTTGTTCCAGGCGTTTCTCATCGACATCCTCGGTGTGCGCACTGAAATCGTGGCTGGCGACGACGCTCAGGCTCTCGAACCGTTTGAAAAGGCTGTCGACCTTTTGCTCGAAATCCGAAAGGAGTCGAAAGTGAAAAAGGACTGGGCTACGTCCGACCTTATTCGCGACCGTCTCGCCGCAATCGGTTTCGATGTTAAAGATACAAAAGACGGTTTTGAATGGTCGCTGAAAATGTAATCGCCTTGTTAAAGTTTGTGTATTTCCTTCATTAAAAGTTAATGGGGGGGGCAATTTAAAATTTTTATTTTGCAGAACAAATTTTATACATTACATTTGTATCACGATTTAGGGCCTAAAGGTCTTATTTTGATAAGATTGATTGTACTTTTTTACAAGAAAATATATTACACTTCAACCTTAATCATTTAGTCTAAATTTCCCTACGTCGTTGACAGAAAAGAAGTATGTGATATATCGAATGGACGTAAAACGACACAACGGCAACGTGTTGCCGAAGAAGCCTCGGACATTTGTCCGGGGCTTCTTGATTTTCCGCGGCTATGCCTGCTGTGCCACAAAAACCGGCAAGAGTCCGTCAAGCAACAACCCTGCATCCGACGTCCGCAACGCTTCCTGCACAGCTACTCCGGCAACAATCCAGCACCCGACGTCCGCAACGCTTCCTGTACAATGACTCCGGCAACAATCCTGCATCCGACGTCCGCAACGCGGACGCGCTTTCAGTTAACCCCGGACTGCGTCCGGGGCTGTGACTCCTGCCCGGCATGCACCGCAACGCGGTGCCGCTGAAGTGCGGTTGTAGAAACGTCGAGAACCATCGCCACATACATCGTCGCGGAGCGATGGAACTTTTCCGCAACCCGGTACGCGGAGCGAAACAGATGCGTACCGGAGGTTCGTCACTACTTGTGGCCGGACGGCTTCCCACGGATGGTTACGATGCCGCTGACTCAACTTTTCTCGCTAAAATATTTTCCGTGATTTATACAACCGCTCTTCGGCGGTAGATTATTCTTCCGCACCCTGACCCCAGGTAGGCTAACCAACCTGGGGCTATGATTATACAACCGTCCTTCGGCGGTTGTCTCCATCACCGGATTGCCATTGATAAACTGCCGAAGTACGGTTTAATATGTCAGCACGGGGTTGGCTCGCCTACCCCGTGACACCTGCTCCAATCGTAGTAGCATTGCCCTCAACCACCGCATCGGCAACAACCCTGCATCCGACGTCCGCAACGCGGACGCGCTTTCAGTTAACCCCGGACCGCGTCCGGGGCTGTGACTCCTGCCCGGCATGCACCGCAACGCGGTGCCGCCGAAGCACATGGCATCATTAACCGCCACTGCTCCAATTGAAGTAGCATTGCCCTCAACCGCCGCATCGGCTGATGATAATCCGTATTATATACGAGGTGCAACCAGTAGAAGAATTTGGTTATTCTTAGGTTGACACACATGAGGAATATGGACGTGTAACTGCTTAGAGGGTGTGCATTCTATTTTTCCATGCACACCCTCCGTTATTTTTTCGTTATTCGTTTGCTATATCAGTTCTTCACGCGCTTCACGCCGTCTACGATGTAGATGCCGGCAGGCAGGTCATCCCACTGCTGGGTCAGCTTTACGCCGTTAAGGTTGTAGATGCCTTGCTTGCGGGCGGGCACGTCGGCTGTAATGGTGCCGATGCTGTTGTTGACTGGCTCAATCACCACCTTGGACTTAAACACCTCGCCATTCAAAACTACCGCCTTTTGGTCGGCGTCAAACTCCGCACCGACGGGCTGTGTGATGGCGCAGTTGTCGAGGATGAGGTTGCTGATGAGTGTGATAGATCCGCTGCCGCTGCCTTCTGCCTCTACGTAAGAGTTGCGCACGGTGAGCACCTCGCTCTCTGCTCCAATAAAACCTGCTATGCCATAGCCACCCTTAACAAACAGACTGGTGTTGTCGATGGTTACGGAAGCCCCCTCCATGTCGAGACCGCAGAATCGCTTGCTCGTGAGATGGAGCGAACCGTCGCCGGTGATGGTAGACGTCTGGTTCAACACCATGCTTGCCAGGTCGGCTGTAACGGTGTTCTTGCCAATCAGCTTGACGGTGAAGTCGGAGACAGTCTTGTTCACAATGCCCGTTCCGTCGGTAGAGTTTCTTTCGATGGTGGCGTTGTCGAGAGTGAGGGTTTTTGTATCGGGGTCGTAAGAGGCGCTGCCGCTCACTCCGTAGATGCTTGTGAGGTCTTTGTAGTTGAGTGTTGTCACCGGCTTGTCAGCGATATAGATGCCATAGCTGTCTGGCTCAATCACCACCTTGTCGGTGACGGTAACCCCGTTCAATGCCACCGACTTAGTATCGGCGTTGTACGCCGCATTGGACGGAATGTCGATGTAGCATCCATCAAGCTCCAGACCGGAGATGTCGCAGATGGAGCCCGAAGTGCCCTTGGCTTCAACGTGTGAGTTGCGTATTTTGAGCACCTCTTCTGCCACGTTGTCGTTTGCTGATATGCCCCATGCGCCCTCTGCCTCCAACCAGCAGTTGTCGATTTCGAGAGGACAACCGCGAACGAACACGGCGCATTTGTTGCTCTTTACGCTGAGTTTTCCGCCGCTGTTGCTCCAAATTGTCGTCTCCTCTTTCAAGGTTATACCAGCAAAGTCAGTAACATCAAAGTTGTTTGTGCCGATCAACTCTATCGAAAGGTAGTCGCAGGTTTCGTTCAAGATGGCGTTACTGCCATCTGCCTCAATAGTGGCGTTGTCGAGCGTCAGGGTTCTTGTGTTCGGGTCGAAATACACCTTACCGCTCACTCCGCTGATTTCGGTGAGGTCGAGATAGTTGTCGCTCGTCACATCTACGCCGGCTACCTTGAAGCCGTAATTCTCTTGCGCCATCACGAATGCTGACGACATCACAATTAGTACAAGCGTGAGAAACATACGCATGCTTACTTGTCTGGTTGGTTTGTTGTGTTTCATAATTTTTTTAGTTTTTTGCCTGGGCAGCCGAAACATACCCAGAGGTTTGTAAATATTAATTAGGAAATTGGTTCCTTTGAAAGAATTTTTCATATTTTGACTATATAGTCAAGAGTCCGATGTTGTCTCCGCATTTGCCTGTTTTGGAAGCCTGCACATTTACACTCGACAGCAGCGACAGCAGCACTGCCACAACCAACATTGTCACTTTTGATTTGCTTTTCATACTCTTTTATTTTATAGGTTTCTATCTCATCTTCACAACCGCTGCTCCACCAATCGATGCGGCTTTGCCATCCACTATGATTGACTGACATTTGTCTGGTTTCCACAGCTTATTGCCTATATGTCACAACGCATCCCTTTGCGTCGGCGTTAAATTCCTGAACAAAGCGGAGAATCCACACCCATTGTCCGACTCTCCCTAAAATCCGTCAGCTTGGTTTATGTTTTTATTTCGGTTTGTTCGCAAAGTTATGCAATATATCCAAATTCCAAACATTTATGTCTAAAAAATTTACTCTAATTTTTGATTATGATGATTTTTTACAACAAAAGAAACGCCCTCCTATTTTCACAAACCAGAGAGCGCATGATGTTACACTAATATTTTTTATAAAACTTACCTTATTGCTACCTTGACGGTGCCTTTCTTGAATTCCACGATATAGACTCCCGGCGACGGCACTTCAACCTGCCGGTTCAAGCCCATTCCGACAAGCATTCCGCCCGTCGAATAAACCTTAATCATCTCTGTTTCACCTACGCCGTCAACGCAGATGCGTCCGTCGCACACAGCCACACTCACACCTTCGCCTGCCACCGCCGACACGCCGCTTGTTGTCAGGTCGCCGATATTCGAGAATTCCTTCCATCCGGTGGCTGCGGCATAGGCTGCCATCGACTCTGCCGGCACACAGAGATGCGCCGAATAGTCGGTGAATGTATTGTCACGTATCGATGGCGGAGTAACAGCCAGACACGTGATTTCCTCAAACACGACGTTCCGGAACGTCTCATGCTTAATTTCCTGGAGCGATGCCGGCAATAGTATGCGTTTCAACGACGTACAGCCGTCGAAGGCATATTCACCGATTGTCTTCACCCCTTCGGCTATACCCACCGACACGAGCGACTCGCAGCCGTCGAAAGCGAATGAGCCTATCATCCCGCCTGCCACACTCACGGCTTTAAGACTCTTGCACCCCTCAAATTCCATTCCAAGTTTGCTGATATCGCTGCTCAGCTGCAACGGATTGGCGGAATTAATCGTTTCAAGCGACTCGCAACTATAGAATGCACGGTCGGCTATCGTCAGATTGTCGGCGTAGACATTTACCGTCGTCAAAGCCTTGCAGTTGTAGAAGCATCCGCCGCCCACCGAGACGAGGTTTGACGGGAGCGTGATTTCTGTCAGCGACAAGCAATTTTTGAACACTCCGTCGGGCAATTCCGTGACGCCCTCCGGTATCTCTATCGCTGCAACGGCTGTCGACATGAATGCCCACTTGCCGAAGGTCTGCAACTGGCTGCCTGACGCAAACGTCACCGCATTGAGCGACGTGCAGTCTCTGAACATATTCTCGGGAAGCGCTTTGACGGCTGCGGGAACGGTCACCTTTTGCAACTGTGTCTTGCCGCTGAACGCAGCATCGATGCGAGTCACCGGCATCTGAGAGCCGTCAATCGACAGATAGTCCTTGATGTCGGCAACCACAGTGTCGTCGGCAACACCTGTCACCCACGCTTCCGTATCGCTTGCCCTATACTCAACGCCGTCTGCCAATCCGGCAAACGTCAGATACGTGTTGCTTTCGTCCCAGCCTTTGTCGGTTGCCGCCACATACGCTGCAACGCTTCCAACCGGCACGATTACCGTGCATTTTTTGAACTGATATGAATACGTCGTCGATTTTGGCAGCGTCAGCGGAGCCGCGCTGTGGCAAACCACCTTTATGCCGACATTCCAGAACGCGTTGCTGCCCATGGTTGTAAGCGATGCCGGCAATTCAAGCTCCTTGATTTTGCTACAATTGAAAAATCCCATCTCGCCGATTTCAGTCAAGCCTTCGTTGAGCGTTATCGACAATATGTTCTGACAGTTGTAGAATGCCTTGCGGCCTACGGTCTTCACGTTCTTGCCAAGCGTAATGCCTGTTATTCCGCTCTGGTCGAATGCGCCATCAGGAATTGCGGTCACGCCGTCAGGGATGTTGACATCACACGCCATCGCAGAGCATCCGTTGAACGCCGACACGCCGATTTCAGTCAGCGCGGCGGGTAGTTCTATCGACGTCAGAGCCTTGCAGCCGAGGAATCCATATTCGCCGATGCTTCCCAGCGAAGCGGGCAGCACTACCGACGGCAATGCCTTACAACCATTGAAAGCGTAAGCACCTATCGATGTGACCGTGGCTGGCATCGTCACCGACGTCAACCCCGTGCAGTTGCGGAATGCATCGTTGGGGATTTGCGTGATGCTGGCGGGAATGGTCACCGACTTGACTGCGGCGGAGTTTTTCAGCAACGCCGCGCGCATCTCGTTGACCGTATAACTGTTTCCGCCTTGCTCCACAGTGGCTGGAATCACCACGTCTGAGCCCGTGACATCGGTATCGACATTATATAGCAATGCGTCAGTGTCGCCAAAATAAAACGACAGTCCGCCGGTCTGCATCTCGCCGACAGCTATCACACTTGTCGACTCCACCCACCGGTCTGCCTGGCGATATGCCGTCACACAACCATTGGGCACGAAAAGCGGACAATTCAACTGCCGCGAATTTCTCAACGTTGGCGGTGTCGTTGCCTTTGAAATCAATTTCTTTATTTTACTCCAAATTCCAACCGTATATATGTCTGTGACAGTCGACGGAATGGTCAGTTCTGTAACAACGGCTCCAGTAAAGGCATAACTTTCAATCTTCGACAAGCCTTCGTTGAGCGTTATCGACGCAAGGCTGGAGCATTCGCCGAACGCAGACTCCGGGATTGTTGCCAATGGGGCGCCGGTGAGGTTGAGCGATTTGATTCCCGATTTTTGGAAAGCCCCCTTGCCTAATGTCTTCAAGACAGGCAGCGTCACGTCAATGGCCCAAGCACTGCATTCATAAAATGCATAATCGCCTATCTCCTCGACTTCCGACGGCAGCTGCAGCGATGTCAACGCG
>ULUK01069988.1_pt1 | contig 12235 bp, 8 predicted proteins | sample 1958451 | NCBI WGS metagenome assembly ULUK01 (sample SAMEA4835758, study PRJEB28245) | human gut metagenome | biome: gut microbiome; material: fecal sample | place: Denmark | collected 2008
CGGCCGTGGTATGGCGCGGAATATGCGATGCTGGTGCACAGGCGCCGGCGGCTGCTTTCGACACTGGTCATCGTTACGGTGGCGCTGGGACTGCTTAAGTGGGCGGCGGCGATGCCTTCGGACATTACGGTTTGGACGCGGGCGGCGGTAATTGTGCTGTTTGTGCTGACGTTCGGGTGGATTGCGCTTTATTTTTGGTCGAGCATTCTGGGATTTTCGCAGCTGTTGAAAAGGGCAAGGATGCCGGGGATAACGTATCCCGCCGACGTTGAAGCGGCGTTGGATGCTGAGGCAGGCATTGCGGCGGACGACCTGCGGGCGCGGCAGAACCCGGCGGCGCCGAAAGTGCGGGAGATGGCTTCCTTTATTAAGGCGAAGACAGCGGTGCTGATGCCGATTTACAACGAAGAGCCGGCGCAGGTGATGGCGCGGCTGCTGGCTATCGGCGAAGATTTGCAACAGGCGGGCGCAGGCGGCAGGTTTGATATTTTTGTTCTGAGCGATACGACGAATCCGAAAATCTGGGTCAAGGAAGAGAAAATCTGGCTGGAGGCAAAGCGGATTTTGGAAAGCGGCAGTTTCGGCGCGGAGAGCGGGGAGCTGCGGGAGAGTGTGGCTGGAGCGGTCGAACACGGCGTTCGGGCAAGCGGAGCGGAGAGCCGTTCGGATACGGAAGCAGCCGGGAGGAGCGGCGGAACTGCCGGCGGCGCGGGGCTGCATATCTATTACCGGCGGCGGGCGCAGAATACGGCGCGCAAGTCCGGCAACATCGAGGATTTCTGCAACCGCTGGGGGGCGGAATACGACTTTATGCTGGTGCTGGACGCCGACAGCCTGATGACGGCGGAAACGATTGTCAAAATGGCGCGGCTGATGGAAGCAAACCCGCATGCGGGAATTATTCAGGCGTCGCCGCAGATGGTCAATTCCACGAGCATGTTTGCGCGGATGCAGCAGTTTGCGGGCAAAGTCGCGGGGCCGGTGGTCGGTGCCGGGCTGGCATACTGGCAGGCGGGCAACAGCAACTACTGGGGGCATAACGCGATTATCCGCACGCGGGCGTTTATCGACTGCTGCGGGCTGCCGAAACTCAAAGGCAAAGGGCCGTTCGGCGGCTTTATCCTGAGCCACGACTTTGTCGAGGCGGCGCTGATTGCGCGTGGCGGCTGGTCGGCGTGGCTGCTGCCCGAATTGAAAGGCAGCTATGAGGAATGTCCGCCGTCGATGATTGACTTTGCGGCGCGCGACCGGCGCTGGTGCCAGGGCAATTTGCAGCATATCAAGGTGCTGATTTCGCGCGGGCTGCATCCGGTGAGCCGCGTGCATTTTCTAACCGGGATTATGTCGTATCTGTCATCACCGCTGTGGCTGCTGTTTCTGCTGGCGGGGCTGTCGATGGTGTTGTTCCGCGAGTTTATTCCGCCGCAGTATTTCGGGCAGACGTATTCGCTGTTTCCGAACTGGCCGGTGTTTGACAAATATGGCACTATCGGGCTGTTCGTACTGTCGATGGCGATGCTGCTGGTGCCGAAATTTCTGGGGCTGGCGGCGTATCTTAAAGGTAATGCCGGGAAAAATGGCAGAACGGACGGCGTTTGCGGATATGTGCGGTCTGCATGGAACGCGGGCAAAAGCCTGGGGCTGGAAATCGTGGTGTCGACTTTAATGGCACCGGTGATGATGCTGTTTCAGAGCAAATTCGTGTTTGACATCCTGCGCGGCAAGTCGGTGGGGTGGAACGCGCAAAACCGCGGCGACGAGGGAACGAGCTGGCAGACGGCCTGGCAAATCCACAAATGGCATACGGTGCTCGGCGCGGTAACGGCGCTGGTGGTCTGGAAATATGCGCATGTCCTGTTCTGGTGGCTGCTGCCGATTACGCTGGGACTGGTTTTGGCGGTACCGCTGTCGGTCATCAGTTCGCGGGTCAGTGCCGGACGGTGGCTGAGGGAACGCGGGTGGTTTGTCATTCCTGAAGAAATCTGCGAACCGAAAGTGCTGGCGCGGGCGAAATACTGGGCTGGTATTCTGGCGCCTTTTGAAGCGGGGAACGGCGGGCTGGCGATGCTGCAAAACGACCGGACGCTGCGGATGCTGCCCTGCCGGATGCTGCCGGTAAACGGGCCGGCGCCGGAGTTTGCGCCCGAGGTGGCGGAAACGGCTGATGCCAAACTGGCGGACGGCAGGCTTGACGACCTGACGCGGGATGAGGAGATGTGGGCGCTGTATGAGCGCGCGTGTTAAATGAGAGCTGCAGCCAGCCGAAACGTGCGAAAAACCGCGGCCGGTGAGGGCGGAGAAGGCAGCGGCTGATAATGGCCGCAGCCGGCAGGGCGGCAGGCGGCCAGCGAGTGGATGCGTGTTGAACGAAAACCGCGGTCGGTGAGGGCGTATTGAGCGTGAGAAGAGAGCGCGGCGGCAGAAATTCTTTTCGGCAGGCGTCTGGCTGAATGGCCGGCAGGGCGGGTGCAGGTACCTGCGCGGGAGCAGGAAGTTTGTTTTACCGCACTTTCAGATATTCGGGGTCGACCCTTACGAACGTAAAACGGGCGGCACCGTAAAAATAGGCTTTGGCGCGGCTTATTTTCAGCCCCGGGGGCATTTCAAGCAGTTCCATTTTGGCGGTTTCAACGATGATTATGGCATCGTCCGTGAGCCAGCCCTTTTCAAAAAGTTTGGAGAGGGTAAGAACCGACAGTTCCATATTGTACGGCGCGTCCATAAAAACAAGGTTAAACTGTCTGGCGGCGGGCGGCAGGCGGCGGACGTCTTTCTGTATATAGGAAAGTTTCGGCAGGCGGCAGGCGGCGGCATTCTTTTTGACCAGTTCCAAATCTATGTCGATGAATGTTACCGAGCGGGCGCCGCGGGATGCTGCTTCCAGGCCGATGGCTCCGGTTCCGGCAAAAACGTCAAGAAAATCATATTCGGAAAGCGGCGCGGGAAGCATGGATTCCAGAATGTTGAAGAGTGCTTCGCGCGCGCGGTCGGAAGTGGGGCGGATGCGGTCGTTTTTCGGGGCGAAAAGCTTTTTGCCGCGGCGGGTGCCGGAAATTATGCGCATGAGGTCGTGCCTCCGGTACCGGTACGGTTGCGGGAACGGGGGGACGCGGCCGTATCGGCCTCGAGCCACAGGCTGCCGAGCTGTTCGCGCAGCGTTTTCTGCGGAACCTCGCGGACTTCTCCGGGTTTTAGCGAACCAAGCTGAAACGGGCCGTAGGACAGGCGTATCAAACGGGCGACTTCCAGGCCGACGGAGGCCATAAGTTTGCGGATTTCACGGTTTTTGCCTTCGGTTAGCGAAACGGTGAGCCAGGCGTTGGTGGCGGTACGGGAGGCCGGGGCGGTTTCCGGCACTGCCGCGGCAGTGCCATTGCGAACCGGCGCAGCGGCGGGTTTGGGGCGGCTGTCTATGGTGATTTTGCAGGGACCGTAAGCGATACCGTCGACGGTGGCGCCTTTTTCGAGCTTTTTCAGGCGGCGTTCGTCCAAAAAGCCATGAACTTTGACTTTGTAGCGGCGGCTCCAGCCGTTGGATGGGAGTTCCAGCGCGCGGGAAAGCCCGCCGTCGTTGGTCAGCAGGAGCAGCCCTTCGGAATTGAGGTCGAGCCTTCCGACGGAGATGACGCGCGGCAGGCCGGCGGGAAGGTGCGCAAAAACGGTGTCGCGCCCTTTTTCGTCTTTGTGGGAGGTAACGAGCCCGGCAGGCTTGTGGTAGAGCCAAAGGCGGGTTTTGTCTTTCGATTTGATTCTTTCACCGTCGAAGAGCACGGTTTCGGAGCCGTCGACCAGAAAGGTCGGCGCGGCTACGGTTTCGCCGTTGACGGTGATGCGCCCCTGTTTTATCAGTTCTTCGGCTTCGCGGCGGGAGCAGACGCCGGAGCGGGCCAGAAATTTTGCTATGCGTTCGGGCATTTAAGGTTCCTTATTTGTTAATCCGGGAGTGCCGGAGGTGTTTGGTGCCGGGTGAGCCGGAAGGGTTAATCCGGAGTGCCGGAGATGTTTGGTGCCGGGTGAGCCGGAAAGGTTAATCCGGAGCGCCGGAGATGTTTGGTGCCGGGTGAGCCGGAGGGTTAATCCGGAGCGCCGGAGGTGTTTTGGTACCGGGTAGCCGGAAGGGTTAATCCGGAGCGCCGGAGGTGTTTGGTTCCGGGTGAGCCGGAAGGGTTAATCCGGAGTGCCGGAGGTGTTTGGTGCCGGGTGAGCCGGAGGGTTAATCCGGGAGTGCCGGAGAAAGGATGCCGTACGGAACAGGCGGCGCGTGCGTCAGGTCCAATGTTCCTGTTCCAAGAGAATGCAGGCTTTCTGCGATACCGCCAGATATTCGTTGACGACGGCATTAATTTCCTTGACGCGTTCGGGTTCGATGTGCATTGCCGCGGCGATGTCAAGAATATAGTCGATTTCGCTGTCTTCAAGGCTGCTGTCGATATTGGCGACCATACACATATCCTTTATCAGCATCAGCGCCTTGGCGCGGTCGGTTATCATCCTCGCCTGCATCATCAGGGCGGTGCGGTCGGAAGACTTTATCATATTGGCGAGGCTTTCGCCGCTGACTTCATATTTCAGCGCCGCCTCTTTCAGATAAAGCAGTTCTTCGCGGCTGACCTGGCGGTTGGCGGCGACCGTGCCGCAAATGATTTTCAGAAAAATAAAACGCTCGCCGTTGGAAAGCGTGTTAATAAAATTCTTATCCGGGTAAAACATTGCAGACCTCCGTTGTCTGACAGGCATTGTAGGCATTTTTTTGCACGATGTAAAGAGTTTTTTTACTGTCGGCGGTTAGACTGGAAACAAATACGGCGGAGAAAGCGGCCGGGAAGAGTTGCGGAGAGGGGCGCAAAGCGCCTGGCCCGGCTTTGGGACGAATAATGCAGCCGGGAGCAAAGCCGGGTGCGGTAACGGAAACAGTAACAGAATTATCAACGGGAGCGGAACGTTATGGAAGGAATGAGAGGTTCGGTATTTAAGGCGGTGTTTTTGAACCCGCTGGTATGGATAGGGCTGGTGCTGACCGGTTTTACGCTGCATTACGAGGGGTATGAGGGGGCTTTTAACGTTTTCTTTGAACTTGAAACCTATCGCAATCTGGCGCTCGGAGCGGCGGTTTACGTTGCCCTGTTTGACCGGCGCTATAAGCCGGGCGGGGGCAGGCTTGACATTTCGGAAACGCTGGCGGCAGTTTTGGAAGCGATGTACGTTATTGTTCTGACATGGGGAATTACGCTGTTTGCAATCGTTAACTACCATCTGGGCGGCATGAGCTACAGCGCGGGGCTGCGCGAGCGTTACCGCGCCAACGGCTGGATTAAAAACGACAATGCGGCCGAAGACGCCGCGGCAGTTCGCGAGATGACATCCGGGGTTTTGGAAGACGGCGGCGTGGAGCTGGAAAAGGGAAAACGCTATAGGATTATGCCGCAGGAAGACGGCAGCATGGTGATTGAAGTTATTGAGGAGTGAGCGGAGAGAGGCAACAGCCGGAGCAACCATAAAAAAAGCCTCCGGAAATCGGGAGGCTTTGGGGTTAGCAAGGCGTGTTTCAAAGCGGTCGGACAGCTCCGGAACCGCCGGAAAACATTGTGTTTGTTAAAACTTGAACCACGGTTCCATTTCTTCGGCCTTTGTCCAAACCGAGGCAATGAAATCCCGAAGTTCGGGCGACGGAGCGCTTAAATGCTTGGCGTCGCGGCGTTTGATTTCTTCCATAAGCGTTTCCGGAACAGCGGCGATGTTTTCAAGCATCGGGCCGGAGAAAGCTTTGCAGCCGTCATAAAACTTTCCGTGAACGGAAATATTGCCGTTTGCGGGGTTCATTGTTATAAACGCTTTGGCATTGTTTTGTGCTTTTCTTGCAATGTAAATTGTTTCCATAATAAATATTTTAGTTTGTTTGACATAATTTTACTGATTTCGGTTATGTTTATAGCATATTTTGGAGAGGGTGTCAATAGGTTTTTGTTTATTTTGTCATTTTTTTTGTTTAGAATGTGGCAGGGCGGACGGAGCGGCAGCTTACAAACATCGACACCCCCTCGGAAATTTTTAAAAAAGCGTCTGACGGCGAAAAAAACGGGGTTTATGGGGATAAATCGAAAATCAAGCTTTTTATTTTGGGGCGTTGTGGTAGTCTGGGGGCAATAAATCGCACCGATACGGCGTCCGGGCGGAAAGTTCGCGCGGCGGTTTTGGGGCAACGGATTGTGTTTGACGAGAGGTTTGCCCACAATTTCGGGGCGGCAGATTGTGTTTTAACGAGAGGTTTTTTATAAAATGGCTGATGAGAATGACGAGATGAACGGCGGCAACGGTACGGACGGAGCGATGAACGGCGGCAACGGTACGGACGGGGCGATGAACGGCGGCAACGGGGATAATGGCGCGGCGAGTGCGGGCGCGCAGAATGATGCGGGCGCGGACAAGGCAACAGGAACCGGCGCGACGGCGGCGGCGATGGTGAATCTGCCGAAGGAAAACATTGCGCCGACGATGATTGTCGAGGAAATGCGCCGTTCGTATCTGGACTATGCGATGAGCGTTATCGTTTCCCGCGCGCTGCCGGACGTGCGCGACGGCTTAAAGCCGGTGCACCGCCGCATTATCTACGCCGCGTATGAAAACGGCTATGACTACAACAAACCGTTTAAGAAATCGGCGCGTATCGTCGGTGAGGTTATGGGTAAATACCACCCGCACGGCGATAGTTCGGTTTACGAGGCAATGGTGCGCATGGCGCAGCCGTTTTCGATGCGCCTGCCGTTGATCGACGGGCAAGGCAACTTTGGTTCGATGGACGGCGACTCGGCGGCGGCAATGCGTTATACCGAGGCGAGGCTGGCCAAGGTGGCGCACGCGCTGATTGAAGACATCGAGTGCGATACGGTCGACTTTATGCCGAACTATGACGAATCGTTACAGGAGCCGACGGTGCTGCCGGCGCGGTTTCCGAACCTTTTGGTCAACGGCACGAACGGCATTGCGGTCGGTATGGCGACCAACATTGCGCCGCACAATCTGGGCGAAGTTCTGGACGCGTGCACGGCGTATGTGGACAATCCGGACATTACGATTGAAGACCTTATCCGCATCGTGCCGGGGCCGGACTTCCCGACCGGCGGGCTGATTTTGGGCTACGGCGGGGCGAAAAATGCGTACCTGACCGGGCGCGGCTCGATTATGATGCGGGCGAAGTGCACAATTGAGGAAATCCGCAAGGACCGCGAGGCGATTGTGGTGCACGAAATCCCGTACCAGGTCAACAAGGCGATGCTGGTGCAGAAAATCGCCGAACTGGTGAAGGAAAAGAAAATCGAAGGCATTTCGGACATCCGCGACGAATCCGACCGCCAGGGCGTGCGCGTGGTTATTGAAGTCAAGAAGGAATTTCAGGCCGACGTGGTGCTGAATCAGCTCTATAAATATACGCAGCTGCAAACCAGTTTCGGCATGAATATGCTGGCGATTAACAACGGGCGGCCGATGATGATGAACCTCAAGGACATTATTGCGGCGTTCGTCAAATTCCGCGAAGAGGTTATCCGCCGGCGCACGGTGTTCAAACTCAACAAGGCGCGCGACAGGGCGCACGTGTTGGTCGGTTTGGCGATTGCGGTCGAAAACCTCGACCCGGTCATTGAGCTTATCCGCACCGCGGCAAACCCGACGGAAGCAAAAGACGCGCTGCTGGCGAAAGCATGGCCGGCAGGCGACGTCGAAGCGCTGGTTAAGCTGATTGCCGAGCCGGGACGCGAGGTTGTTAACGGAACATATCGTTTGAGCGAGGCGCAGGCCAAGGCGATTTTGGACTTGAAACTGCAGCGCTTAACCGGTTTGGAACGCGACAAGATTCACGACGAGTTGCGCGCCATCGGGCACGAAATCGAAGAGTACCTGTCGATTTTGGCAAGCCGCGAAAAACTGATGGGGATTATGAAAGACGAGTTTGCGGCGATTAAGGCCGAATACGCGAACCCGCGGCGCACGGTGATTGAGGACATTGAGGTCGATACCGACATCGAATCTTTAATCCAGCGCGAGGAAATGGTGGTTACGGTTACCGAGGCGGGCTACATCAAGCGCGTGCCGCTTAATGCCTACAAGGCGCAGAAACGCGGCGGCAAAGGCAAGTCCGGCATGACGACCAAAGAGGAAGATTTCGTTACGCGGCTGTTTGTGGCGAGTACGCATACGCCGGTGCTGTTCTTCTCGTCCAAGGGCATTGTGTACAAGATGAAAGTTTACAAGCTGCCGCTGGGGTCGCCGACATCGAAGGGCAAGCCGTTCGTCAACCTGCTGCCGCTGGTTGAAGGCGAAAACATCACGGCAATTATGAAACTGCCGGAGAATGAGGACGAGTGCAAGGATCTGTCGATTATGTTCGCGACGGCAAGCGGGAATATCCGCCGCAACTCGCTGATGGATTTCGTCAACGTACAGGCGAACGGCAAAATCGCGATGAAACTCGACGAGGGCGACAAGCTCGTCAACGTGGCGCTGTGCGACGATGCGTGCGACGTTATGCTGGCGGCGAAGTCGGGCAAGTGCAACCGCTTCCCGGTTGCGGACTGCCGCGTGTTCGTCGGGCGCAATTCGTGCGGCGTGCGCGGAATTAAGCTTATGGACGGCGACGAGGTTATCTCGATGTCCATCCTGAAGCATACGGACGCAACGACCGAGCAGCGCGACGAATATCTGCGCCTGTCTTCGGCATTGAAGAGAATTGAGGTTCCGGAGAACGGCGACTTTGACGAAGAGGCCGCGTTTAACGGGCTGGAGCCGCAGATGAGCTTTGAAGAGTTTAAGGCTATGCGCGAGAACGAGCAGTTTATCCTGACGGTTACGTCCACCGGCTACGGCAAGCGCACCTCGGCCTATGAGTACCGGATTACGGCGCGCGGCGGCCAGGGCGTGGCGAATATGGAAATGTCCGAGCGCAACAAAGCGGTGGTCAGCTCGTTCCCGATTGAGGACGACAACCAGATTATGATGGTTACCGACGGCGGCAAACTTATCCGTATGCCGGTCGAGGATATCCGCATCGCCGGACGCAAAACGCAGGGCGTTATCCTGTTCCGCACCGCCGAAGACGAGAACGTGGTTTCGGTAACGTGGCTGGACGCGGACGATGACGACGAAGACGCAGAGCTGTCTGAGGAAGTCAACGAGTTTGACGGCGTGGCTGCGGCGGACGAAAGCGAAGAGTAGCGCGGGCTGCGGACGGCAGAACAGGGAAAGCGGCGGCAGATGACAAATTATGCAATCGACATAACGGAGCTTTGGCCGCCGCTGAAAAGTTTTAACGCGGTTCGCGGAGCACGGGTGCTGACGCCCGAAGCGGCGCGGGATATCCTGACTCACAGCAATCATCCGCGGGTGATGGACGAACTGGCGGCAAAAACCGGGCAGGCGCTTGCCGGAGGCGCGGATTACGGCTTGTGGCGGGAAGTTGTGCTCGGGATTGTTGCCGGGAGGGCAGGGCGCGATACGACGCGGGAAAAAATGCGGGCGCTGGCGGAAGCTAACGGCGACGGCGAAGCGTTTGCCGCGGCGGCGGGTCAGAAAGTTTTTATCGGTTTGGGCGGTATGCGCAGAGACGTGTATGATGCGCGCGGCCGGGGTAAAAACGCCGAGCTGAACAATATGGAACTGGCGGACTATGCCGACATCGTGTTTGCGGCAGACGTTGAGCGGATAAGCATTCAGAAAAGCAACGACGTTCCGGCGGCAGTGCTGGATTTCCGGCCTTATCCGAAACTGGAAGTGCTTGCGTTGGGGCTGTCGGCATTGTCCGAAGAGGCCGAATTAAAACTGCCGCAGGGCATCCGCTGGCTGGACGTTCGCGGCAATGTGCGGCTTTTGGGCGATTTGAGCGGGTTTGCAAAGCTGGAAACCCTGTATGCGGGGCTTTTTGACCGTACCGATTTCGACGGGCGAGGTTTCGCGCTGCCGCCGCATTTGCGGGAGCTGTCGCTGCCGGGGGCGACATTTCCGCGGGACGTGCTGGCGCAGCTTAAAGGCTGCCGCGATTTGAAAAGGCTGATGCTTTCAGGCAATAAGACGACGGCGGGAGAAAAGGCGGTTTATTTTGAGCTGCCGGAAGGGATTGAGGAACTGGAACTGTCGTCGGTTCGCGGGCTGCACGGGGATATGTTTAAGCTGGAAAAGTACCGGCACTTGAAGAAAGTCGATTTGTCGCATACCAATCTGGAATTCAGGGAACTGCGCCTGCCGGAAGGGATTGAGGAGCTGACCCTCAACTATACCGGCGGTTTGGCGCGGGACGTGCTGGATTTGAGCCGGTACGGGCAGCTGAAAAAAATCGGGCTGCGTACGTGCAGACCATCGTTTAAAGAGGTTTTGGTGCCGGCGGGCTGCGCGGTCGACCGGGGAATTGAGTCCGGGCTGGAGAAACCGGACGTCAAAGTGCGGAAAACCGGCGGGCTGAACGCGGGAAAGATTTTCGGCAGGCTTTTCGGGCGCGGCGGAAACGGCGGTTAAGAGGTGCGGGCGTGTTGTGACAGGCGCGGCGGAGACGGTGGTTAAGAGGTGCGGGCGTGTTGTGACAGGCGCGGCGGAAACAGCGGTTAAGAGGCGCGGGCGTGTTGTGACAGGCGCGGCGGAAACAGCGGCTCGTGAGGGAAATGCAAGTGTGCGGATTATGGCAGCAGATAGTGCAAGTGCGGCAGAAGATAAAGTAAATGGGGAGAAACAGCAGCAAATGAATCTGACAGCCGTTTGGAGACAACCGGGAATGTAATGAGCATACAGTCACAAATGTATGTTTTAAAATTTTGTTTTCTAAATGTTTTTTTATATATGGCATTGACAGGGACGGAGAAATGTGGTATCCTTTTTAAAAGGCTTTGCTTTCATTGCAGTTGTGCGGGCAGTGCGCCGGGAGGCGGCCGATAACGGAGGAGGATACAATTATGACTGATAAACGGGATTATATCATAGAAATTACGGCAAGGAAAGATCCTCTGGCCTGTTTTAAAATGATTGAGGAACAGGTTGGCAAAGGGTTTTCTCCGGCGTTTGGCGAGAAAATGCTGACCCATACCAATAATCCGAAGATTATATCTATGCTGGCGGAACGCACTGCGGCGGCTTTGGCGCAGGGGGGAGATTTTGCCGCGTACGAAGCGCTGGTTTTCGGCATTGTCGCGGGGCGGGAAATTAATGACGATACGCGCGGAAAATTGCAAGAAGCGGCTGCAGCCCACGGGAGAAAGGCGGATTTTGACTATATTGACGGTTTGCCGAAGTTTATTGATCGCGACGGACGGCGCAGTAATCTTTTTGACGCATGGCATATGGGAGAACGCGCCGATTTGGCCGGACGGGATTTTACCGGTTATACGGGGATCGGGTTTGCTCCGGAAGTGCGGGAAATTAATCTCTCCCAGGCGAAGAATCTTCCGTCGGCAGCGCTTGATTTCAGCGGCTGCAGGAACTTGCGCTCCTTATCGCTCCGCGGTGCCGACGTGCGGCGGACGGACAAGGTAAAATTTCCGGAAGGGCTGGAAGAGCTGGATTTGTGCCGCAATATGCGTCTTGCCGGCGATTTGAGCGGACAGAAAAAGCTGAAAAAACTGGTACTGGAGGGAGAAAACCTGATTGAAAACAGAATCAGTCTGCCGGAGAGCCTTGAGGAACTGCATTGCAGCGAAACTGCGGGAATTTTGGCGATTACCGGCAATTTGGCGGATTGCACAAAATTGAAGAAGCTTTCGCTTATCGGGTGTGATCTGAGGGGGTGCGGACTGTCCCGCCTGTCAGAAAGCGTTGAAGAGCTGGATTTATCGTTTTCCTACAATATGAGCCGGTTTATGACAGATCTTTCGGCATATAAGAATTTGAAAAAAGTTACGTTTAACGGTACGGATTTTGCCGCTGGGGATTTGAAACTGCCGGAAGGCTGTGCAGCGGTGATTAACGGAAGGGCGGCAGTAGGCGCAATGTCCGGCATAGAGACGGCAGAGGCTGTGCGGACGGATAAAGTTGTGAAGGCCGGCAGGTCAGAGAAGGCGGCGCCGGAGCGGAGCAAAGTCTTGCGCGGGATGATTGCAGGAAAGCGGGCAATGATGTCGCGTAATCGGGCGTGAGCGCTGCAGCGCAGCCTGACCGGACAGGCGCAGCGGCGTGTCCGGGAGGTATTTTATGTTGTTGAAAAGCGGAGTGAAGCGAAGAGAGGCGCGGCGGAAACGGCGGTTAAGAGGTGCGGGCGTGTTGT
>ULUK01080509.1_pt1 | contig 12201 bp, 6 predicted proteins | sample 1958451 | NCBI WGS metagenome assembly ULUK01 (sample SAMEA4835758, study PRJEB28245) | human gut metagenome | biome: gut microbiome; material: fecal sample | place: Denmark | collected 2008
TACAATATTTAATTTTATATTAACTAAATATTGACTTAAAATTACTTTGTGATATACTGAATTTATCAAATAAATTAAGCAATTGCACACTGGTTCCCATATTTTTTACTGCACTCCCCAAGTATGCAGTACCCTCTCCCTGAAATATGGGAAGCAGCGTGCAATTGCTTTTTTATTAAGTGAAACCGGATAGATGGAGGGTGCTGGAAGGTTTTTACAACTAAAATGGAGAAGAAAGGAAAGGTAGAGCAAAAACATGAGAAGGGTAGGAAAACAGATTGTTGCCATCACGCTGGCAGCAGCAATGATGGGGTCACTGACACCGGAGGCATGCACATTTTTACAGAATGAGATTGTGTATGCGGCGGAAACAAATGAAGCGTCAGCACCAACAGTAACACGTACAGAACTGTACAAAAATGAGAACGCAAAAACAACAGAAACCATTGATTTTTCAGGATTGCAAGAAGAAGACTGGAATGGTGCAGGAAAAATTACTTTTGCATATGATAATTCCATCAATGGCTCGTTGGGAAATGTGAATGAAGAGTATGAATTAACTGCAAAGGTAACACTGGATGAAGCATCCTATCAGTCGCTGGCTGCAGATAAAGCGCATCTGAATATCCAGGGTGTAACAAAACTGGGATCAGATTGGGGATGGAACAACAGTACGGATTGCCAGTGGCTGCAGCAGGATTCTTTTACGAAAGATGGGGAGAAGTATTCAGCTGATCTGAAAGTAAAGTTTTCAGGAATAACACCGGATACATTGATGGATGTTGAATTCGTCCTTGTGGGAACCGGATTTAAGGGAACTGTGACATTTTCAAATGTAGTTCTTACAAATTTATCAAGCGATAAACAGGAACTGACCAAACAGGAGCCAACCGTTCTTTCTGATTTAAATGATGAATTCCAGGTAAATCTGTGGGCAGGCGAAACCGGATATCAGTATTTCCACGGTGGAGAAGAAAATGCTGCTCCGAAATGTTCCTATGATGCAAATGGCGGAGACGGAAGATTAAAAGTAAGCTTGGATTATACAGCCAACTCCGGCGAATCATGGAGTGAGGCAAAAGTGAAATTCACACCGGAGACACCGGCTGATATCAGCAATTATAATCAGGTGAGTGTGGATTTGATTTATCCGGAAAACAGTAATATTTCCAAGATAAAATTTTTCTCCAATAGCGGAATCAATAAAGATACCAGCATAGATTCGTCCGAGGCAGCAGATGCAGGAAACGGATATAAGAAAGTTACAGTTACTTTAGGATTTTCTCCATCTGCCACACCAATGGATGATCTGACAATCGGACTTATCGGAGCCAACAGTTCCTTTGCAGGGGATGTTTATCTGGATAATCTGATACTTTCCCAGAAGGATGCCAGTGGTGATTTTGTGACAATTACCGCAACACCGAATACAGACGGAACACAGGCAAAAACAGAAGCAACAGATAAAATCCTGACCATGACAGATCCGGATGCCAGCAATAGCGCAAAGGCATTGTATGCATATTTACAGGGACTGACCGAGAGCGATCAGGTACTGTTTGGTCATCAGAATGATGTCAGCCGTTCGGTTGGAACAAAGGATGAGTTAGGAGATGTCCATGATGTGACCGGTTCTGTCAGCGGTATTTTTGGAATCGATTCCCTTGCACTGTTTGGAAGCGAGGCAGGTGGAACAGATGCAAAATCTGCACTGGAAAATTCCATCAATTACAGCAAAAAGGCAGCAGAGAATGGAGCAATCGTCACATTATCTGCACATATGCCAAACTTCACAAGCGCGAAGATCAAAGACAATGGGGATGGAACCTACGATTTCTTTGACTGTAATTTCAACGAATCCAAAGATCTGTCCGGGGACAGCTTAAAAAAGATTCTGCCAGGAGGAGAAAAGAATAAGGTCTTTACGGCTTATCTGGATACCATTGCAACCTATGCGAATAAATTACAGGAATCAAATATTCCGGTCATCTTCCGTCCACTGCATGAGAATACCGGCGGATGGTTCTGGTGGGGAACTGGAAACACGGCGGAAAGTTATAAGAGTCTGTATGCATATACCAGAGAGTATCTGGAATCCAAAGGGGTACATAATATGCTTTATGTGTATTCACCAAACGGACCGCTGGAGACCGAGGCGGAGTATATGTCGCGTTATCCGGGAGATGCCTATGTAGATATTCTGGCATTTGATTATTACAACGATTTTAATACTTATCCGGCAGAGAGTGATACTTCATTCTTTGATCATCTGGATCAGACCTGTCAGGTTGTATCATCGCTTGCAAAACAGCATAACAAGCTGGCTGCGATTTCGGAGACCGGTGTACGTGTGATGAAAAAGGATGGAAGTGATAACGAAGGGCTTCTTGTAAAAAATAATCCGGTCAGTGAGGCAAAGTCGGGTGTGAACTGGTATCAGAAAGTGAATGATATCGCAAAGGAAAACGACATGCCATATTATATGGTATGGGCAAATTTCAGCGATACCAATTTCTATGTGCCGTATAAATACAGTGATACCATGGGACAGGAAATGATCAATGATTTCATTTCTTACTACAACAATGAGGATTCAGTATTTGGAAACGGTACGAATTTCTATGGAAATATCGATAAGTACGCAGGAGTAAAGACGGATAATTACAAAGATGTCAGCGGATACATGGTAGCACCGTTTGATATGGATACGATTTTAAAGCCAACTGTGTTAAAGGCAAGTGTTTCCAATGCCGGTGAGGTATCGTTTGTTGTAAAGGATACGGCAAAAGGCAAACAGTTGACATTGCCGGCTGCAAAAGGCTCCGACGGATTCTATACGGCGCAGCTGACACAAAAGGAAATGGATCAGATCGGAAAAACAGATGTAGCATCCATTACACTTGTTGCAGATGGAAAAGAACTGTCCACGATCACAAATCTGAGTATCGGAAAAGAAAAGGACAAAGCTCCGGCAGGTGTGCTGGAAAATTTTGACTACTATGTCGGGAGTAATGGACTTCTGGATGCAGCTTACGGTGGAAATTCTGCCGCTGGATGCAGTTCGTCCTTTACGCTGGATCAGGAGCATAAGGCAGACGGTACATATGGTGCTGCATTTAATTACAAATTAAAAACAACCGGTTCGGAAGTCTGGACGGGTCTGGTAAATGCAAGTCTGGGCAATACAGATTTTTCAGCCTATAATGCATTGAAATTCTGGACAAAACTTGATGGAAAAGGGCAGAAGGTTGTTGTACAGATCAAGGCAGGAGGAGAAGAGTATGAAGTATATCTGACCAATCTTGCGAAGACAGAAGATGCCTATGAAGTAACCGTTCCATTCTCCGCTTTTAAAGGGAAGACGGGTGGAAAACTTAGTGGGGATGCTTTAAAAGATGTGCAGGCATTCGGACTCTGGTGTAATTCCAACCCGGCAGGTTCCGCGGTAGATGTGGAATCGGTACTTTACTTTGATGCATTCAAAGGAACAACGATCAGTGATGCAGAAGCTGCAAAAGCAGATGCCGATGGCCTGATTGCGGTAAAACAGACCAGCCAGAGTGGAAATAATGGCGGAAATTCTTCCTCCGGCAGCAGCACCTCTGGTGGAAATTCCGGCAGCACAACAACACCGGATACAAAACCATCAGAAACCCGGAAAACGGACAAAACATTTGAGAATATTGCAAAAGATACAAATGCGACACTTACCGTTGAAAAGAACGATAAGGGAGAAGTGACAGATGCCCGGGCACAGCTGGACAAAACAGTAAAGAATGCTTCCGAGACAAAGAAGACTACAATTTCAGCAGATGTGGTTGCAAAATTAGTCAAAGAGGCAGGAACCAGCGACATTACGATTACCCAGACAACGAAGAACGCTTCCGGCAAAGAGATGAACAGCGTATCTGTCAATGCGAAGGATCTGCAGGCAGGCAAAAAGCTGACACTTGTAAAAGTTGATAAAAAGACAGGAGAAAAAGTCCTGATCAGCAGCAGGACTTATAAGGTTTCCAAAGACGGAACGGTGACAGTGGATACCAAAGATGCCGGTGATTATGTACTGCTGAATGAGAAGGATGCAAAGGCTCTGAGCAGTAAAATCTTAAAGAGTGTTGCATTAAAGGATACCAAGAAAACGGTTGCAAACGGAAAGAAGGCAAAAGTTACTTTTGATAAGAACCTGAACATGGAAAATGTAAAGAAGATCACTTATACATCTTCCAAAAAGGCGGTTGTAACCGTGAATAAAAATGGTACAATTGTCGCAAAGAAAGCTGGCAAAGCAGTTGTGAAAGTAAAAGTCACTTTAAAGAACGGAAAGACAAAGACTGTAAAGATGACGATCAAAGTGACAAAGTAAATTTACAGGAGTTTCGTCAAAATTTTAATAAGAAAAAGACGGTTTCGCAGGAAATCGTCTTTTTTCTTACCCATAATTGTAAAGAGAAGCGTGTGTGTTTTTTCGGGGGAATTGATTGTAATTTCAGGAACCTTTGTTTATACTAAAATCAATAGAAAAGAGAATGAGAAGGAGAACATTTATTATGGCAGGAAAACACATTTCCATTCCGGCACTTTTAAAGATCGGTGCGGGTGCATTGGACAATCTGGGGATTTACTTAAAAGAGTTACAGTTACAGAAAGTAGTTGTATTGTTTGGAAACGGTCTTGTAGAAATGTTTGGTTCTACCGTTATGGAAGCATTGCAGCAGGAGGACATTGATATTTTAGAATATCAGGAACTTGATACCGTGCGGTTGGAAGATCTGACCAGTCTTGCATTTTCCATGCCGGCGAAGACGCAGGCAGTCATCGGCATCGGTGGCGGAAAAGTGATTGATGGTGCGAAATATTGTGGATTTCTGCGAAATCTGCCGTTTATCAGCATCCCGACATCGGCATCGAGCGATGGCTTTTCAAGTGCCAGTGCTTCCCTTCTGGTGGAAGGACGCCGCAAGTCCGTTCCGGCAAAACTTGCATATGGGATTGTGGTGGATACAAGGATTATCCGCAGTGCACCGGAGAAATTTTTATATTCCGGAATCGGCGATATGGTATCAAAAATTACGGCACTGTATGACTGGATTTTTGAGGAAGAACATGGGTACGGAAAAGTCAATGATTTTGCTGTCATGATTGCAAAGAAAGCAGTCAACAGTTTTGTGCGCACACCGTTTACTTCGATACAGGATGATCTGTTTTTAAAGGAACTTCTGGATTCTCTTGCAATGAGCGGAATTGCAAATGAGATTGCGGGCAGCAGTGCGCCAACGAGCGGCAGCGAACATCTGATTTCCCATGCGCTGGACAAGATGCTTGAGCATCCGCAGCTTCATGGTATTCAGGTTGGCATTGCAACCTATCTGATGAGTGTTGTGCAGGATCATCGTTACCGGAGGGTAGACACAATTTTTATGCAGACGGGGTTCTGGGATTATGTAAAAACACTGGATCTTCGGCGGGAGGATTTTGAGAAAGCAGTTGATCTGGCACCGTCGATCAAACCGTTCCGCTATACGTATCTGCATGAGCAGCAATATAGGGATCGCGCGAAGGAACTCCTGCATACAGATGCGCGGCTGCAGGAAATCCTGAAATAGAGAGGAAAATAAATTACAGGATATACAATGATAAAAGTAGCAATATGTGATGATGATATACAATTTATTTATAAATTGGAACAAAGTATTTTTCGGTTTGCAGAAATGAAAAGAATAAAAGTGGATGTTGACGGTTATACAAGTGGAGCAGAATTTATTCAAAAACTGCAGCAAAGCGAAAGGTATGATTTGTTATTTTTGGATATTGAATTAGGGGACAGCTCGGGGATTATCGTTGGAAACTGGATTCGATCCCAGATCCAATATGAATCCATGCAGATTGTTTTTGTATCGGCAAAAGAAATGTATGCCATGCAGCTTTTTGATCTGCGTCCAATGAATTTCCTCGTGAAACCCATACAACAGGAACGAGTAGATTATATATTAGATGAATATGAAAGGCTGTATCAGTTTCAGCCACATATTATAGAAATTGGGAAAGGAAGAAATTCGATACGGATAGAAGAACATTCTGTTTTTTATTTGCAGAGCCTTGCCAGAAAAATTCAAGTGGTAACAGCAAATGATATATTATGTGTTTATGGAAAACTTTCGGAGGTTATTCCTGCGTTGAATCCGCATTTATTCTGCGTGGTACATAAATCTTATGTCATTAATCTGCGGTATGCAGAATCTTTTCAGAAAGACAGCGTACACATGATCAATGGGGATGACATTCCGGTCAGTCGGTCTATGAAAAATAACCTTGATCATGCAATTATGGAAAAGATGAGGTGTGGCGGGTGAATAACATAGAAAGAATATTTGAAGCGGTATGTAACATATTAAGTGTGTATGTAAGTTTTAAAGTGACGGATATTTTTCTGGAAAAGAAAAGAAAACTGCCATGGATGGCAAATATTGTTTATGTGCTCGTATGGCTTATTAATACAGTTGTTGCATTTGGTTTTCGAAATGCCATGGGAACTACGGTGAGTATGGTACTGCTTCTCTGGGCGGCAGAAGGTATATTGTATGAAGGAAGTATACTGCAGAAAATAATGGCAGGTTGTTTTACAGTATTGCTGGGGCTTACCATAGAATTTATCATGTATTATTATCTGGGAGATTTTTCTTTGTTTTCCGAAGGGCGGGCAATGGGAACCATCACAGGTGCAATGGTCAATCTGCTCATAGCAATGGGAATAAGACAGGTGATATGTCGGCGAAGGGTTATGGAAACACAGAACTATTACTTTATGATTCTTGTATTAGCCGGAAATATTGTCTGGATATATGCTCTTGAGAGTGTATCCGGCGAAAATTCGCCAAAAACAGTATTATCACTGGCTATTATGATCGTTGTAGATCTTGGAATGTTCTATTTGTATGACCGTTTGGGAGAAGCTTATCAGGATAAAATGCAGCAACGGCTTTTAAAGGAACATATGATGGCCTATCAGGAGCAGATTCATATCATGCAGCAGAATCAGAAAAAGCTGGATTCTTTGCGGCATGACATGAAAAACCATATGTATCTTCTGCAGACATATCTTAATGAAGGAAGGTATGATAAGGCACAGGAATATGTAAATAAAATGAGTGAGCATTTGCAGACGGAGCATAAGTATGTGAATACGGGGAATCTGGAACTGGATATGATTTTGAATCATAAACTGGCAAAAGCGGAGGCAATGTCCTGTCAGATTCAGTCGCAGATTGTGATTCCGTGCCAGTTGCCAGTGGATGGATATGACTGGAATGTTTTGTTTGGAAATCTGTTGGACAATGCAATTGAGGCAATGGAGCAGATAAAAGATCGTTTTTTGGAGATTCGGATACAATACGACAGGGGAATTCTGGGTATACAGGTGAAAAATACGTTTGATGGAAAAGTCAATAAACAGGGAGAACGTTTACTGACAAGGAAGAAACAACAGGCATTGCATGGAATCGGTATGCAGAATATTTCAGATGTTGTAGACAAATACGGGGGATGGAAATCTATAAATATCGATGAAAATATATTTGAGGTTCAGATTGTGTTATATCTTTGAAAAAATCCCATGGTGTATGCTATGGGATTTTTAATGCAGATTTTGACGAAAATCAAACCAATTTTAACATGCAGAAAGAATAATGGGAAAAATGAAGTATAGTATACACAAGAGAGGGGAAATAGCCATGAAAAATATTTTAAAAATAATGCTTATGATGATTACAATTTATACGATAACAGGTTCTGCTGTGTATGCCGCGGAAATACCGGTTTCAGATCAGGATCAGTTAATAACGAGCCGTGATTGGACAGAAATCAGTAATTTACAGGATGAAATGAAAAAAGAAGAGCCGGATGCAACCATCGATTATGACAAGGCATTAAAAGTATATGTGGATTGTAATCTTATAAAATTGCAGACGGCAGATACGAAAAAACTCACAAGTGCTCTGGAAAGTGCAAATTATGTATGGGTCATTCCTTTTAAAATGGAAAAGACATATGGAATGTTTACCGTAGCCAAAGGACTTCCTTTGAGTGAAGAAGCAAAGTCTGTATTGACAAAAGCAGAACAGGAAGAAGTAAAAAATCATGCTGGAAAATGGATGATTACAGAGACAGCAGAACATACAGTGGAACCTTACTATGATATACTTCTGGAAAAACGAGAGGCATTATCGGACTGTACGAGAGTAGTACTGGTGGGAAGTCAACCGGGAATGAGACAGCCGGTTGCACTTGGGATGGATGATGAAACAGCACGTATCTGGATTTCGTTGGGGTATCAGTATCCGGTTATGGAGAAAATTCCGGAAACTCAAAATGTGGAAAGCGGTGTCTATTCATTTGATTCTGTAGCGGAGATTTCAGATACTTATATTGAAGATTCTGAGGTAAGTACAGGAGCTGGAGTACAGAGCAGAAGTTCGATGAAATATGTGGCTGGCATTGGAATTATAGTGATAGGAAGCATATTAATCCTTAGTGTTTTAAAGAAAAAGAAATTGGAGGATTATGAATGAAGAAAATCAGTCTGTACTTATTAATTTTTACAATGCTATATTGTCTGTGTGCGTGTGGAAAAAATTCTGATGCAAAATCAAACAGTAGAGAAGATGATGGCAGAAAAGAACAAAAGATAATCATATCATCAATTCAGGTTGCTTCAAATACGAAGGTTATGCGTGCAAAGGTGTTCCTTCCGAACGTAAAATCTTTGGAAGGAACAAATTATTGGTTAGGTGGGTTAGATACTACCAGTAAGGTGGATGTAATAGATACAGGTGATGGTATTCAGATCAATGTGTGCGGCTTTTATTCCGATGATACTGCGTGGAAAAATCCGAAAGTATATAAGGGATTTCAATCACCGGATAATTCAAATACGCCATTAAAAAATGTTTTGGTTAATGGAAAAGTTGTTCCAATGAAGGAGAAGATGTTAAAAGCGGATGTTAAGAAAACAAAAAAAACAATCCCTGTTGAAATTACACCTTATACGGTTAGTATTTGTCCCGTCAATGACTGGAGAGAAAAAGGGTGTTTTTATCATGTAGTTGCAACAACAAAAGACGGAAAGCAATATTCCATAGGAGAGTTACCTCTTACCGATGACAGAAAAGGAACTGAAAAAAAGAAACATCCTTTCATGGATGGTACAGATCTTGAAGAGCTTGGAGATGGCTATGCATCTGCAAGTGAAATGAAATATTGTGGGGCTCGTTATATTTTCAATCAGAAGATTGATATCACACAGATAGAACAGATAGAAATAATAAAATATAAAATCAGCAGATGATATAGGTATAAAAACAGGTCATAAATTTGTTGACGCTGACAGGAAACCATGTTAGGATGATGGCAGAGACTATCAATGAAGTGACAGGGGAATGAGTTTTTGACTCATCCCCCTGTTCTGATTATCAGGAGAAATGGATGAAAAAGAACAAGCAGATGAAACCAGACAATGTAGCAAAACGTCTATGGGCATTTTTTATCGTGCTCACCATGTGTATTACCGTGCAGCCTGTCGTGCCGGTAAAGGCGCAGGAGGCTGTGCAGACAGCGGCAAGAACGATCTATACGGAATTTAAAGATGGAAATTCTACCCATTCCGGAGATGGAAGCTATGGAAATCCCTACAATTTATTTGAGGATGCCTATGCGGCTGCCGGCAATGGGGATGAAATCTCAATTTTGGGAAGTGGTGCTTTTTTAAATGCCGAGGCTGCGGAACCGTTTATTTTTGATAAAAGCGTGACCGTCAACGGAAATGGAAATACTTTTTCCAACCGTAAGGGGGGATTTATCCTGAATACGGATGTGACATTTAAAAACATTACGCTGCGGTTTTCCAATCGTCTGCACGATGCAATTTTTGCAAATGGGCATAAACTTGTTCTTGAGAATGTTACGTGCGACAGCGGATTCCGCTATGTAGATATCTTTGGCGGATCCCTTTATGAGAATGGAAAGAATATGGGGAATCATCCGGGATCAGAGGCACAGATTCTGATTACGGGGGGTGGTACCAATCTGGGGAATATTTATGCCGGTTCCATGAACGGAACATATGATGGTAAGACACAGATCGTGCTTGCGCACGTTTCCGGTACGCAAAATGGAGAAATCTATGCATCCGGTGCCATTGAACCATATGTAAATCAGGATGACTGGTTTTCCACGCAGGAGCCGGATCCACCGGCAGCGGATGGACAATATACGGTTTCCGGCGATGTGGAAATTTCACTTACCGGTTCCGATACGAAACAGGTGTACGGAGTATCTGAAAATCACGCAGGGAAGACATTTCTGACCATGGATACCGACCAGTCCTATACCGGAATTCCAGGTATAAGCAAAGTAGGAAACCTCACAGTAAAGGGCGGTGGAACATTTGCACCGGCAGCGTTGGACAGCTGTACGGTCAGGCTGGAAGGGGCAAGTGCGATTGATCTTTCCCAGATGGAAACTCCACAGGTACATTCGATTGTGAGTGCGGATTCAGCAGGAAACCGACTGATCTTAGGAAAAGAACAGACGCTGAATGTTACAGATACCATTACGGGTGCACTTACATTTGAAACCCTAAATGGAAGAAATGGAAAATCCGGAATTGCGAAGTATGGTCATACCTATCTGGAACTTGGAAGGGCTGCGGATACGGCGGTTTCTTTTACACCGACAGACGGACAGGCGGGAATGACACTGGAACGGACATCGTCTGGAAACGGAGAAATCTGGAAAACCAGTGAGTTGTCAGGGAATGAACCGGTTGCAGTAAAAAATATGACCATAAAAAATCCGGTACTTTTGGCGAATGTTTCGAATATCAGGAATAGTGATAAATCGTATTATCTGGATGTTGAATGGCAGGAAGGGACACCCGAAAATGGGAAAACTTTATATCAGGTTCCACTTACATACGAAGTAGAGTTCAATAATCATATATATTATTCAACGGTTGGTGATGATGGAAATGCCAATGTTTCGGATCTTAGACTGGCATTTCATCAGGCCACAGATCAGGACGGGGTACATACAATTACACCGGAAATTTATGAAGATGCTACTAGTGGGGAACTGAAACTGCCAGAACCGGGAACCTACTACATCACAATCCGTCCATTTTCAGCAGATGAACAAATTGAGCAGAAGGTAGTTCTGATTGTAAACAAAGATCCGGATACATCCGGTTCGACAGCTACTTCAAAGGAAACAACCACTACGATAAATGGATTACCAACGGCCGTGTCCATGCAGGATGAACTGAATCTTACCGTGCAGACGGTCTATACAGATAGCAGCTTACAGGGACAGAACGTGCCGTCTGCTGATTTTTCGGTATACATTAACCAGACCCCTTATGAAGTATCCGGCATCACGCTTCAAAAAGGAGTGGCAGCCATAAAGATTCCGGTTTCAGAGGCAAACGGATTTCATATGGGAGAAAATGCAATTACAGTTTCTTATGCAGGAGCAACGAATGAAAACTACAGGGCACTTCCTTCCCAGGCAAACGAAACCGTGACGGTAAATCCAATTGCCGTAAAGATGCAGTATGATACCATCCAGCAGACAGCTGCATACACAGGGCTGAAACAGAGCTGCTTTGTTTCCACGGTAAATGTAGTCCGAAAGGACAACGGAAAGACGGTAGATTCGCAGGTAAAGCCTGAAGTTTTCTATCGGCAGGATGGGAAAAATGTTGTTCCGGTGCAGCCGGGCAGCTATGAGGTGTGGTTTAAAGTAACTGGAAACCAGTACGATGTGATAGAGGAAAAAGTCGGAACCTTTACCATTACAGCGGCGAAACCATCGATTCGCCTTACGGCAGAGACAGAAAACGGTAATTCCGTACATCTGTATGCAAAGGTAGATGGAGTCCGAAATGGCAGTATTCCGCTTGGTTCGATTTCTTTTTATCAGGACGGAACCATAATAAAGGCACAGGAAAAACTCGTATATGGGGAAGCCGATACGGTTGTATCAGGCTTAAAACGTGGCGGTTCTTATCAGTTTAAGGCAGTATATGAGCCGGATGATAAGGATGGACAGACTTATTACGAAACAGTGACAAGTGAAGCCGCGACCGTTACAATCAAAGAGGACAGTTCCACCGGAGGCGGTGGAACAACCGGAGGCGGCTCATCTTCCGGA
>ULUK01016162.1_pt1 | contig 12065 bp, 11 predicted proteins | sample 1958451 | NCBI WGS metagenome assembly ULUK01 (sample SAMEA4835758, study PRJEB28245) | human gut metagenome | biome: gut microbiome; material: fecal sample | place: Denmark | collected 2008
TCCTGCGCTGTGCTGTCGCCCCTGCCGTGCTGTTTCACCCTTGTGGAGCTTGTGCACTCCCCCTGCGCTGTGCTGTCGCCCCTGCCGTGCTGTTTCTCCCTTGTGGAACTTGTGCGCTCCCCTGCGCTGTGTTTGGTGCGAACTGCGTTCGCAATGAGGGGGTATCTTGAGCGGCGTTCCCCTCTTTTTGGAGCATTGAAAGCATTGAAAACATTGAGAGTGTTGAAAAATCATAGATTTTCCAACACTCCCAACATTTCCAACACTTCCAACACCCCAAAAATTCCCCCCCTAGCCGCTCGCATGATAGATTTCACAGATATATCGCTCAGCTCTTTTTCTTTTCTTTGAATGTGCGTTGCTTTTCTCGGGGCTTTTTCTTTGTGGTTTTGTCCGCTGTTTGTTTGTGTTTTTGTTTTCTTTTTCCGTGTTTTTTTATTTTTGCTCTTGTGGAGCTTGCCTTGTGTCGCTTGTCGCTCCATGTGAGGGCTTGTGACTGCTTCCGTGAGTAGTTTTCACTCGTTGCTTATCACTTCTCCACGGGGCTTATAGTTGCTCTTGCGAGGGGCTTCACTCATGCCGTTCACCGCTTGTCAGTTCTCATAACCCGAAGGTCGTTGGTTCAAATCCAGCTCCCGCAACCATATTGGTGATACCAAATGGATACTCACCTTAGAAAGCCCGTATTTACGGGCTTTTTTCATGCTTTTCAGTCGAAAATTTTTAGTGTAAAACCATGGATGCTTTTTCATGATTTTCACCGACCGGAAGGATTTGAACCCTCGACAAATGAATATTGTCAAATAAAACGGCAAGCTTTGAGCAGATTTCGCTCCCGGCTTGCTTTTTTTTATGAAAAAACATTCACAAAGTTTAGAAGGCTGTTTTGTCAAATATCACGAAATGTGATAAACGACAAAGCGGCCTTTTTTTATTTCAAAGGAGGCTTGATAACAAATATACTATAAAAAGGGAATCTAAAACGACTGGAGGTGATCAAGTAAAAAATGAACAGCAGTCAGACCGAGGACATGACCGAAGAACCCGATATGGGAATGACGATGTGAGGTGTTATATGATTTACAACGAAAAGAAGGTAGAAATGCTCAGGCAGAGATATCCCGAAGGAACTCGGATATGCCTTGACAGTATGGATAACGATCCCCGTCCGATTCCACCAGGTACTAAAGGCATAGTTCAATTTGTGGACGATGCGGGTACTCTGCACTGTAAATTTGATAACGGAAGAACGCTTGGGGTTATCCCCGATGTGGATAAGTTCCATAAAATCGCTCAGGAACAGAGTCAGATTGATAAGCAAACAGAGGAAAATATTGAGTGCGAAGAAATCACAGAAACAGAGGATATTGAAGAATCTGAAGAAATGGAAATGTCAATGTAACGGTTAAGTTTTGAAAAAGACTTAGCCGTTTTTTTATTACAAAAAGGAAAGGAACGGTGATAAATGATAAAATATTTCGAAGCGTTTGCAGGAATAGGAGCGTTCCGTTCGGCTTTTGAAAAAGTAGGCGGGTTTGAGTGCGTCGGATGGTGTGAAATTGACAGATTCGCACAGAAAGCCTACAGAACGCTGTATGACACAAAGGGGGAAATTTTTTATGAGGACATCACAAAAATCGATTACGGAAATATGCCGGATTTTGATCTGCTCGTTGGAGGCCCGTGCTGCCAATCGTTCAGTGTCGCGGGGCGCAGACTCGCTTTTGAGGACGATAGAGGAAACCTGTTTTTTAACTATATCCAAATCCTTGAAGCCAAGCGCCCCCGTTACTTTATCGCTGAAAACGTACCCAACCTGCTTGGTATATCGCAGGGGGAATGTTTCAGAATCATCCTTGAAAAGATTTCTGAACTGGGGTATAGTATGTGCTGGCGCGTGCTTAACTCTGCCGGATTCGGAATACCGCAGTCAAGAAGAAGGCTGTTCCTTATCGGATATCTTGGAGACAAATGTCCCTCAGAAATACTGGCTTTCGGAGGAAATGATGAGGAAAATTGCGAAAAAAGAAAACCTGAACAGCTGATAGGCGGCAGTCAGGGTTCGAGAGTTTATTCCACAGACGGCACGGCTGTTACGCAATGCAGCGGTTCGGGCGGCATGGGCGGTAAAACGGGACTTTATTTCATAGACTGCAATCCCGATCCTCAGATGACAGACATTGCAAGATGTGTTACCGCACGTCAGAACAGCGGAGTATCTCATCATAGAGGAGAACATTCCGCTGTTTTTTGTGATTTGAACGAAAATCCGCAGATTACAGAAAATGCCCGATGTCTGCATACAAGAATGGATTTGGGAGTAACAAACGAAACTCACAAAGGCGAACGTTCGGGAGTGCTTGAAGAAGCTCCTAGGGCGATAATCAACCCATTTAAGGAAACTACCCGACAGAACGGTCGCAGAATAAAAGAACCTAATGAACCGATGTTTACGCTCACGGTTACGGACAGACACGGAATAGTACACAAAGGCAGAATCCGCAGGCTTATGCCTGTGGAGTGCTGGAAATTGCAGGGATTTACAAAAGAGCAGTTTGAAAAAGTCGCTGAAGCAGGTATGTCCGACGCACAGCTTTACAAGCAGGCAGGAAATTCAATTACGGTAAATGTGGTTGAAGCTATTGCAAGAAATTTACTGAAATTTGACGAGGAGGAAAACGCAAATGGAACAGGTAATTAAAATCTTTGAAAACGAGGAATTCGGCAAAGTGAGAACGGTCGTAAAAGACGGTGAACCGTGGTTTGTAGGCAAAGATGTTGCGGAATGCCTTGGATATTCTAAGCCAAGAAATGCGATTAACGCTCATGTTGACAACGAAGATAAGGCACTCGCCCCGATTCAGGGCGGGTGTTCTACGGGTACTCAGAATACGATGATAATTAACGAAAGCGGACTTTACAGTCTGGTACTTTCAAGCAAGCTTCCGAGAGCCAAAGAATTCAGGCGTTGGGTCACAGCCACGATTTTACCAACTTTGAGGAGAACAGGCGGCTACGTCAGCAACGAAGAAATGTTTATAGAAAACTACCTCCCGTTTCTCGACGAGCCGTACCGTGACCTGTTCCGAATTCAAATGACGATCATAGGAAAGCTGAACGAGCGTATCCGTCACGATCAGCCACTGGTGGAGTTTGCAAATCAGGTGTCAAATACCGATAATCTTATCGACATGAACGCAATGGCAAAGCTTGCGAGAGCAGAAAATATCCCCGTCGGCAGAAACAAGCTTTACGGCTGGCTCAAAGGAAAAGGCGTTCTTATGGCGAATAATCTCCCCTATCAGGCGTTTATCGACCGAAGATATTTTTCCGTAAAGGAGTCGGTTTTTGAAACTCCGACTATGACAAAGACCTATCAGCAGACGTTTGTGACAGGAAAAGGGCAAAGATTTGTGATCACTCTGCTGAGAAAATATTATGGCAAGGAGATGGGATAATGCACACAAACAGAATTAAAGCTAAAGTGGACTTCAAGTTCTGCCTCGGCAGTATTCCAGCAATGCTGAGAGCCACAAAGCCCGTACTTTCGGAAAGGCAGTACAAGGAGCTGTGTAACGAGGTCAATAAAGCTGACGGCTATCTTGAACAGAAACGTATTATTTTTTCATATGTTGACCCTATAATCAAGGGTTGAAGTAAACACAATTAAATAACAACTAAAGTCGTTTTGCCAATGACAGAAAACTTCTGTAATTAGCAAAGCGACTTTCTTTCTGTCATTGGCTTTAAACGACGGAAAGGAATTTCATGAACAGTTTTATGTCATGGTTAGGCGGTAAAAAGGCATTGCGTGACGCAGTACTTGCAAGATTTCCGCCTTACTATGAACGATATATCGAGGTTTTCGGAGGTGCAGGCTGGGTTTTATTCCATAAACCGCCCGGTATGGATTTTGAGGTATACAACGATTTTAACGGAAATCTTGCAAATCTTTATCGCTGTGTCAGGGATAACCCGAATAAGCTGAAGTACAAGCTTCGTTATGTCCTCGATTCTCGTGAAGATTTCGACTGGATTGCTAGTCTTCATAAGCGAGGTCTGTTCAGCAGATTTCGTGATGTTGACAGGGCGGCGAAGTTTTATCAGCTTATCCGTTACAGCTACGCAAGTGGACTTGACAGCTTCGGCAGTCAGCCGCATTCAATATGGTCGGATTTCCCGATGATAGACTTGGCAGCAAGGAGATTGCAGAAGGTAGTAGTTGAGAATAAAGACTTTGAAAAACTGATACGGCAGTACGACCGCCCTGTCAGCTTTTTTTATTGCGATCCACCGTACTTTGCAACCGAAAACTACTACAAAGACGTTGGTTTTAAAACCAAGGATCATATTAGGCTCAGGGATTCGCTAATGGATATCAAGGGCAAATTTCTTGTTTCCTACAATGACTGTCCAGAAATCCGTGAGATATGGGATAAGCCTAATATTCACATTGAGGAGATCAGCAGACTGAATAATCTGGCGCAGAGATACGACGGCGGCTGTCAGTATGCGGAGCTGCTCATATCCAATTACGATACAAGCGAGAGATTACAGGCGGTTCGCCAGCTTTCGCTGTTTGACGATGAAACAGACAATTTGGAGGTATAATTTTATGAGAAAGATTATTTTTGCACAGGTACTCACAACCAACGGAACTACCGTATTTTCGGGGCTTTTTGATGAAAACGAAAATCCCGTAAGCGTGGAAACGGAGTGCGATGATAGCGGAGTGACGCTTACGATATGGCGCAATGCTCCTGAAACAGAACGCCGTGACTGCGGTATCTCGGAGGAAGAAATAGAGCGAACATGTTCAATGTATGATGACTGTAACGAGTGTCCACTGTGGGATTATTGCAATGAAGATGAGGAGGTTTTGTAAATGAAAATACTTGTTATTGAGCCTGAAAAAGCGCCGTATGAAAAGGAAATCGGCGATGATATTCATATATATTTTGAGCCGAAAGAAACTGCGATTGCTTGGTGCAACGATGAATTCCTGCTTAATGGTTCACAGCCTAATCGTATTGTGGGAAATGTTCTTGTACATGGAACTTTCTTTGTTTCAGGAAATTATATGAACGAATACGGCGAATGGGACAGCTGTTCACTTACCGATGATCAGATCAAGAAATATTCCGAAATGTTTGAAACTCCCATTATCGTATTGGAGCAAATGCAGGCTACGGAAATTGAGGTAGAAAATACTCCCGATGAGGAAATGGCGGATGAACCTGAGCCGGAAATAACGATGTAATAAAAAGTAAAGTGTTGTAATTTAAAATCAAAGGAGAAATGCATTTTATGTTTAAAAAATCCAAAATATTAAAGAAGCTTGGCGCAGGGTTTATGGCAGGCCTCTGCGCTTTTTCTATGCTCGGTTCATCTGTGAGCGGAGCGATAACAGCAAATGCCGCAAGTACTTCGACCGAAAACTCTGCGTTTCCGTCTTCCGATACGGTGATCGCAAAGGCGGCAACTTTGCTCGGAACACCGTATACATTTGGGAATAAGGGGTACTGGTACGCATACAATCAGGGACAGTATACTCCTCTGTCGGTGCAGACGATAAATAATCTCGGCATCGACTGTTCGGGACTTGTGTACTATACGCTGACGCAGTTTGGATACAAAACATCGGGTTTTTCATGGAATAATCCTGTTCCCGTTGATACCGATCACTGGCTGTCGGTAAACGACAACTGCACTATCAGCTACGGCGGTAAAACTTCTAAGATCGATGTTGAAAAGAAAAATATCAAGACAACAGACCGTCCTTATTGGGAGTGTTCCGACGGTTCGACGATTACTCCCGGTTCGGTAGTGGTGGCTCAGAATCCATATGGCGAAGATCATGCGTGGATTTACATGGGTGAATTCAATTCAAGAAACGAGGTAGTAAGCTATCTTAAGTCTATCGGCGTTTCAGAAAGTCTTATCAATTCCAAAACAGTCGGTGACGGAAAAGGTGCAGGCGGCAGGCATTGGAGAATCGAGGCTAACGGCTCTGAGGGAGTTGTTATCAATAACAAGACCGACGGTAAAACTGCGACTGTCATGAATATGTCGGCGTTCAGGATCACATCCAAAGATGTGAAATTTACTATTACAAAAGTCTATAAAGCTGATAATACCGTAAAGATCAATGGTATCAGTCCTATTGACGGTTCACAGGCTATTTACGGCGTATACACTGATAAAGCTTGCAAAAACAAAGCAGGAGAAATCAAAATCGATAAAAACGGAAGCGGCTCGATTGAACTTCCGAATAAGCAGTATTATGTTAAAGAAATCAAAGCACCTACAGGCTACAGCCTATCAACTGAAGTATTTGCACTTAATGCAAATGAAAACGTAAATGTTACCGAGGATTATCTTAAAGGAAACATCATAATCAATAAAACTGCCGAGGATGGTATAATCGGTCAGCGTGAATTTAGAGTAACATGGACTCAGAACGGAAAATCTCACTCCAAGACGGCAAAGACAAATTCAAGCGGAATTGCGGAGTTTAAAGGTCTTAACGTATACGATCTTACAAGTAAAAAAGCAATTTCATATACCATATCCGAAATCAACGTAGATACGAGATATGAAACTCCCAAGGCGAAGAATGTCAAGCTTACCGACGGCGACGTTGATCTGACTGTCAATGTAAAGTTCAACAACGAACTCAAAACAGGTTCTATTAAGATCAACAAGCAGTCTGAGGATAATCAGAACGGCGGCAGAGAATTTACTGTAACAGGTAACGGCAAGACTTACAGCATAAAAACAGGTTCTGACGGTGTTGCAATTCTTTCCGATATCCCCGTATACGACAGTAACAATCAGAAAATTGTTTACACGATTTCTGAAAAAAACGTTCCCGTAAAGTATGTTGTTCCTGCCAGTCAGACGGTTACTTTGACAGCTGACGCAACCACAACCAAGACCTTTAAGAACGTTCTCAAAAAGTTTACCGCCCAAGTAACAAAGCAGGATTCCGAAACAGCTTCCGCTCAGGGCGACGGTACTCTTTCAGGTGCAGTTTACGGCATTTACCGTAACGGCGAGCTGGTGGACACCTACACAACCGATGAAAACGGATATTTCAAGACAAAGGAGTATGTCTGCGGAAACTACACTGTTCAGGAAATTTCACCAAGCGAGGGATATCTGCTTGATGAAACTGTGTACCCGGTTGGTGCAGAAACTGAGAATTATTCCATTGAGCATAACCCCATTTCTATGACAGTGACCGAGGACGTTCTCAAGGGAAAAATCAGCATAATCAAGCATTCCGATGACGGCTCAACGCAGATCGAAACTCCCGAAGTCGGTGCAGAGTTTGAGGTTTATCTCAAGTCATCAGGCTCTTATGAAGCTGCAAATGACAGCGAAAAAGACTACCTCGTATGCGATGAAAACGGCTATGCACAGACTAAAATGCTCCCTTACGGAATCTATGTCGTTCATCAAATTAAGGGTTTGGAAAATACCGAACAGATGGAGGACTTTGAAGTCAATATCAGCGAAAACGAAAAAGAATATTTCTATTTGCTCAATGACGCAGTAAAAAAATCCTTTGTTAAAATCGTGAAAAAGGACGCTGAAACAGGCAATATAATTCCCGTTTCGGGCATCGGCTTCAAGGTTTGGGACTGTGCAAATTCCGAATATGTTTCGCAGGAAATCAACTATCCCTCAGAAATGATTCTCAACACATTTTACACCGATGAAAGCGGTTCTCTTATGCTCCCGAACGAGCTTGTTTACGGCGATTACGAGCTTCACGAAGTGCAGTCGGCGGAGGGTTATGTCCTTGATAAAAATCCTGTTCCATTTACAATTGACGGCTCAGTAGAGACCGTAGTTGTGGAGAAAACAAATACCGCACAGAAGGGCAAAATTTCTGTTCAGAAAACAGGCAATGTTTTTGCAAGCGTAACTGCTCTTGGCAGCGCAATATATATCGATGAAAACGGCGAGGTTCACGAAAGTGGGCAGACCGCCTATACTCCCGTTTTTGCAAGCGGAAATCTGTCCGGTGCAGTATTTCAGATTATCGCAGTAGAAGATATTGTGACGCTTGACGGCACGATCAGAGCAAATGCCGGCGATGTTGTAGCTGAGATCACGACCGATGAAAACGGATATGCAGAAACAGACCTTTTGTATCTTGGCAAGTATGAAGTCAGAGAAATTACTGCCCCTGACGGCTATGCTCTTAACGCAGAATCTCAGTTTGTTGAACTGACCTATGCAGGACAGGAAATTGCTGTTCGTGATACCGTAAATACGTCATTTGTCAACGATTATCAGGGTGTAGAAATTTCACTTTCTAAGGTCATGGAAAAGGACGAGTTATTTAACATCGGTAACTCCGATGAATATACCAGAGTTCGTTTCGGACTGTTCGCAGCCGAGAATATTACCGCCGCTGACGGCTCGGTAATTCCTGCTGACGGACTGATTTCTGAAATAAGTCTTGCTGAAAATATGTCCGCAAAGTTTGATACTGCTCTGCCTTTCGGCAAGTATTACGTTCAGGAAATTGCAACCGATGAGCATTATGTTCTGAACGGTAAAAAGTACCTTGTAAACTTCGAGTATATGGGACAGGAAGTAACTACTGTTACTGTTGATTGCGGCGAGTTTAAGAATGCTTTAAAACGTGGAAAAATCAGCGGTAAAAAGGTTGATGAAAACGAGAAATCTCTTGAAAATGCTTTGTTCGGACTGTTTGCTGTTGATACTGCTGAGTTTACTGCTGACAACGCATATATGACCGCTGTTTCCGATGAAAACGGACACTTTGAATTTGACAAGATCCCATACGGCGAGTATATCGTCAGGGAAATCGAAGCTCCCACAGGATATATTCTCAGCGATGAAAGCTACCCTGTGACAATTTCTGAGGACGGCGAAGTCATAGAAATTAAAGCTGTGAATAAATCTACAAAAGTCAGAATTTCCAAGCAGGATATTACTACAGGTGAGGAGCTCCCCGGCGCAACGCTTCAGATTATTGACGAGGACGGAAATGTTGCCACGGAATGGGTATCAACAGACGAGGCTCACTTTATCGAGGGCAAGCTGATTGCAGGCAAGGAGTACACGCTCCGTGAAACGATCGCTCCCGACGGTTATGAGATTGCAAGCGAGATAAAGTTTACTGTGAATACTGACGGAAGTGTAACCGAGGTCGTTATGTACGATGAGCATACGCCTGATCTTGAAACCCCTCCTACAGTCACAATAGATACTCCTAATACAGGTGTATCCGCAGACAATAGTGCTGAGCTTTATCTCGTAGCCGCAGCGGTTATTATGGCTTTCGGTATGGTCATATGCAAGAGAAACGATAAGGAACAGAGAAAGGATGATGTGAAATGAGATCTAAAAAGAAATTGATCGCAGTCGCAAGCGCCATGTGCTTTGCTGCGATGATGTCGCTAACCGCTTATGCATCGGGCGATGTTGCAGGAGCTGTGCAAAGCACTTGGACCACTGCAAGATCGCAGGTGGTTTCGGTTGTAAACAATGTTGTGTTTCCCGTGATCGACGTGATATTGGCGGTTTTGCTGTTTGTTAAGATAACGCTGGCATACTTGGATTACCGCAAACACGGGCAGTTGGAGTGGACGCCGATTGCTATCATTTTCGGCTGTCTTATCTTTGCTTTGACTGCTCCGTTGTATATCTGGTCGATCGTTTAAAAAGGAGAATTTGTGTATGAAAAAAATATATTCAGCTATGTTTTCAGCGGCAATTGCAATGATAATGACCGCCTGCGGAACGATCAGTCCGCCAATACAGAATGCAGCAGAAACTACCGCAACAACGCCGATAACAGCCGAGTCCGTATTGGATTCGGCTGTCTCTTCGGAGGTCGAAAGTACCGTCAACAATGAACAGGTAAAGTCCGATACCTTTATCGCTGAGTTTTTCGATTCAAATATCAGCTTTGCAGATACAAGCGAATTGGTTACTGAGTCGATGAAAGACTGTGCCTTTGAGAACGAAACCGATAATTTCAATGGAGTGAATAAGGTCACTTTAAAAGGTAAAAACGGCGGCGGTATGTTGAATGTGATGTGTATAGATCTGTCTCAGTCACAGCTTGATTACGACATGGAATATATCCTTGAAAACTTCGGGGATTACTATTTTGGACAAACCTCCGCACAGATGAGCGGTATCACTGAGGACGATTTTGTGTCAAATTATCGTATGACAACAAATGTATATTCAAAAGGAAAATATCAGCAGTACGGCTCTGTTCAGAAGTCTGACGGTATGGCGACGCAGTTTGGGTACACCGAAACTTATGCTGTGCTTAGTGAGGACAAGCTGACTGTTGCGTCGGGAGCATATCTTGGTACGGATATGATGGAAAGGCAGAGTTTTTCGCAGCTTATGGCTAAGTTTGCGGAAAACGTCAAGTATTAAAGGTTGGTGTAGTTATGCCATATATCCCATTTACAGAAGAACAAAAAGTAATGGCAAACTTCGTAGACTTGGAGCAGTTTTTGCGTATGCGGGGTGAAAAATTAGAACGTGTCGGCAGAGAGCATAAACTCATTTACTACGACGGTTCGGGCAAGCACGACAGCATAACGCTCCGTGGCTCGACTTGGTTCGACCATAAAAATCAAGTGGGCGGCGGAGCAATAAAATTCATGCAGGAATTCTATGATATGGACTTTCAGACGGCTGTTCAGGAACTGTTAGGACAGACGATAACTTTCCTCTCTCACGCTCCTCCAAAAGCTGTTGTGCATGAAGAAAAAACGAAAGAATTCAAGCTTCCCAAATCCAATGAAAATATGCACAGAGTGTTTGCCTGCCTCATAAAACAGCGGTTCATTAAACCCGAAATTATCAGCTATTTTGCAAAGCAGCATACACTTTATGAGGACAAACAGCACCACAATGCAGTGTTTGTAGGGCTTGATGAAAACGGAGTTCCACGTCAGGCAAGCAAGCGTTCAACCAATTCTTTCGGGAAAACTTTCCGCATTACCTGCGAGGGTTCAGATACCCGTTACAGCTTTTCCCACTTTGGCAAGTCGGAAAAGCTGTTCGTGTTTGAGGCTCCCATTGATATGATGAGTTTTCTTACACTCTATCCGCAGGAATGGCAGAAAAACAGCTACATTGCAATGAACGGTGTGTATGAAAATGCCGTTTTAACAGCGTTAAAGAACCATTCTAACCTGTCAGAAGTCATTCTCTGCGTTGATAACGATGAGGGCGGAATCGAGGCTGTTGACAGACTTCGGGATATTTTGAGAGAAAACGGCTATGAAAATGTACGGCGATTTGCTCCCAAATTTAAAGATTGGAATGAAGATTTAAAGGCAAAAAACGGAGCGAAATTTTTGCCTGCTGTTCCTCATAAGCGAAAGGAAGAATGTCTGAAAGAAGTTAGCGAACTTGTGTATCTGAAATGCCGTCCTGATAAGCTGACCTCGCAGATCTATGCAACGTTTAAAAACAGACAATACAAATATTTGGCTGAGTATGCACTTGCAAGCTCTGCTTTTTTTATTGCACCAAAGGACGAAAATCTGATGTTTGAAAAGTTAAAATTCAAGCTGAAAGATGAGTACAAGCCTTACACCGACAAGGGCAAAAAGGCACAGAAACAAAGGGCTTTGCAGGATTGTGTGCAGGAGGTTTTGCGTGATCTTAAGCGGACTGCCCGTACCCGTGAACAGTCGGTAAATACGGCGAAATTGCTGTATCAGCTTGCGGATAGTGCTGTCAGATTATCGGTTGAGGAAGCTTTAAGTGTTCCTATTCAGGAGCAGTGCGAGGATATAGATATCGTTTCTGAACCCGAACCTTGTATGGAATTTGGTTGATGCGATACCCTCCGCCTCACAGCGCAATACCTTGAAGATAACAAACTAACTATCTTATTAAATACAAAAGAAAGCATATTTTATACAGATTGGAAGTGGTGAATTGAATGAAAAACAAATGATTTTAATAGGCGCACTTGTTGTTGCTTTTATCGCCTTTTTAGTGGTTGTAAATCTGCTTGACAACAAGTCGCTTAACGGAATAAAGGC
>ULUK01074165.1_pt1 | contig 11778 bp, 8 predicted proteins | sample 1958451 | NCBI WGS metagenome assembly ULUK01 (sample SAMEA4835758, study PRJEB28245) | human gut metagenome | biome: gut microbiome; material: fecal sample | place: Denmark | collected 2008
TGTGAATAATGTGCGTCAAGGCGGAAAATAGTATGCTTACATCAATTCTCGCTACAATAGCAGTACTATCTTTTGTTCCTAACACTTCAGAGATATATGCTTTTTCAGCCTCTGTTACAAAAGTTTTTTTTTCTATACCTTCTGAAAATTCATTAGATTCCAAGCCATTATAATATTCCATCATAGACATGTCATTTAACCTTATTAACTTTCACCCAATAAGCTTCTGTATTCAGAGAACTTGAAACGATGCATTGTCCTGTAAGCAATTTTGAAATCACTTTACGCTGGTCGTCATTCAATCCCATAGCTTCACCGATAGCCTTACAATCATCCTCAGCTACCAAACGATGTGTTATCTTCAAGTTCGTATTTTTAATAGCATCCGGTATCAGCCTTGTTGGAATCTGATCAACCAAAAGCATACCTTCTCCATACGCACGAATTTCGGATAACATATTACTAAACATCATAGCCGATTTGTATTGTGGCAACTCCTGATTATCACATTTAGCCATGACTCTATGCGCTTCCTCTATAATAGTCAAATGACGACAGCTATTATCATTAAAGTCAATTCTTTGCGTTTCAGCCAATGCTGTACAATATTCATACAAGAACTGAAGAATTAACGCCATGAAAAATGATTTATCTACATCATCACCCACATACGACAGGTTAATGATACATGGTTTTTGGAAAAGTTCATTCCAAGGTGTTGAATGAACAGTATTAAGCATTTCTCCTTTCCAACCGCGTTTCAGACTGTCAATACGAGTATGAAAACAAGCCTTCATATTTCGTTCAATCCTTTCCTCATACTGCCTGTTCGCTATTACTTTATCCACACTGACACTCATGCTATTCAATGTAGGTGGTAATGTAGTTCCAAAAATTGGTTCCTGAGTAAGCCAATCTGTTGACTTATTCTGATAAACTGTATAAATCAAATCCTCCATTAGAACCGGAAGGATGTCGTACATAGGGAAAGCGGCAGCAAAGGTAGATTTTAACCTGTCTATATGACTAAGCACATTAGGCTCTTGACTTTTATCTAACCACACTAATTCAAACGGATTCAATTTTAATTGTTTGGGTACAAATCCTGTTTTATATTTCTTACAACCAGGAATATAAATATCAATTGGTGATTCTGGATGTTCATTATTATACCCTATTGCCCAGTCAACATATTCTGTCTTAGCAGGTTCTATAACAAGAAATGGAAGTTTTCCTATTCCATTCAATATAGCCTGAACTGTATTTGTTTTACCAGTGCCATTGATTCCTGATAAAAGAGTATGTCGTGAAAGTTGGCTTATAAGAATTCTAAAATTTATATTAGTAGTACTTCCACCGTAAAGCATCTTACCAATAGAAATAATATTTTCGTTTTCAGAAATCTTCTGTTCATTCAAACTAAAATTTGGAGAACTATCAACAACACTAATTCCAGGAACACTTCTCAAAGGGAAATTAATATAATAAGACAACTCTTTGGTTGTTAATAATGTACGCAAATCATTAAAATGTTTTCCTAATGGATGCTCAAAATAAGATCCTCCCAAAGATTTGAACTTAATTAATGGTACATCCATACTACCTAACGTCTGAGGTAAAACATTATCAACAACATCCTCAATATGATGTATGCGAATTGGTTCAAAAACCGATTCCTGACCACTTACAATGGATTTCAATTGCATAGACGCACCCTGTAATTCATATTTAGTCTCTGCCATAAGATAAACTCCTACAGACCAACATCCTAGAGCCTTTGCCGATTCATATCTTTTAGAGTGATAAAACAAATGTTCTGATACCGCTTCAATTTGCTTATTTACTATATTATAACTTATAGCTTTGCCTTGAGTATGTCCTGTTGTTTCTGTTTTACTATTGGAAATTGTCTCAGAATGACTTTTACCTTTTGTGTAATTAGGGATAAATTCAGAAAATAGATTTGCACCTGCAATCTGACTTGCTCCAGCAGCTACGGCTAATGCCGTCGTAACTGCCCCAGCAGGAGGGAACATATATGAAGCCAACATTAAGCCTGCCCCAACCATTCCCCATTTACTTTTTTGTGATGAACTTTCATTTGTCCCATCACAAATTGATTTGGACTCACTCAAGGCAACATTCATGCTGTCAGAATAGTTCTCTGAAAAATTAAATGATTTCAATGACTCGGCCTGCCCATTAAAATCTCTTATCTGGTACAATATACCATCAATATCGGTCTCTGCAATAGGGTCAGCAATTACCATATATGTAAAATCATTCTTTTGCATACCGGCAAGAAGCGTATCTATTGTAGCTGGATAAATTGTTTTATATTGACTTTCCATAGATGGGATACCAGTCATAGCATCTATACATTCATACTTTTTCGATATATCATTTTTAATCGGCTCTAAGTTTCCTTTTACACGTTGACACTTCATTCCTGGCCATATCCCTTTTATGAAATCATTAAGACTATCAACAAAAGTGGAATCAATTTCTCCTTTCACCAATGAACGTAGTCCTAAATATATTTCATAAACACCTTTTTCTCCATGTACTAAAAAAATAAGTTGCGTTTTTGATGGAAGAAAACAGGCTGTTAAAATTTTCTGTATAGCAGTAAAACATTTTTCGGCACTATCATCTATAGGTTTACCTACCTGTGTGATTTTAATCCAATAAGGAGATGAAGGCAAGTCTTTCCTCCTTGTAGCAAGTTCCATATACATGGGACTTGAATTTGCAGTTATATCATTTAGATACTTTCGTTCAGAAGTAAATGAAAGAGACTGAGCAATTCCATTAGCTGCAAGAATCTTCGCCGTAGGCTCAAAGATTTCTTTTTCTTTCTGTGTTAACATTGTAGCCATATTACTCTATAGGTATCTTTACCTGCTGAATATTTGTTTCTATTAATTTTGTAAAATAATCCAAAAAAGATTTAGAGATTGTATTCCGGAAATCTGAATTTCTATTTAATTCAGAAATTATCTTTGATTGGATATCAAATGTGATTTTACTTTTCTTATCTAAAATTTTTTCGGCCTTATCTTTTCGCTTTGATTCATCTGAGCGAAAATATTTATAAATATAATATGGAGCGCAAAATATCCCCCAAAGGAAAACCCCAAGAGCCACCCAAAGTATATCAGCAAGCACATTAGATATAGAGTCACATATCTTAGCAATTTCTGAAGACATATTTGACAAGCTACTATTTATAGCCTGAATATCACCAACATCAACTCTTCCTGTTGAAGCAATCTCCCTACCTGGTGCATAGCGACTGATGATATTATTCATCTGTTTTCTAATTTCTTCTGTTGAGTTCTTAATATAAGTATGCAAAGTTTCATTAACAACAGTAGAAACACGATTTCTTTGGAAGTCTCTGAGATTATTTTCTATCATCCTTTTAAGTTCATCCTCATCTGTTGTTTTTCCGTATTTAATCCAATAAGAGCAAGCACTATCAACATATCTCCAAGATTCATTAGTTATATTACTTGCCAATTCAAGAGTTAGATTTGACAACATTACATCATTCTTAATTAACGATGGCAATTGGGATTTCAACTCAGAAACCAAAACTGAAGTTATTGCATCAGTTGCTCCAAGAAGAGCGATACCACGTGATACGGTCAAAGAAGTATCATTTCCATCTATTTTTATTTTTTCCAAAGGAAGATTGAATTCTTCAGCAATAAGCGGACGTATAAAATTCATACGCGAAGCCCCACCTGTTAAAAAAACGCCACTGACCTTTTTACCTGGAATTTTATTTGTTCTAAAATGATTTAATGCGTCTTTCAAATGTTCTATATAGTGCCCATTTTTCTCAATTAAAGTATTCAGTTCAGATAAATTTGCTATTTTAAGAGGAACATAAGTGCGTGCATATTCATCAAATGATTCTTCATCTTCATTTATTACCTTCGTTAGAGGAAAGTCTCCTATAGTTTTTAAATTTTCATTTCTTCCATAGGCTGTTTCTTTAAATTTACGAGCTTGAAACTTAAGTGCATCTGTGTAAACCGGATATTTATTTAAGAACTCAAATACTTTCTCATCTTTTAATATCATATTTTCAAATATGATATTATCTATAATAGACGCTCCTAAATCATAACCAAAATCAATAGGTTTAGCCGTATCTGAAAGGTAAGTAAAATCAAGTGTACTTGAACCAAGATCAAACACAATTGCTCCTTGTGAAATTTCTTTTTGAAATTGAACACTTGGAGATTTTGCATAGAATATAGCAGCACGAGATTCAGAGGTCAATCCTCCAAGAGGTATTCCAGCTTTTATAGCCATCTGCCTGTACAACTCTTTAGTATTTTCTTCAATCCAACCGGAAGGTCTTGCTATATAAACGATATGATTAGAATCAGTTAATTCAGTTCGATATTCCCTAATTCTTGCATATACAGCCTCCATATAGTCAATCATAAGTTTTTCAGCTTCACCATCTAACGATTCAGGCTTCTGTTTAAAACAAATTCTAAGCCCTTCATTATCTGTCATATGATCAAATGCATCATCACCAATTAAAAGACTTCCAGATACACGACAAATTGCTGAAGTTATAACTCTATTCTGAGCAGGGTCAAGATAAATATCTTCATAATTAGCCACACGCTGACCGGCACTCTTATCCCATTCAATAGGACAAACAGCTGCTGATGTTTCACCATGTCCAAAATCTATACCAACTACATATTTATGCTTATATTTATTGGGTACAATTAGATTTGCCATATTCAAATATTTCTAATTTTTCCGTTTTCAAATTTTAAACCATAATTCTCAAGACTTTCCTCCATTACAAATATTGCTTTTTTTAATCTTTCAGGAGTGTCTTCGCCACAATTTCGTGAAATATTAATTACATTTGCTACCTGTTCGATAAGTAATGAATAAGTATTTAACAATGTTGGCTTCTCACGTTGTTCGTATGTATTAATTATACGTCTAACCTGAACACGATACGTCTCTATAACATTATCAATACTTTCACAAATCCTTTCTACAATTGAGCAAAAGACTTCTGTATCCAATGACAACTCGCCAATATAATCTTTTGTTTTATTGTTTTCCTTATGATATGACAGATATATTACTAATGCACTCACAGTAATTGCACCAGCAAAAGCGAACCACATACTAACCAGCCCTCCACTAAGAACACCAGAATTTACCATTTTCACACCCAATCCACTACCAGCTAAAGCACCTAATCCAGCACCACCTGCAACTACGCTATCTTTAACTAAGCTTTTCTTCCTTAATTCTGATTTTTGTTCTTTTATATTATTAGCATTGCTTTGAGATATACAATTATAATTTCTTGTCAACTCTGAAGTTATATTTTGTTGAGATTTAATTAATTCGATTGCAGCCAACAGTATAAAATCCTCTTGTTCTGTTAGACTCTGACGATATATTCCATCATTTTCAAACAAATTACCTAAAAAATCAGAGACAACTGTTTGTATTTTCTGAGAATCTTTGGGTAATGTAAAACCACTTATTTTTTTTGATAATTCATCTCTATTTGATGCAAATATAGATTTTAGTGTTATATTATCCATAAAGTATAAATTTATTGATTATAAGATTACCAATTCTAATGTTAATCAAACCATTCGCTTGCTTTCGCATTGGCTGCTTCTACAACCTTTGGATCTGAACAGCAAGCTAAAGTTGCAACAGCTAATGTAAGCACTCCACCATCATCAGCTAAACCACCAGGCAAAACATCTGGAACAGCATCAATTGGAGAAATAAAATAGCCTAAAGCACCTATTATGGCTGCTACTTGTGCAGGAGTTGCAACGCCTAATGCCATAGCATAATACAATTTTAATGCATTTACAACAACTCCTCTGCCAGTTTTTTTTGCATATTTTGCAATTTTCTCCCACAATCCCTTCTCTGAATAAGAACTATTATACTTACTATTATCCATAATTTTAAAAATAAATAACAATCAATATTCATTAAAAAATGCTATAAGACTAACCAACTCGTTCCACATCCCAATAAACCATACTAAGTGCTCCTGCCTTCTTAATATCCACGCCATAGATGCGATTGAAAGCATCCACAACAAGCTGACCACCATTAGTGGAAACTGGATTACTAAAAGAATTAGATGCAACTTCTACTGACATTCCTTTTTCCAGACGAATCCCATTGGAATTCTTAGACTGCTTACTGTGATTCTAAAAAGTGGCATAAATACCTCCTTTATTATTAGAAAATGCCCGCTATCCCCAGAAAAGGCATTATGTTTTCATTAGTACAAAAAGAAAGGCGTGAGGACTTGTCTGCTTTAATCATCAAAATCAGGCATCGCCAAACGCCGCATCGGAATGAATAAAGAAACAATCAACCCACGCCGTTTTTGTATGTAATCAATCATGTACCTATAAAAACTTACATGACATACATATACAAAAATCGTGAGCGTCATATTGTCTTAATCCTCCGATTAGAAACTGGCGATTTCGATTTCAGGATAAAGCAAAAAACGCTTTCTTATGTAGACACCGGCCATTTCTCCGGTCGGTGTATTGCAAAGATACATTTTTTGTTCAATATGACGCTCTTTTCAGTGACTATTATTCTCTGCTCGTAAAAGAGCGTTACACATTTCAAAACGTTTCTTTATTACATTCCGAATTGAATTCTGATTTATTTCACTACATGGCTATATTCTTTATTTATGCAGGTAAGCCCCCTGAATCCGGCACATTAACAAAAAAAGGCGTGAGGACTTTGCTTCCACTCATCAAGAAACAGGCATCGCCAAACACCAACTCAGAGACAAGCGAAAACAAGAATCCCACGCCGTATTTCGGTATGCAACCGGATATAGCAATAGTGCTATACACAAGGTTTGCATAGGTAATACAGATGAGCGTCATGTTCCTTTCATCCGTCTGAGTATTTACAAAATTGGCGATTTCGTTTCTTAGGACAAAAGTTGAAAAAACGCGTTTTTACATCATAAGGGTATTTCTCCTCCCTTACTTTGCAAATATACATTTTTCCTTATTCACATGACGCCCCTTTGGGAATTTTATTTACCTTTACTCTGTCACCACAAAAATAAAAAACAGGAAGAAGTTAAGGAAGCAGAATAAACCAACGACTTCTTACAAACGATTTTTTGTAACAAAATAGCATTAAATTGATACATTTATGCTCGACAATAAACAAAACATACTAACGTTTTTAATAGAACACCGTTTGTTTGCCCCCTCAGTTTCGGCATTTGCCACATTATTAGGGTATGTCAACCGAACAAAAATATATCGCCTAATTAATAATAAAATCAGAAAAGTTGAAACCATTGACCAAATATGGAATGATACTTGTAAGCTATTTGGAATATCTGAAGAGCAGCTTATTGAGATAGCAGTTATCACAGAAAGAGCAAAATGGTTTTACGATTTAATTAATAAATATCAATTTGATAAACAAGATACTTTATGGCCAGAACAAATTCTTGCGACATTTGTCGACAAGAATTATACACTTCTTCCCATACACTTTGTAAATGAAGTCCTCCCATTACTGGAGGATTTAAAGAAAGAAAATCAAGAAGTGTTTTTCGGTATGCTCATGCTATTTTATATCAAAGCTAAAAAATTAAACCCTTATACCCCTTCATTCAAACAAGTATTGTCCAAGCTCATCTGTCATCTGAATGAATATTTTCATTCACTTCATCCTGAAAATAACGTAGCTTATACTGCCGTACAAGCACTCACAGAAAACACATTATTAGACAATACCTTACCTTGCCTTTGGAAATTAATTGAGAATCCGACTCTGATTCTTCAATATTACGCCGACCCGCTATTTCTCAATTCAGCCCTTCATCTGGGAACAATCTTCCCTGAATGGGGTGAAATCAGCTATTGGCACGCCTCAGATACGGATTTCTGTAAAGGGCAGAAAGTATGGATGTTCATGAGCAGAGAATCTGACTCTATCTATCACGGCAGTTACATTGTACAAGAATTTGATATAGGTAAAGACAATGAAACTTTTATTCCCCGGAAACTGTTTACCATTCTTTTCTGGAATAAAGAAGACAATGAATACGACTCTATTGTGCAGATTTCAAATATTATCTCAAAAGAAAGTGATTCTTACCAATTCAGCTACGGACTCTACAAATATATCGAGTCAAGCCAAGAAATTCGAATTTCTTTTGACACTGAAAATGACAACATCTATCAACTTCCCCATCAACTGACAAGAATCAGAATAGGCTACCCTTATAATGAAAAACGAGAAAAAATTTGGTCGTATTTTATTGAAAAATTTGATAATAAAGATGCCAGGAGCATTTTCGCCCATAACCTATGCAATCTGTTAAATGTAGAATACCTGGATGATGAGTATGTTATACAGGATGTAAGCCTAACCCGAAAATACTATTCATTGTTCATTGAAAAGGATGACCAACAAATTATTTACAGAATTAGTTTAGAGACCTATTCATTCTTGAAAAACCTATCAGTTTTTGAAGAGGTTGTGGTTTGCAAACACGATCAACAGTTATGCATCGAATGGCCTTGGCTTGGGTATATTATACCTGTATCGGAATTTGAATGTATAAAAACAGATATCCATACTGCTTAAAATATACCTTTTCTCAGGATAATCTTTCTGAAAAAGATGAACTTATTTCACCCATTTCAAAACACCGAAGCGTTTCAAATCAAACGCCTTTGCGTTTTCCCCAAAACGCAAGTACATTTTACTAAAAACGCAAGTACGTTTCACTTCAAATGCACTTGCGTTTGAAACAAAACGTACTTGCGTTTTCCGAGCCTTACTTGAAAGCTCTCCAGAAGCCCTTCTGAGGCCTTATTTCTTCGTTTCTTCCTTCTTTGCCGGTTCGTCCTTCTTTACCGGTGCCGAAAGAATCTCCCGGTAACGGACAGGATTCTGCAATACCTTGATGGCTTCTTCCAAATCAGTATCGTCTTTCAACCGTTCCATCACAGCGCCACGCTGATAGAAATAGCGGGTCACGATTTCCTGTGAGATATATTCCTTAATCGGCTTGGCAAAATAGTCCAAATCGCGGTCCAAGTTATGGTTGAGTTTCTTTTCCAGCGCCTTGAATTCCTCTGCTGCCTCGGTCATGTAGCCCTCAAACTCGGCTATTTCCTTCAGGCTTTTCAACATCTTCTCACTCTGGCGGTCGTAAGTAAAGTTACGTGATTTCACCAGTTTCTTGAAAGCCTCATAATCGGCATCGGTCAGTTTGAAGTCGTCTACCGAAGCCAGTGTGGGATGATCCCAGCAATATTGGGTGGCGTAATCGAAAATCAGGTCGTCATTCATCAGGTAGAACACGATGTTCGGAATCTTATCGCCCTTCACTTCTATGTCCGGACGGATACCTCCTCCATCACGTACCTCACGTCCGGCAGCCGTATGGAATACGGTGGTCAGGCTGTCGGGTGTACGGGCTACTGAACCGTCGGCATTCTTCTTGGCATAATCAATAGCCTGGATACAACGTCCGCTGGGAATATAGTATTTGGAAGTGGTCACTTTCAGCGTGCCGTTGTAAGGCAACGGACGGATGGTCTGCACCAGTCCTTTTCCGAAGGTACGCGAACCGATGACTACCGCACGGTCCAGGTCCTGCAACGAACCGCTCACGATTTCAGAAGCCGAAGCCGTAGCACCGTTCACGAGTACCGCCAGCGGAATCTGTGTATCGACTGGTTCATTCTGGGTTTTGTAAGAACCTTGTGCCTGACGTACCTTTCCTTTTGTCACTACAATCTCCTGTCCTTTCGGCACGTAGAGATTGACAATATCTACCGCTTCCGATAAGGAACCACCTCCGTTGTCGCGCAAGTCGATAATCAGCGACTTGGCACCTTTCTGTTTCAGTTCGATGAAAGCTTTTTTGAAATCCTTGGCAGAGTTTTCCGTAAAGCTGGACAAAGCTAAATAACCGATACTGTCTTTCACCATGCCGTAATAGGGCACCGGATTGGTACGGATGTTCTTACGGGTGATTTTAAATTCCATCACCGTACTGTCGTTCTTGAGCGGACGCAGCACTTTCAGCACGAACGAAGTGCCCGGTTCTCCACGCAGCGCTTCGCTGACCTTGGAAGAAAATTCCTGGGGTTTCATGTCGCCACGTACCATTTCCTTTCCTCCTACCGAGAGAATAATGTCGCCCGCCTTGACTCCGGCTTCGGCTGCCGGCATGCCTTCGGTTGGTTCTACCACTGCAATGCGGTCTTTAGCCTCATAATAGCGGATGGCCGCACCGATACCGCCGTATTTTCCGGTAGTCATTTCCTTAAGACTGCTCACCTCTTCTTCCGGATAGTACTCCGTATAAGGGTCGGTCAGTGAAAGCATACCTTCCACTCCGGTCTGAATCATTTTTTCGGCATTCACGGTATCTACATAAAACAAATCCAGTTCCTTGAAAATGGAGTTGAATATGTCCAGATTCTTTGATATCTGAAAATTACGGTCGTCTTCCTTGAAGCTGGTCATGCCCATCCCCAACATCACGATAAAGGCTCCGGCCAGCATTTTTCTTGCATTCATATATAGTCTGTTTACAAAATTGTTCTTCCTTGCAAATAAACACATTATTCCGGTTAGACTTGCAGAAGTGATTCAATATTTAACTTAATTTCGTCCCATTTCTTAGCAGGTAAGGTGGTACCGACTTCCTGAATGACGGCAGTGGCCAGAATGGTACTGATTTGCACGCATTTCTCCAGCGAATAACCGCACGTCAGGCCGTACATGAAGCCGGCGGCATAGAAATCGCCTGCACCGGTGGTGTCCAGCACATTATCAATCGGACAAGACAGCAGTTGAATGACTTCTGTGCCTTTCTTCACAAGGGAGCCTTCTTTTCCGGTTTTCACCACGGCAATGCTGCATTTGGACGCAATTTCTTCCAAGGCTTCATGAGGAGCTTTTCCCGTATAGGCCAGTGCTTCGCTCTCATTGGCAAACACAATGTCCACATATTTCACAATCAACTGGTCGAAGAAGTCACGTTCGGCTTCCACCACATTGTAGCTTGCCATGTCAAGACAAACCTGAAGTCCTTCTTCCTTGGCCAGCTGTACGGCGCGCAGCATCAGGTCATGGTCTTGCAAAAGATAACCTTCAATATAGAGATAATTGTATCCGGCAAACATTTTACGCGACAAGTCTTCTGCCCTCAGTGTGGCAGCTGCTCCCAGATAAGTACCGAACGTACGCTCTCCATCGGTAGAAATGAAAGTCGATGCAATGCCCGACGGCAAATCGCAGGTGGTCAGCAAGGCATTTACCCCACGCTGACGGAGGGTATCACCAAAGAAAGTTCCCGTCTCGTCCTGGCCTACCTTTCCGATAAATCCGGGATTGGCTCCCAATGCAGCCAGTGCACAGACCGTATTGCCGGCCGAACCGCCGGTAGAGCGATGAATCTTCATCCCTGAGGTATATTTACGTATTTCAGACAAGGTGTCTTCTTGTATCAACTGCATGCTTCCTTTGGGCAAATGTAGCTTTTCCAGCAAGGAATCGTCATCAATTCTTACCAGTACATCGACCAATGCATTGCCCATTCCTATAATTTTATCCATTTTACTTCATTTTTTTTGCAAAGATATTGCATAATTCAAAATATCCTACTACCTTTGCATCGCAATTAAAGGAAAACCTTCTTCAGTAGCTCAGTCGGTTAGAGCATCTGACTGTTAA
>ULUK01005188.1_pt1 | contig 11695 bp, 7 predicted proteins | sample 1958451 | NCBI WGS metagenome assembly ULUK01 (sample SAMEA4835758, study PRJEB28245) | human gut metagenome | biome: gut microbiome; material: fecal sample | place: Denmark | collected 2008
GGTCACCCACCGTGTCACCCACTACCGTCGCCTTGTGAACCTCACTTCCCTTTCCACCGAAGTTACCTTCTTCCACATATTTCTTTGCGTTATCCCATGCTCCTCCGGCATTAGCCATAAAAATAGCCAATACAAAGCCACTACTTAAACCGCCAATCAACAACCCAAGCACACCGGGAACGCCAAAGATGAGCCCGGTAAAGATAGGAGCGATAATGGCAATCAAGGAGGGAACAACCATTTCCCGTTGAGCGCCTTTCGTAGAGATGGCAACACAACGTTCGTAATCCGGCTCCGCCTCTCCTGTCAGAATACCTTTAATCTCACGGAACTGCCGACGCACCTCATCTACCATGTGTCCCGCCGCACGCCCAACAGCGTTCATTGTCAGTCCACAGAACAGGAAAGCCATCATCGAGCCAAGGAACATACCTGAAAGGACTTTCGGGTTCATCAGGTTTACTTCATAATAATTCATGAAATCTACAAATGTGGCATTTGCCACACTGACAGTTCCACCATCCGGGAAAGTAAGCTCCACGCTTCCAAGACGTGTCAAGCCGATTCGTATTTCTTCAATATAAGAAGCCAGCAAAGCCAAGCCGGTCAGTGCCGCAGAACCTATCGCAAAACCTTTACCGGTAGCCGCAGTCGTATTTCCCAACGAGTCGAGCGCATCAGTACGCTTACGGACCTCAGCGCCTAGCCCGGACATCTCGGCATTACCACCTGCATTATCCGCAATCGGACCGTAAGCATCGGTCGCCAGCGTAATGCCTAATGTAGAAAGCATACCGACAGCCGCAATGCCGATTCCGTACAATCCCATTCCGACATTAGTGAAATCACCACCGGAAGCCAGCAGATAAGAAGCAATGATACCAACCACTACAGCAATTACGGGAATTGCTGTAGAAAGCATACCCAACCCTATACCGGAAATAATGACAGTCGCAGGGCCCGTCTTACCGCTCTCGCTCAACTTTTGTGTAGGACGATAGGATTGGGAGGTGTAATATTCCGTAGAACGTCCGATGACAATGCCGACCAGCAGGCCGACTACTACGGCACAGGAAATCAAAATCCAATTATCCAACTGCAAAAGCCATAGTATCAAAAAAGTGGCAACAACAATAAGTACCGAACTAAGATTTGTCCCAAATGCCAATGAGCCAAGCAAATCTTTCATCGTCGCATTCTCTTTAGTACGGACAGCGAATATACCTATAATAGAAAGAATGATTCCGACAGCTGCAATCAGCATAGGCGCAATCACTGCCTTAAACTGCATTGCCGTATCCGCCGAATGGATAAAGGCGGCAGCACCCAGCGCAGCCGTTGCCAGAATAGAGCCGCAATAGGATTCGTATAAATCAGCTCCCATACCTGCCACATCACCGACATTGTCACCGACATTATCGGCAATGGTAGCCGGATTACGAGGATCATCCTCCGGGATTCCGGCTTCTACCTTACCTACCAGGTCAGCCCCGACATCGGCAGCCTTCGTATAGATACCTCCGCCCACACGGGCAAAAAGCGCCTGCGTCGAAGCTCCCATCCCAAAAGTAAGCATGGTAGTGGTAATCACACAGAGTTTATGAGTAGGTGTCAGTGCATCAGCAGGAATCACCGCATTCAGCAACAGATACCAAAAGGAAATATCAAGTAAACCTAGACCGACAACTACGAGCCCCATCACCGCACCGCTCCGGAAAGCGATTCTTAACCCCGCATTCAGTGAATTGCGAGCTGCATTAGCGGTACGTGCCGAGGCGTAAGTAGCCGTTTTCATTCCAAGAAAACCGGAAAGACCGGAGAAGAAACCACCTGTCAGGAAGGCAATGGGAACCCATGCGTTTTGTACGTGAAAGCCGTATGCCATAATCGAAAACAAAATCACCAATCCCAAGAATACGCAACCTACTATTTTGTACTGTTGTTTCAAATAAGACATAGCTCCCTTGCGCACAGCAGCAGCTATCTTTATCATTTGAGGTGTACCCTCACTCTCTTTCATCATTTGCTTATGAAAGTAATAGGCAAAACAGAGGGCCAACACGGAAGCGACCGGAACCAGCCAGAAAAGAATGTCATCCATAGATCCAAAATTATTAAAGGGTTTACAATCGCTAAAAATATGGAAATCAATCGAAAAAAGCAAGTAAAAAAGAAAGAAAATCAAAAAGGGATGAATAGCAGTATCCATGAAAAAGTTGCAGCTATACCGTATGTATTTTACGATATAGCTGCCATTAATGTTAAAGAGAGAGAATTTATAATATAAGCATAGTCTCACGACCCTCCAAATATTCGTTTTATATATTAGACGCATCAAACTCCAAATAACTGCACTCGGAGGGAACTTTTTTTAGTTAAAGAATAAAAAAATCGCCATTCCTTCAAGGAACAGCGATTTAATATATGAGACTATTTTGTTTTTATGGACTAAAACATACGGCTGACACGTTCGATTCCTGCCACCAATGCATCTACTTCAGCTTTCGTATTGTACATAGCAAACGAAGCTCTGACGGTACCTTCAATGCCAAGTCGCTGCATCAAAGGTTGTGCACAATGATGTCCTGTGCGGACAGCGATACCCAAACGGTCTAATAACGTCCCTAAGTCAAAGTGATGAATATTACCTACCAGGAAAGAAATTACAGCTCCCCTGTCGGAAGCTTCACCGAATATACGCATATCGGGAATTTCCTTCAATCGTCGCAAAGCGTAATTAGTCAGTTCATGTTCGTGATCCGCAATCCGTTCCATGCCGATACCGTTCACATAATCAAGGGCTTTCGCCAATCCGGTCGTACCGATATAATCCGGTGTGCCGGCTTCAAATTTGAAAGGAAGTTCATTGAACGTCGTTTTCTCGAAAGAGACATGCTGAATCATCTCTCCTCCTCCTTGATAAGGCGGCAGACGGTCCAACCACTCTTCTTTTCCATACAGCACGCCGACTCCTGTCGGTCCGTATATCTTATGGGCAGAGAACACTAGAAAATCGGCTCCCAAATCCTGCACGTCCACCTTCATGTGAGGAATGGACTGGGCAGCATCTACCAGGAAAGGCACACCATGGGCATGTGCTGTCGCAATCATTTCCTTGACCGGATTCACAGTGCCCAAGACATTGGAAACCTGGACTACACTGACAATTTTAGTACGTTCGGAGAAGAGTTTCTCATATTCATCCAACAATAGCTCACCTTTATCGTTCATCGGGATTACTTTGATGGCAATACCTTTGCGGGCTGCCAACAACTGCCAGGGAACGATATTGCTGTGATGTTCCATCACCGAAAGGATAACTTCATCTCCTTCTTCCATAAATTCATCACCGAAACTGGAGACAAGCAGGTTAATGCTTTCCGTTGTTCCCCGAGTGAAGATCACTTCGTTAGTAGTACGGGCATTAATAAACTGACGTACCGTCTCACGAGAAGCTTCATGCAGTTCCGTAGCCTGTTGAGAGAGATAATGTACGCCGCGATGCACATTTGCATTCACGGAGTAATATTCATCTACCAACGAATCGACCACCAGACGAGGCTTCTGCGTCGTCGCACCGTTGTCGAAATAAACCAAAGGCTTACCATAAACCGTACGGCTCAAGATCGGAAAATCCTCACGTATCTTTTGAATATCCATTTTTATGTTCATTTACAGATTGCACATCCCTGACATCTGTTCAACTCACCACGGAAGCGTTTTTCCACCAACAGATGAAGGCGGTCCTTCAACGCATCCAGACGAATCGTATCAATCACTTCATTGACAAATGCAAACATCAACAGCAACCGCGCTTCTTTCTCCGCAATTCCACGTGCACGCATATAGAACAACGCATTTTCATCAAGCTGTCCCACTGTCGCTCCGTGCGAACACTTCACGTCGTCCGCATAAATCTCCAACTGGGGCTGTGTATACATCCGCGCATCACGGGTGGCGCAAAGATTACGGTTGGTTTGCTGGGAACTTGTATGCTGCGCATCAGGACGCACCAGTACCAACCCGGCAAAAGCACCTACCGCTTGATCATCGAGCACGTATTTAAACAGCTCATTACTCGTACAGTTGGGCACTGCATGGTCAATACTCGTGTTGTTATCCACATGCTGGTTCTTATCAGCGATAGCCATGCCGCAAAGATTTATTTCAGCTCCCTCGCCTGCCAACAACACTTCGGTTGTATTACGGGTTGTACCGTTATGCAACGTCATGCCATTCAGATGTACATTGCTGTTCGCTTCCTGCTTCACATACAGGTTGCTGAAACGCACCGTGCTGGTATGTGTCTCTTCCAACTCATACATATCGAATACCACATTCTCTCCAGCAAAAACCTCAATCACCTGCGTTGCCAGAAAATTCACGTTATCCATTGCATGGTCGCAAAGCAATAAACGTGCCTGCGCACCGTCTTCCAGAATAATCAGCACACGGCGATTGACCATAAAGTTGACATCCGCACGCAGGATGTTCACCAACTGAATAGGTTTTTCCACAACCACATTCTTCGGCACATAGAAGATAGCACCATCCTGTGCAAAAGTCGTATTAAAAGCTGTCACACCATCTTTGGAGGTATCCGCCAACTTACCATAATACTTCTTCACCAACTCCGGATACTGTTCGGCCACCTCTTTCAGGCTACCGAAAATAACGCCCTCCGGTAAATGGGTTTTAGGGAGTGCCTTATTATAGAATGCGTCATTGACCACAAAATAAAGAGCTGTGCTCATGTTCGGAACATCGCACTTAAACACCTCATACGGATTGACCGGAATAGCAAGACGATTCAGATTCAGACCGAAATCCGGTTCAAAATACTTGCTTACATCCGTATATTTGTACTTCTCCATCTTACGGGTCGGAAATCCGATTCGCTCAAAATCGGCAAAAGCAGCAGCACGAGGGGCATTTAACACCTCAGCGCTATGTTTGCAGATCATGGCTTCCGTTTGTGAGAAGAGATCTATGTATTGTTGTTCAGCATTCATCGTCATTCTCCTACTTCTTTCTTAATCCAGTCATAACCTTTATCTTCCAATTCCAGAGCAAGTTCCGGTCCGGCAGTTTTCACGATACGACCTTTGTAAAGCACATGCACAATATCCGGTTTGATATAATCGAGCAAACGTTGGTAGTGGGTGATGACAATCGTACTGGTTTCGGGAGTCTTCAGTTTATTTACCCCTTCGGCCACAATACGGAGCGCATCGATGTCCAAACCGGAATCCGTTTCATCGAGAATGCTCAAACGCGGTTCCAGCATTGCCATCTGGAAAATCTCGTTCCGTTTCTTCTCTCCACCGGAGAAACCTTCGTTCACCGAACGGTTAGCGAGCTTATTGTCCAGTTCAACAACCGCACGTTTCTCGCGCATCAGTTTCAAAAACTCACTGGCGGTCAGTGCAGGCAGACCTTTATATTTGCGTTGTTCATTCACAGCAGCACGCATAAAGTTTACCATGCTCACACCCGGAATCTCTACCGGATACTGGAAACTAAGGAAAATACCCTCATGACTGCGGTCTTCCGGACTCAGTTCTAACAGATTCTTTCCATAAAAAGTAACCGAACCTTTCGTTACCTCAAAAGCAGGATTACCCACCAATACGGAGGAGAGCGTACTTTTACCGGAACCGTTCGGTCCCATAATCGCGTGTACTTCGCCCGGCTTTACCGTCAGGTTAATGCCTTTCAATATCTCTTTGCCATTAATGCTGGCATGCAGGTCTTTTATCTCTAACATAATCTTGATTAAAATTCATTTATCCTACGCTTCCTTCCAACGAAATAGTAAGCAACTTCTGTGCTTCTACCGCAAATTCCATCGGAAGCTTATTCAATACTTCTTTCGCATATCCGTTCACAATCAGCCCGATAGCGTCTTCTGTCGGGATACCACGCTGATTGCAATAGAAAATCTGATCTTCACTGATCTTGCTCGTCGTAGCTTCATGCTCCACTACCGCCGTCTCATTGTGAATGTCCATATACGGGAACGTATGCGCACCGCACTTATCCCCCAGCAACAGCGAGTCACACTGACTGTAGTTACGGGCATTATCCGCTTTTTCCGCCACACGCACCAACCCGCGATAGGAGTTCTCGCTATGTCCGGCAGAGATACCTTTACTTACAATCGTACTACGGGTATTCTTCCCTAAATGAATCATCTTCGTGCCAGTGTCCGCCTGCTGAAAATTGTTTGTCACAGCCACGGAATAAAACTCGGCCGTCGAATTATCACCTGTCAGAATACAGGAAGGATATTTCCAGGTAATTGCCGAACCGGTCTCCACCTGCGTCCAAGAGAGTTTGCTGTCCACCCCTTTGCAGTTACCACGCTTCGTCACAAAGTTATATACACCGCCCTTACCTTCGGAATCTCCCGGATACCAGTTCTGAACGGTACTGTATTTCACCTCCGCACGGTCGTGTACAACAATTTCTACAATAGCGGCGTGCAACTGGTTCTCATCCCGCATCGGAGCCGTACATCCTTCCAGATAGGAAACATACGAATCATCATCCGCCACTATCAATGTGCGTTCAAACTGTCCCGTGTTGCGGGCATTGATACGGAAATAGGTGGAAAGTTCCATCGGACAACGTACTCCCTTCGGTATATAGACGAATGAGCCGTCCGAGAACACTGCCGAATTCAGTGCGGCAAAGAAATTGTCACGGTAACCCACTACCGACCCCATATATTTCTTTACCAAATCCGGATGTTCGCGCACCGCCTCACTGAACGAGCAGAAAATAATTCCCTTTTCCATCAATGTTTCCTTGAATGTCGTCTTTACGGATACGGAATCCATTACTGCATCCACCGCCATCCCGCTAAGAGCCATCTGTTCTTCCAGAGGAATTCCCAGTTTATTAAACGTCTTTATAAGTTCAGGATCTACTTCTTCCATATTTTTCGGTCCCTCTTTCTTCTTCGTCGGGTCAGCATAGTATGAAATAGCCTGATAATCAATCTCCGGAATACGGAGATGTGCCCATGTAGGCATTTCCAGCGTCAGCCAATGGCGGTACGCTTTCAGCCGGAACTCCAGCAACCATTCCGGTTCGTTCTTTTTCGATGAAATCAAACGAATCACATCCTCATTGAGTCCACGCTCAATGACATCGGTATGCACTTCCGTGGTGAAGCCATATTTATACTTCTCCTGCGTCAGTTCCTTTACATATTTATTGGGTTCTTCTTGTTGCATCTTTATTCTCTAATATATATTGTTGAGTCATATTCTTTGCAGCAGGGAAAAAAATTCCCGCAAACGTCTCCATCGGATAATATAACAAGGATTCTTCCTTTTTTGTTGCACTAATTAACTTATTATCGCCATCCACAAACTCTATCGCTCCAATCACCACACTTGTCAATAACAGAAATTTAAGCGCTCCCAACCCGCTTCCCAGCCAACGGTTCAACCAGTTCAGCGAAATGGCTTTCATCGCTTTTGTCAACAAAGAGGCAATCAGCACAAAAATCAACGGAACGGCAATCCATATCATTATGAAAGCCAATACCTGCGCAACGGTCATCGAATCTGTCACTGCCGGACAAAGCTTCTCCGCCAAAGAAGCATACAAAGCCTTTGCCGCCAGCAAACCGACTATCAATCCCAAGATAGAGGCCAACTGACGGATAAAGCCCTTTATAAAGCCTACAATCGCCCCTGCACCCACTACTATAAGGATTATTATATCAATCGTTGTCATATTCCTTTCTATAAAGAAAAAAGAGGCACGGAGTTATAATTCACTCTGTGCCTCCGTTTATTCTCAATACAGTACAGTTTATAATGTCTGTTTCACTTCTATTTCCTCGAATGTCTCGATCATATCGCCCACCTTCATGTCATTGCAATTCACCAGACTGATACCACACTCGAAGTTTGTACCCACTTCCTTCACATCGTCCTTGAAGCGTTTCAAAGCGTTGATGTTTCCGGTAAAGATAACGATACCATCGCGAATCAAACGAGCCTTGTCGCTGCGTTTCACCTTTCCGGTCTTCACCATCGCACCGGCTACAAGTCCCACCTTCGTGATGTTGAATACTTCACGCACTTCGATCGTAGCTGTCACCTGTTCTTTCAGTTCCGGTGCCAACATACCTTCCATAGCAGCTTTCACCTCCTCGATTGCATCATAGATGACAGAGTATTTGCGGATATCGACACCTTCCTGTTCCGCCATCTTAGCGGCAGCACCCGAAGGACGTACCTGGAATCCGACGATAATCGCATCTGAAGCGGCAGCCAGAGAAACATCCGACTCGGAGATTGCTCCCACACCCTTATGGATTACATTAACCTGGATCTGTTCGGTAGACAACTTAATCAAGGAGTCGCTCAATGCTTCGACAGAACCGTCCACGTCACCCTTCACAATGATGTTCAATTCCTGGAAGTTACCCAAAGCGATACGACGACCCAGCTCATCCAGTGTAAGGATTTTCTGCGTACGCAAGCCCTGTTCGCGAGCCAACTGCTCACGTTTGTTGGTAATTTCACGGGCTTCCTGATCGCTTTCTACCACGTGGAATGTGTCACCTGCGGCAGGAGCGCCATTCAATCCTAGAATCAATGCCGGTTCGGCAGGTCCTGCTTCCTTAATACGCTGATTACGTTCGTTGAACATTGCCTTCACACGTCCGTAGCTTGTTCCTGCCAATACGATGTCTCCCACTTTCAAAGTACCGTTAGATACCAGCACAGTAGCTACATATCCACGTCCCTTGTCCAATGAAGATTCGATGATGGAACCCGTAGCATTACGGTTCGGATTCGCTTTCAGATCAAGCATTTCCGCTTCCAGCAATACCTTTTCCAACAAATCTTCCACACCTATGCCTTTCTTGGCAGAGATATCTTGTGACTGATATTTACCACCCCATTCTTCAACGAGATAGTTCATGGCAGCCAGTTCTTCCTTAATCTTATCCGGATTTGCCGTCGGCTTATCAACCTTATTAATGGCAAAGACAATAGGCACACCTGCCGCCATCGCATGGTTGATTGCTTCCTTTGTTTGCGGCATGACGTTATCATCGGCAGCTACAATAATAATGGCGATATCCGTTACTTTCGCACCACGGGCACGCATAGCGGTAAACGCCTCATGACCCGGAGTATCGAGGAATGTGATACGGCGTCCGTCCTCCAACTTCACATTATATGCACCGATATGCTGTGTGATACCTCCGGCCTCACCGGCAATCACATTCGCCTTACGGATATAGTCAAGCAATGAAGTCTTACCGTGGTCAACATGTCCCATCACCGTAACAATCGGAGCGCGCGGTTCCAGATCTTCCGGAGCGTCTTCCTCTTCCACAATAGCCTGAGCAACTTCCGCACTTACATATTCGGTCTTGAATCCGAATTCTTCAGCCACCAGATTGATTGTTTCAGCATCCAGACGCTGATTGATGGAAACCATGATACCGATACTCATACAAGTGGCGATTACCTGGTTGACAGAAACATCCATCATCGTTGCCAGTTCATTAGCCGTAACGAATTCGGTCAGCTTCAATACCTTGCTGTCCGCCATTTCCTGATCTTCCAATTCCTGCATACGGTTGGAAGCCATCTCGCGTTTCTCTTTACGATATTTGGAAGTCTTATTCTTACCTTTGGTTGTCAGACGAGCAAGAGTTTCTTTTACCTGCTTTGCTACATCTTCCTCGCTTACCTCCTGTTTGATAACCGGTTTCTTGAAGCGATCCTTATTATTATTTTTACGGTTATTATTGCCACCCTGGTTGTTGCCACCATTGTTACCGCCTTTGCCTTGCACATTCGGTCTCGGAGCAGCAAAGCCCGAAGTAGCCACGTTGTTCACGTCCACCTTCTCTTTGTTGATACGGTTCCGTTTTTTCTTGTTTCCGGCTGCGTCAATATTATCTTTCACCCCACCCTTCTGCAGTTTCGAGTCATCCTTGCGAATCTCTTTGATGATAGCTTCTTTCATCAACTTCTTCTGATCCTGACGGATTTTCTCTTTCTCTTCACGTTCACGGCGTTTCTCTTCCTTCGATTTTTTCTTAGGACGGGTAGACTGGTTCAATGCAGCCAAGTCAATCTGACCGATTACATTGATTTTCGCACCCAATTCCGGTTGACGGATTTTGAATATCTCTTCTTCTTTAGAAGTTTCTTTCTCTACTTCTACCGTTGCCTCCGGGGCTACTTCCGCCGATACTGCTTTCACAGGTTGTTCCATGCTGCAATGTTCTTCCGCCTTCACAGGTGCAACTTCTACCTTCGGCTCTTCTTTAATCACTTCCTCCACTACTTTTTCAACTTCTGCCGGTTGCTTTTCCACTATAGGTTCCGGCTCTTTCACTGGTTCCGGTTTTACAGCCTCCGGTTGCTTCACCGGTTCTGTCTGTTTGACCGGTTCAACTTGTTTAGCCACAGGTTCCGCCTGAACAGGTGCTACCACCTCTTCTACCTTCACCTCAGGTGCCTTCTTCACTTCCGGTTGAGCTACTGGACGTTCTTCAACAGTTTCTTTCTTCTGTTCCGGTTCTTTCTCAGTTCTACGACCGTTCAATTTATCCAAGTCAATTTTCCCGACAGGTTTAAACTTCGGGCGTGCATCCTCCGGTACGACTGTTTTGATCACATCTTCCGACTTCGGTTTTTCCGGTTGCTTTTCAAAGCCTTCAATCGAAACCGACGCCTTATTACGATCCTTATTCTGACGTTCCTGAATGAAACGCTCCGACTCAAGTCTAAGGTTCTTATCTGTACTAAACTCTTTTACGAGCATAGCGTATTGCTCCTCGCTAATTTTTGTATTAGGATTAGCCTCAACGGTATACCCCTTCTTTTGCAGGAACTCAACTACCGTCGCGATTCCTACGTTCAAATCTCTTGTAACTTTGTTTAACCTTATCGTCATATTTTAAATTTAATGAATAAATGGAGCTTTAAGAAGTGGAGAGTGGAGAATTGAGAGTTGAGAGTGGAATGAGTATGGATTTCTTTCACTCTCAACTCTCAATTTTCAATTCTCACTTTCTTCAAACTCCGATTTCAAAATGCGTATTACCTCGTCCACCGTCTCTTCTTCCAAGTCCGTCTTTTCAATCAACATCTCACGAGGAGCATTCAACACAGCCTTCGCCGTATCGATGCCGATAGCTTTGATAGCATCGATCACCCATCCGTCGATTTCGTCTCTGAACTCGTCGAGATAGATATCCTCATCAGCTACACTCTCATCCAACTCACGGAACACGTCGATAGTGTACTCAGTTAACATACTGGCCAGTTTGATATTCAAACCGCCTTTACCGATAGCCAGCGAAACTTCTTCCGGTTTGAGGAAAACCTCCGCTTTCTTCTCTTCCTCATTCAGACGGATAGAAGAAATCTTAGCCGGGCTCAAAGCACGCTGTATAAACAATGAGATGTTCGATGTGTAATTAATTACGTCGATGTTCTCATTGCGAAGTTCACGAACAATGCCATGAATACGACTTCCCTTTACACCTACACAGGCTCCTACAGGGTCGATTCTGTCATCGTAAGATTCTACCGCGATCTTGGCACGTTCGCCAGGGATACGGGCAATCTTCTTGATGGTAATCAAACCATCATTAATTTCGGGTACTTCCATCTCGAACAGACGTTGCAGGAAAACGGGAGAA
>ULUK01012336.1_pt1 | contig 11515 bp, 9 predicted proteins | sample 1958451 | NCBI WGS metagenome assembly ULUK01 (sample SAMEA4835758, study PRJEB28245) | human gut metagenome | biome: gut microbiome; material: fecal sample | place: Denmark | collected 2008
GAGATATTCAGATAGAGTTTCATAAAATATATAATATAAAATATAATAATACGAGGAATGATTATGAAATGTATAGTATTAGCAGCAGGTTATGCAACAAGATTATATCCATTAACAGAGAATTTTCCAAAGCCATTATTAGATGTTAAAGGGAAAAGTATATTGGACTGGCTGTTAGAAGATGTTAAATCAACGGGTATGGTTGATGAAGCTATTATTGTGTCTAATCACAAGTTCTATAATATATTTAAAGATTGGACAGATAAGGCAGATAATTTATCAGGTGCAATGAAGCTTACTCTGTTGGACGATGGTTCAACAGATAATGATAACAGGTTTGGGGCTGTTAAAGATATAGCATTTGCAATTAATAAGTGTCAATTGATCAAGGAATGCAACGAAGATGAGAAGAATGATGGTGTGCTTGTGCTTGCAGGAGATAATTTGCTTGATTTTTCAATTAAAGGATTTCTTGATTTTTATAAAGAAAAACGTGCAACCTGTATAATGAGACATTTTGAGCCATCATTAGAAAAGTTACAGCGTACAGGAGTTGTCGAGGTTAATGATTATGATAAGGTTATTTCAATGGAAGAAAAGCCGGCAAAGCCAAAGAGTAATTGGGCAGTTCCACCATTTTACATATATGGTAAAGATGATTTGCCAGTGATTGTTAATTGTGTCAATGACGAGGAGATTAATCTTGATGCACCAGGTGGATTTATCGAGTGGTTCTGTAAAAAACGTGAAGTCTATGCGTATGAAATGCCAGGAAAAAGGTATGATATAGGTAATAGAGAAAGTCTGGAATGGATTAGGGAGAATTATTAAAAATAATAAACCAAGAGGTTGTTTATGGAATATAGAAAAATATATATTGAGAATTTTGTAAAAATAAGGAGTGCAGAGATTGAGCTTGCTCCTATGTTGCTTTTTGTTGGTGATAATAATAGTGGAAAAAGTTATCTGACATCATTGATATGGGGACTTCAGAATTATGGAAGAACAGAATTTTTTTCACCCCAAAATATGAGAAAAAGCACTTTTTATAAAGAAATTTATGATTGGATTGATAATAACATTGGTAATTCTGTTACTGGAGATTGCAGCTTAGAATTAAAAGAATATGGCGCTATTATTCAGAATTTAATTAATGATTGTCTTGATTATGAAAAGAAGAATTTTGTGAAATGGCTTTTTAATACAGACGAAGTCGGTATAGATAAGATGCAGATAATGATACCGGCTTTAGAGTCGGTTAAAGTTGAATTCAGCATTAAACATAATAAAAAATTACTGGAAAATGATAGCGAAACTGAGCGTATTGAATTAACTATGCAGATAGCTCAAAAAAGAAGAAGAAGCAGAGCAGTATGTCTGTTTTCTGCATTAGATGAATTACATGACGTACACAATATTGAGTTTATGATGTCTGTGCTATGTTATTTCTTATTAGGAACTAATTATTCTAAGGATACATCTATATACCTTCCGGCATCAAGAACTGGTTTTATGTTGACCAAGGATATTATTAATCAGGTAGGAAGAGACAATACATTTAATGAAACACAGGGGAATATTATTACGCCGTTTACACGTCCTATTAATAATTTCCTTACAGTTATTAATAATTTATCGCAATATTCGCAGACAAAGAATGATAAGTATGGTGGTATAGTTGGTTATATAGAGACTGATATGGCAGATGGAGTGATTGCTGTGTCAGATTTACCTAACAAGGAAGTTAGATATGTTCCTAATGGACGAAGCAAAAGTCTGCCATTAAGAGTTGTATCGGGCGTTGTAACGGAATTATCACCACTATTGTTATTATTAAAATACAGTAGAAAAATTACTAATATATTTTATGAAGAACCAGAAATAGGTCTGCATCCACAATTACAGAAGGCTATGGGAAGAGTATTATGCAGAATTGTGAATTCTGGAATTAACGTATGTATGACAACACATAGTGATTTAATAATACAGCATATTAATAATATGATTGCCTTGAATAATAATTCTGAAAATGAGAAGTTAATGGAAAAATACAATTATTCATATGAAGATTTGCTTGATTATAGGAAAGTCAGAGTATATCAATTTAATACAGAAGTGTTTAGGGCAAAAAAAAGAACAATTCTAGAAGAAGTTGAATGTGGTGTTAATGGGTTTGCAGTACCAACTTTTAATGATACTTTAGATGATATAACTGATGAGGCGTATAATATACAGGAGTAAATAATTTGCAATGATATTATAAAAAATAATTGCTGTTATAGATACTTGTAAATATGTGGTAAATGTACATTAGAGTGGGAATTAATATGAAAAAAAGAATACAGTTTATAATCGATGAATTATTAAAAGAAAATTTTATTACAGTAAAAGAAGATGATAATGTCATTATTCTTGAAGAGAATGAAGAAGGCGGAGAAAGCAGACTTAAATTTAAGACAAAATCTAGTAATACAATGACAATAGAGAATATAGATAAAAAACATACGGAAATGTACTTTTTTAAAGATACTTCTAAGTTTTCAATGTATAAAAGAGTTGATCATATTATTATGGATAATGTGGATATACAAAATAATAAATGGGATATTTATTTAATTGAAATGAAATCTAATATAGCAGATAATACCTGGATGGAAGTTAAAGGCAAATTTAGGGCAAGTTATTTATTTATAAAAGCATTTGCAGCAATGATTGAAATTAATATAAATAATGTGTATATGTACACAACTTATAGGAAAGCACATTTTGAAAGTTGTACAATTCCTTCATCAAAGAGAATAAGAACTGGAACAAGGAATGTACCTCATATTGAAGAATTTGAGGGTGATAAATTCGCTATAAATCTAGGGGAATATATTAAATTTAAGCATACACCTATTCTGATGAGAGATGATATTACCGAACATAGACTTATAGGAGAATATGAAGTATCTGATTAATTAATCTGACATTTTGCAAAATAATTAACAAATTTTTATTTTTGTATGGTAAATATACTTGAATTATGATATTATTACAATATCGGTGTTATATAGACTTGAATAATTTAATAAATGGTTCGAAGATACGATGTTTTACAGATATTTATAGCTTGTTCTGCGTTAATCAGGACTGTAGTAGTATGTCTGTTGCTGGGAAATGGGAGTTGTATTTTATAACCCGCTGTTGTGCGTATATAGGAGAATGAAAGTATATGTTTAGAAAAAAGACAGAAGAGAACTTATTGCCAGAAGGTGATGTCAGGCGAATGATTGAGGCAATTGACAATATAGCCTCAGGTGATTTTAATGAGATAGATGCGACGGATTTTAATAATCCGTTGTATGCAGATAAGCTTAATTCAATGCTTAAAGCGGTTAAGCAGGTTAATAATCCAGTTGTTATGCGACTTAATGAAACTATGGAGATTCTTGGCGATAATACTTTGATTAAAGATACACTTAATCAGGTAGAAACACAGACTAAGTCGATACAGCATATGGAGAATGCCAGCCAGCATCTTGAGAGTTCTATAGAGAACATTTCTATGGCTATGGGACATATCCGTGATAATGCCCACGATATAATATCAGTGTCTCATAATGTAACGGTAGATATGAACGATAGTATCAAAGCCGTTAATGCGTCATCTAAGAAGATTCAGTCTATCAATAATAAAGTTCAGGATTTTAAGGGTAAGATTGGTAAGATTGAAGCGATTGTAGACCTTGTTAAGAAGGTATCTAACCAGAGTAATCTTTTGGCTTTAAATGCTTCTGTTGAAGCTGCAAGAGCCGGAGAAGCAGGAAGAGGCTTTGCCGTTGTTGCTGATCAGGTAAGATTATTATCTAATAATACAGCAGAGTCTGCTGGAAGTATAGTCAAGTATGTTAAAGAATTAAGAGATAATATAGATGAGCTTGCAAAAGCAATGGATGAGACTACTATAAGCCTTGGTGAAGGTAATGAAAAGGTAGAGAAGTCACTTGAAGTTATGCAGCAGATGAACAGCCAGATTGATGACATAAGTGAGAAGGTTGACAGTGTCTTTAATGACATAGATACACAGACAGGTGTTACAAAGTCATTTTCTAAGCAGATAGAGAATATTTCACAGAGTTACAGCATATTGTCTGATGACTGTCTTAAATCAGGACAGAGGGTATTCAAGGTAGGCAGATATCTTGATAAGACACGAAGTGATCTTGTAAGAGGCTGTTCTAAGATTACACAGCAGGATTGGATGAGAGTGTTTGAAGTGGATCATTATATTCTTACATGGAGAGTATATAACAATATCGTAGGATTTGAACATCTTTTAAAGAAGCAGGTAGATGATCCGTCACGCTGTAAGCTTGGTAAATGGATTGCACAGTTAAAGGATGATAAGATTGTAAATAGTTCTGAATTCAAGCAGCTTGTAAAGGCACATAATGATTTGCATCATTATGCAGAGCTTTCATGGCGTGCTAATGAAGATGGAGATAAAGAAAAGGCAATGCAGTATTTTGATGATACATATAATACTTTTTCACAATTTGATGATGCTTTAAGTAAGCTTCAGAAGAAAATGCAACAGCTTGGTTATAATGATATTACCGCTATTGTGACATTTGAGAAGTGATTAACAGAAAGAATTAATAATAAAGATTAATAATAAGGATTTATATAAGGGTTGATAAAGGGTGAAATATAGTCGTAATCTATGGTGGGCGTGAAAAGCAGAAGTTAATAAATATGGACTTAAAATAAATATTCTATACTCTTGTAATTAGGAACGGAATAATATATTATAAAGTGATATGAATTTTTAAAAGAGAGGAATATATCTATGTGTGGAATAGTTGGATATGTAGGTAATGAACAGGCAGCACCAATACTTCTTAATGGTCTTGCAAAGCTTGAATATAGAGGGTACGATTCGGCAGGTATTGCAGTTCGTGACGGCGATAAGCACGTTGAGGTTGTTAAGGCGAAGGGAAGGCTTAAGGCATTAGAGGAAAAGACCAATAATGGTCTTGCCATTAAAGGAACTTGCGGTATTGGACATACAAGATGGGCAACACATGGTGAGCCTTCTGAGAATAATGCACATCCTCATATATCAGATGATTATAATGTTGTTGGCGTACATAATGGAATTATTGAGAATTATCAGGAATTAAAGGATAAGCTTGTTAAGAATGGATACGAGTTCTATTCATCAACAGATACAGAAGTGGCTATTAAGCTTATAGATTATTATTATAAGAAATATGAGCATACACCTGTAGATGCTATTAACCATGCTATGGTTCGTATCCGTGGTTCTTACGCATTTGCGATTATGTTCAAGGAATATCCTGATGAAATATATGTAGCAAGAAAAGACAGCCCAATGATACTTGGTGTCAGTGATGGCAACTGTTATGTTGGCTCTGACGTACAGGCTATACTTAATTATACAAGAAATGTATATTATATTGGCAATATGGAGATTGGACGTCTTGCAGATGGTAATATAACATTTTATAACCTTGACGGTGATGAGATAGAAAAAGAACTTGTAGAGATTAAATGGGATGCTGAGGCAGCAGAAAAGGGTGGATATGAGCATTTTATGATGAAAGAAATCCACGAACAGCCAAAGGCAATTGCTGATACACTTAATTCTGTATTAAAGGACGGGAAGCTTGATTTATCAGCAGTAGAGCTTTCAGATGAAGAGATTAAGAAGATTTCACAGATATATATCGTAGCCTGTGGTTCGGCATATCACGTTGGCGTAGTTGCACAGTATGTTATGGAAGATCTGGCTAAGATACCGGTAAGAGTAGAACTCGCTTCTGAGTTCAGATACAGAAAGCCTTTGTTAGATCCTGATGGACTTGTGATTGTTATAAGCCAGTCAGGTGAAACAGCAGACAGTCTTGCGGCATTAAGGCTTGCTAAGGATAAGGGACTTAGGACACTTGGCATTGTCAATGTAGTTGGAAGTTCAATTGCAAGAGAAGCAGATAATGTATTCTATACACTTGCAGGTCCGGAGATTTCTGTTGCTACAACTAAGGCTTACAGTACACAGCTTATAGCCGCTTACTGCCTTGCAATTCAGTTTGCCAGAGTAAGAGGTGAGATAACAGATGATGTGTACAGCACATATTTAGAAGAACTTAAGACTATACCTGATAAGATTGAGAAGATTCTTGAAGATAAGGAAAGAATTCAGTGGTTTGCCGCAAAGGTTGCCAATTCAAAGGATATATTCTTTATAGGAAGAGGAATTGATTACGCAGTCAGTCTTGAAGGAAGCCTTAAGCTTAAGGAGATATCTTATATTCATTCAGAAGCGTATGCCGCTGGTGAATTAAAGCACGGAACTATAAGTCTTATTGAAGATAATATTCTTGTTATTGGTGTGCTTACACAGAGTGAGCTTTATGAGAAGACGATAAGCAATATGGTTGAGTGCAAGAGCCGTGGTGCATATCTTATGGGACTTACTACATATGGAAAGTATGAAGTTGAGGATACAGTTGAATTTACTGTATACATTCCAAAGATAGATGAACATTTTGCAGCATCACTTGCTGTTGTGCCACTTCAGTTACTTGGTTATTATGTAAGTGTAGCTAAGGGACTTGATGTAGATAAGCCAAGAAATCTTGCTAAATCAGTTACAGTGGAATAAAATGAACTATATCCGTTCCACATAATAGAGTGGGACGGATTTTTACATTATTGACAATTATGTCGAATATAGTATAATTATTCAGATTGCATAAATAATAATATACTATCAGGGGGCTTATGACGAATATTAACAGAACTAAGGAAAGTATACAGAATATACTTATATTTTTTACAGATGCAATAGCGATAGTGTTATCGTATTATGTTGCAGGAATAATCTGGCTGGGGTTATATTGGGGAATGAATAACAGACAGATTTTTAGTGAACTTAATAATAACTGCGTATCAATACTGGTTGCGACAGTTATTACAGCAGTATTTTATAATGTCAAGAATGATTTTATAAGCAGAGGTTATTTTGAAGAATTCAGGTCTGTAGTATGCAAGAGTGCACTGTTTGCTGCTATACTCGCTGTCTATGAATTATTAAGAAGAGATGCAGAAGGCATCCAGAGAGGCATATATATTGTTACAGTTATCGTTGCAATAGTTATTATGTATGTATCAAGACTGCTTGTTAAGGCATATCTTAAATCACATAACGAAAGCAAGAGGGCAAGCCGTGTCATAATGGTTACAGTTAAGGACAGGGCTAAGAATACACTTTCAAAGATTGATGAGAAGGACGACTGGTTAAGAAAGATAGACGGAATTGTAATTATGGATGAGAATATGACGGGTCAGGATATCAATGGAGTTCCAGTTGTCGCAGATATCCATACTATGATGAAGTTTATTAAGAATGAAATCGTTGATGAAGTCTACATAGATGTTACAGATCGCATAAGAGAACGTATCAAGCCTATGGTTATGGAACTTGAGGATATGGGTGTTACTGTACATCTTAAGATTGAAGTATTAGATGTATACAGGGATTTCGATGCGAAGCTTGGTTATCTTGGAAGTATTCCAGTTATTACATTTGCTAACAGGATATATAGCTGGAAGTCTTTATTCGTGAAGAGATGTATTGACATAGTTGGAGCTATCGTGGGTCTTGTATTTATGACAATTGCGATGATATTTGTTGCACCAGCTATTAAGATTGAGTCAAAAGGTCCATTATTCTTTAAGCAGAAGCGTGTAGGAAAGAATGGACGTTATTTCTATATTTATAAGTTCCGTTCAATGTATATTGATGCCGAGGAACGTAAGAAAGAACTTATGGCACAGAATGAGATGAATGGTCTTATGTTCAAGATGAAGGATGACCCTAGAATTACCAAAGTTGGTAAGTTCATAAGAAAGACAAGTATAGACGAGCTTCCTCAGTTTATTAATGTGTTAAAGGGAGATATGAGCCTTGTCGGAACAAGACCACCTACGGTGGGTGAGTTCAAGCAGTATAAAGGACACCACAAGAGAAGACTGTCTATGAAGCCGGGTATTACAGGAATGTGGCAGGCATATGGACGAAATAGTGTTATGGACTTTGATGAAGTTGTAAAGATGGATTTGGAGTATATCGATAACTGGAGTGTAATGCTTGATATTAAAATTTTATTTAAGACAGTTGTTACAGTGTTTACTAATCACGGAACATAATTGATATAGTAAGTGTCAGAATATTTAAGTATATAGAATTTTATGAAATACGAATACATAATGTGAGATAAGGGAGATTAAGCGATGATTATTACTAAGACACCTTTTAGAATGTCTTTTTTTGGTGGTGGAACAGATATGGAGTCATTTTTTATGGAAAATGGTGGGGCAGTTTTATCGACAACATTTGATAAATATTGTTATGTTAATGTAAGACACCTGCCAAGATTCTTTGACTATAGTACAGAGTTATCATATGCCAAAATAGAAAGAGTAACAGATGTTAATGATATTCAGCATCCAGCAATAAGAGAGGCAATGAAAATGCTGGATATGCATGAAATCAGATTAACATATGAAGCAGATCTTCCAGCTAGATCCGGTTTAGGTACATCTAGTTCATTTGCCGTTGGAATGATTAATGCTTTTTATGCTTTGAAGGGAAAGTATGCAGATAAGAAAAAGCTTGCTGATGCTGCAATATATTTAGAAAGAGAATTGTGCAAAGAAGCAGGTGGATGGCAGGATCAGATTGCTGCATCATATGGTGGATTTAATAGAATTAATTTTAATTCAGATGGATATGAAGTGCTGCCATTAATTATTAATCCGGAAAGAAAGAGACAGCTTAATAATAATTTAATGATGTTTTTCACGGGATTTACAAGATTTTCATCAGATATTCAAAAAGCAAACGCATCCAACAAAGCAGATAAAGTAAATCAGCTCAAAGAAATGCTTGCTTTAGTAGATGAAGCAGAAAAGGTTTTAGTGGATAAGCAGAGTGACTTAGATGAATTTGGAAGACTTCTTGATCATACATGGAGAATTAAAAGAAAAACAGGTAATACAGTATCTACTAATAGTATTGATGAATTATATGATAAAGGATTAAAGGCTGGAGCTTTAGGTGGGAAATTACTTGGAGCAGGAGGCGGTGGTTTCTTAGTGTTTTATGTAGAGCCAGATAAACAGGAAAAAGTGAAAAAAGCAATGGAAGATCTGTTGTATATACCATTTGAATTTGAAGATGGTGGAACAAGAGTAATTCATTATAGTCCAGAAACATATGAACCTATAATATAATTTGAATTACAAGGAGACTAAATTGAAAGAGAATATTGCGAAACATATAGATGTATTATTTGAAAGATATCCAGAATTGGATTTTAATAGGGAATACATAAAAAAAGCATATGAATTATTAGAACAGACTTTTTTGAATGGTGGAAAGCTTTTAGTTGCAGGTAATGGTGGTTCAGCTTCGGATGCTGAGCATATTGTCGGTGAGTTAATGAAAGGCTTTGAAAAACAAAGAAGACTTCCTGTGGAATATAAGGATAGATTAATTAATGAAAATGAGAAACTTGGAAATGTTTTAGCTGATAATTTACAGATGGCACTACCTGCAATTGCGTTAGATGGTCATATAGCATTATCTACTGCATATATGAATGACTGCAGACCAGAGTTATGTTTTGCACAGCAGGTTAATGGGTATGGAAATAGTGGAGATATTTTCTTAGGGATTTCAACATCTGGTAATAGTAAAAATATTTTATATGCTGCAATAACTGCTAAAGCGAAAGGGTTAAAAGTTATAGGACTCACAGGTGCAAATGATAGTGAATTATCTAAAATAGCAGATGTAACAATCCGTTCATCACAGACAAGAACATATATGATACAGGAGCATCACTTACCTATTTATCATTGTCTATGTTTAATGCTGGAAGAAAGATTTTTTGGAGAGGAATAGCTGATGGAAAAGCAGGCACTTTTAAATACATATGTAAATAATGTAGATATGTCAGAGACAATTTGTGCGATAGAAGAGATGATTGCGTCTAAGAATAAATCATACATAGTTGCTATTAACGTAGATGTGGTTATGAAGATTGAGAATGACAGCTATTTGAAAAAAATTGTTGATGATGCAGATATGGTTCTGGTTGATGGAAAACCATTAGTTTGGATTTCTAAGCTTCATAAAAGACCGGTAAAGGCTAAAATATCAGGTTCTGATTTGGTTCCAGAGTTATGTAAAGTTGCACAAAAGAAAAAATATACAATATTTATTATTGGTGGTAAAGATGGGATAGCTGAAAAGGCTAAGGCTAATTTAGAAAAAAAGCTTCCTGACATAGAGATTGTTGGTGTATATGCTCCTCCATTTGGCTTTGAAAAAAATCAAGATGAGTTAGATAGAATAAATGCAATGATTTCTGATGTTCATCCGGATTTATTAATTGCTTGTTTTGGATGTCCTAAGCAGGAAAAATGGATATATGAAAATATAGATAAATATGATGCAAAGGTCACTATATGTGCAGGTGCAACAGTGGATTTTCTTGCTGGAAATGTCAAAAGAGCACCTCGCTGGATGAGTGACCACGGATTGGAATGGTTTTATAGGTTATTACAAGAGCCTAAAAGAATGTTTAAAAGATATTTAATAGATGATGTAAAAATATTACGATTGGTAAGAAAATATAAATAATATAATGAGGGTATAGTTTTGGATAATAAAAAAGATGTTGCGGTTATTATATTAAATTTTAAATCTTGGCAGGAAACAATACAGGAAGCCGATATATGTAACGAATTTCTTGGGATTGATTATGAAAATATCATTATTGTTGATAATGCTTCTCCTAATGATTCATATGTAAATCTTAAAAGTACTTCAAAAGAAAAGAATTTCATATTAATTAAATCAGAAAATAATAATGGATATGCTGCTGGAAATAATATCGGAATGAGGTATGCTTATAAGGCAGGGTATAAATATGCATGGATATTAAATAATGATATTTTAATTAATGACAAAGAGATTGTTACAAAGCTTACGGATGTATTTAAAAAAGACTCTAGTGTAGCGGTTGTTAATCCAGATATATATGCTCCAGATGGGCATATGTATAATAGAGATTCTATAAGACCCGATTTTTTTGATTTGACATTTGGAATGTTAAATTATAAGAAAAAAGGTCGTAAGATAGAAGATAGAGGTGGATATTCATATATATACAGACCGCAGGGGTGTTGTATGATGGTTGATTTAAATAAAATGAATGAAATCGATTATATGGATGAGCATACATTTTTATATGTTGAGGAACCAATTCTGGCAGAAAGATTAATGCAGAAAAATTACAAATGTGCCTGCTGTATAGCAACAAGTATAATACACAATCATTCAACAACAGTAAAATCTGTATTTGCTAAAAATAAGATTCGTAAAATGAATAATGAGAGTTTTAAATATTATTTAAAGCAGTATAGAAAATTTAATATA
>ULUK01070576.1_pt1 | contig 11427 bp, 8 predicted proteins | sample 1958451 | NCBI WGS metagenome assembly ULUK01 (sample SAMEA4835758, study PRJEB28245) | human gut metagenome | biome: gut microbiome; material: fecal sample | place: Denmark | collected 2008
CAGACGCCGGAAGCCTTTACATTTACTGCACCGGTGGCAGAGCTGCTTCCGGCACGTCCTGAGGATGGAAATAAGGGCACGTTTGGAAAAGTGCTGCTGCTTGCGGGCAGTGAAGCTATGGCGGGAGCGGCGATTCTGTGCGGTCGGAGTGCGTTTTATGCAGGAAGCGGCATGGTAAAGCTTTCCTGCCCGACATTGATACATCCGGTGATTCAGACGGCGCTTCCGGAGGCAATGACCGCAGATTCTGTGGAAGCATCCGCTGGCTGGGCGGATGTAATCGGCGCAGGTCCCGGGCTATCCTTATCTGATCGCGCCCGGAAAGAGCTTTTGTTTGTGCTGCAGCAGACCTTGCAGCCGCTTGTGCTGGATGCGGACGCAATCAATCTTATCGCAAAGGACGAAGCACTTTTACAGGAGCTGATTGAACACCAGCAGAATCCGGCGACGCGCCGGAAGCTGATTTTAACGCCGCATCCCGGGGAGCTTGCCCGGCTGGAGGGCTGCGCGATTGAAGAAATTTTAAAACAGCCCGTGTTCTATGCAAAAAAGTGGGCGAATCGTTTGCAGGCAGCTGTTCTGTGTAAGGGTGCGAGAAGCATTGCAGCTTCGCCGGACGGCAGCATATATATCAATCGCAGCGGCAACAGCGGCATGGCGGTGGCCGGGAGCGGGGACGTACTGACCGGAATTGTGACGGCACTGCTTTCTGCGATCGACGATCCGTTCTGGGCGCTGTGTATCGGCGTCTATCTGCACGGTCTGGCAGGCGACTTGGCAGCCCATACAAAGGGCGAATACAGTATGACCTCCAATGATATCGCGGAAGCGGTCTGGGCGGTACTTGTGAAGCAGGAGAAAAATTATGTGTGAGGAAATAATCAAAAATCCATATAGAAGAGTTTGGGCTTGCGTAAATCTGGACGCGCTGCACGACAATCTGCGCCAGATTGCAGCCTGTCGGAAAAATGATGCCGGAATCATCGCGGTCATCAAAGCGGACGGTTACGGACACGGCGCGGTGATGCTGGCGCGGGAAATGGATGAAATCCCGGAAGTCATCGGCTACGCAGTGGCAACGGAGGAAGAGGCAGTATTGCTGGTAGATGCCGGAATCAAAAAGCCCGTGATGGTGCTCGGCTATACCTTTCCGGAGGCTTATGAGGAAATGGCGCTTCGGGGTGTCCATGCGACGGTTTTCACCGATCAGATGCTGGAGGATATGAACCGTGCTGCCCAAAAAGCTGGCAAAAAAATGCATGTTCACATCGCGGTAGACACCGGTATGTCGAGAATCGGCATCCGCCCGGACGATGAGGGACTTTCCTTTGTCGCGCGCGCGATGCAGTGTCCGAATCTTTCCATTGATGGAATTTTTACCCATTTTGCGACAGCGGATGAAGCAGATAAATCCAGAACGAATGTGCAGTATGAAAAATTTTCGAACTTTACCGACCGTGTGGAAAAGGAGCTTTCCCTGAAAATCCCGCTGCGGCACTGCTCCAACAGTGCGTCCATCCTGGAGCTGCCCGATATGCACATGGATGCGGTGCGCGCCGGAATCATTCTCTATGGCATGTGGCCGTCAGATGAAGTCAAACGCGACGGCATCGTGTTAGAACCGCTCCTGTCTTTAAAGAGCCGTATCGCTTATATCAAAGAGCTGGATGCAGGGCAGGAAATCAGCTACGGCGGGACGTTCTGTACAGCGAATCCTATGCGTGTGGCGACGATTCCGGTGGGTTATGCGGACGGCTATCCGCGCGGACTTTCCAACAAGGGCGATGTTCTGATTGCCGGAAAGCGCGCAAGGATCCTGGGACGCGTCTGCATGGATCAGTTCATGGTCGACGTGACAAAGATTCCTGAGGCAAAGGTAGGGGATATCGCAACGCTCATCGGCACAGACGGCATCGAAACGATTACAATGGAAGAAATCGGCGATCGCTCCGGCAGATTTAACTACGAAACCGCGTGCTGCCTCGGAAAGCGGATTCCACGCGTCTATGAAAAAGGCGGAAAAATCGTCTGTACGCGGGATTATTTTCACGAAGAGAAACTCTTTTTTTAAAGAATGGTATACGCGCTGAGAAAACAGCCAATACTTGTCCTGAGGTAAAAAAACAGGAAAGGAAGAAAAAAGAGTGAAGCGCGGAGATATTTATTATGCAGATTTAAGACCCGTGGTCGGATCGGAACAGGGAGGTGTCCGCCCGGTGCTGATTATCCAGAACGATATTGGCAACCGTTACAGCCCGACTGTGATCTGTGCGGCGATTACTTCCAGGATGAATAAAACAAAGCTTCCGACCCATATCGAAATTTTTTCCGGGGAATATGAAATCGAAAAGGATTCCGTAATTTTACTGGAACAGCTCCGCACAATAGATAAAAAGAGGCTGAAAGACAAAGTATGCCATCTGGATGCGCGGGTGATGAACCGCGTAAACTCTGCCTTGAAGGTCAGCCTTTCGCTGGATACATAAAGAAACCGTACAAAGCAGATGTTTTCTTGACGTTTTCCAGCCAAAATGCTATGATAAAGAACTAGAAATACGTTAGATAAAGGAGAAAAGAAATGTCCGGACATTCAAAATTTGCAAACATCAAGCATAAAAAAGAAAAAAATGACGCTGCAAAGGGAAAAATTTTCACCATTCTCGGAAGAGAAATTGCAGTTGCCGTAAAAGAGGGTGGTCCTGACCCTGCGAACAACTTCAAGCTGGCACAGGTCGTTGCAAAGGCAAAATCCAACAACATGCCTAACGACACCATTGAACGAGGAATTAAGAAGGCTGCCGGCGACGTCGGCAACGTTAATTACGAATATATTACTTACGAAGGCTATGGCCCCGGCGGAATCGCAATCATCGTCGATGCCCTGACCGATAACAAGAACCGTACCGCTGCCAACGTCAGAAGCGCGTTCACAAAGGGCAACGGCAACATTGGCACACCTGGCTGTGTATCCTTTATGTTCGATAAGAAGGGTCAGATCATCATCGATAAAGAAGAATGCGATATGGAAGCAGACGATCTGATGATGACCGCCCTGGATGCAGGCGCAGAGGATTTCAGCGAGGAAGAGGACAGCTTCGAAATTCTGACCGATCCCGATACTTTTGAAGAAGTGCGCGAAGCGCTGGAGAAGGCAGGCATTCCGATGGCATCCGCAGATGTTACCATGATTCCTCAGAACTATGTCAAGGTAACAGACGAGACTGCATTAAAGGGACTGCAGCGTACCCTGGATCTGCTGGACGAGGATGACGACGTTCAGGCAGTATATCACAACTGGGACGAAGAATAAAACGGACAAAAGACCGGATTTTTGCCGGAAAGACAAAGAGGTAAGAGGATACTATGGCATACGCAAAGGAAACGATCTGTATACAGTCTGGCTGGAAGCCGAAGAACGGAGAACCGAGAGTGCTCCCGATTTATCAGAGTACGACGTTTAAATATGAATCCTCTGAGCAGATGGGCAGACTTTTTGATCTGGAGGAATCCGGATATTTTTACAGCCGTCTGGCAAATCCGACCAACGACTGCGTCGCACAGAAAATCTGTGAACTGGAGGGCGGCGCAGCAGCGATGCTGACCGGTTCCGGACAGGCGGCAAACTACTATGCCGTTTTCAATATCTGCGAGGCGGGCGACCATGTCGTATTGTCGTCCACCGTATACGGCGGAACTTTCAATCTGCTGGCGGTTACCATGAAAAAAATGGGCGTATCCTGTACTGTCGTAGACCCGGATGCGGATTACGATACGATCTGCAAGGTGTTCCAGCCCAATACCAAATGCGTCATGGCGGAATCTCTGGCAAATCCCGCGCTGGTTGTGTTGGATTTTGAAAAATTCGCCCGTGCGGCGCATGCACATCATGTACCGTTAATCGTTGACAACACGTTTCCGACCCCGATCAACTGTAATCCGTTCGAATGGGGGGTCGATATCGTAACACATTCCACCACCAAATATATGGACGGTCATGCGATGGCACTGGGCGGTGCGATCGTGGATTCCGGCAATTTCGACTGGTCTGCATACCCGGATAAGTTTCCGGGACTCTGCGCACCGGATGAATCCTATCACGGTGTAGTTTATACCGAAAAATTCGGCAAGGCAGCATACATAACCAAGGCAACCTCCCAGCTGATGCGCGATCTCGGCGCGGTACAGTCTCCTCAGAACGCGTTTCTGCTGAATGTCGGTCTGGAGACGCTGCCGCTTCGGATGGAACGCCACTGCTACAATGCGCAGAAGGTTGCGGAATTTCTGGAAGCGAACGAGAAGGTTGCATGGGTCAATTACCCCGGCTTAAAGAGCAGCAAATATTATGAGCTGGCACAGAAATACATGCCGAACGGCACCTGCGGCGTCATTTCCTTTGGCTTAAAAGGCGGACGCAAGGCGGCGGAAGAAATGATGGATAAGTTAAAGCTTGCAGCTATTGTTACCCATGTGGCGGATTCCCGCACCAGCATTCTGCATCCTGCCAGCCATACGCACCGTCAGATGAACGACGAGCAGTTAAAAGAGGCCGGCGTAGCGCCCGATCTGATCCGTCTTTCCGTCGGTATTGAAAATGTAAACGATATCATCGCGGATCTGGAACAGGCACTCTAAAATCCTCGTATTGCGTTTTGATCCTATGGGAAAGAGTTTTTTTGCACAGTGAGGGCGAAGCATGAGTTGGGGGAAAAAGAAGAAACACGCTTCACAGAATACCATACCGGCAGCTGAGTTCAGGCAGGAGGGGGAGTCTGCGCTTTTTGAGAAAGCGCCAAAGGAACCACCAAAGCCTGCGCCGGGAGAATATCTGGATAACCCGCTTCCCGTTCCCAAACGACATGTCCGCAAAGAAATGAATTACGCTTTTGAACCGTCGCCGGATCTTATGTTTTATGAAATTCCGGTTGCGGATAACGATGATTTTGATGTATAAAATAAATCACTCCTGCACATCCTTTTTGAAAAAGAAATGCGGGAGTGATTTTTTATGGGAAAAAAAGAAGAACAGGAAATGCACCGGGACGAGCGAATCGAGCAGACCGGTCAGTTAACGCTTACAGATAATAAGGAAGAAACCTCGATCCATCTGCTGACGATCATCGGGGAAATTGAGGGGCATGACAACCTCGGAAGCAGCTCCAAAACAACAAAATATGAACATATTCTGCCGCAGCTGGCGGCGATAGAGGACAGTAAGAATATTAGCGGTCTGCTTGTTTTGCTAAATACGATGGGCGGCGATGTCGAAGCGGGGCTTGCGATTGCAGAGATGATCGCTTCTTTGAGCAAGCCGACCGTTTCCCTTGTGCTGGGCGGCAGTCATTCCATTGGCGTTCCGATCGCGGTGAGCACGGATTATTCCTACATTGTGCCGTCCGGGACAATGGTAATCCATCCGGTTCGCATGAACGGGACGGTGATCGGCGCACAGCAGACCTATGATTATTTCCGGCAGATTCAGGATCGGATCACCGGTTTTGTCTGTAGCCATTGCAGTGTTTCCAAGCAGCGGATGGAAGAGATGATGATCAGGCAGGGGATGTTGAGCCGTGACCTCGGGACGATTCTTGTCGGAGAGCAGGCGGTGTATGAAGGGATCATTTCTTCCGTCGGCGGTATTCGCGAGGCAGTGCAGAAGCTTCATGAGCTGGCAGACGGCTATCGGTCAGGTCGGATGAAAAAGAAAAACAGCAATAGTGACAAGAAGAAAATTAAGTGATATACTAAATTGATCTAGTCTTTTTCTGCCTATGCTAATTTAAAAATCCATTTTGCAGATGTAGAAAAAAGGCAGGTCAGTTGGAGGGATGATTATGGCATCAACTGCGTCGAAAGGAAGGAAAAAGACCCCTGCGAAAACAGGCAGAGGCGGCGCAAAGGGTGGAAAACAAAAAACAACCAGAAAACCGAGTGCAGCTGAACTTCAGGCACAAAGCGCGATTACAAGCGAAATTATCCTGATCGGCGTATTAGCACTCACAATATTGCTATTTTTATGCAATTTCGGCGTGATCGGTGTCATCGGCAATCAGATCAGCCGCGTAATGTTCGGTATTTTCGGCACGATGGCATATGCACTGCCGGTACTTGCCTTTATTGCAATCGCGTTTGGCATTTCCAATCAGGGAAACCGGATCGCGTCCATGAAGCTGACGGCGGGAATCATTCTGTTTTTTCTGCTTGGTGTAGTCTGCTCGCTCCTGTTTCAGGGGGGGACGCTGTCGATGGATTATTCGATCCGGGAGCTGTATCTGGAAAGCGCCAAAAAGCGGCTGGGCGGCGGCGTCATATCCGGCTCCCTTGCCTGGGGGCTGCACCGGCTTCTGGGCATGGTCGGCACAGTACTGCTTTTGTTGGTGTTGGTGATTATCTGCACAGTTATTATCACAGAGCGTTCGTTTGTGAACGGTGTAAAGACTTCTGGCAGATATGTCTATGAGACGGCACGTTCCGATGCGCAGAGGTACCGCGAGCGCAGCGAAAGACGCCGGAAAGAGAGCGAAGAGCGCTATGAACAGCGCCGACAGGCAAACGAAGAGCGCAGCAAACGTCTCCGCCAGGAAAACGAAGAACGTTCCGAGAAACGCAGAGAAGAAGAACTCGCCCGCGAAAAAGAAAGAAAACAGCTCGCCCACCAGAAGCAGCTTAACGCAGAGCAGCAGCGCGAAGCCAAACAACGCCGTAAGGAAGAGGCTCAGGCACGTCAGGATGCAGATCAGATCTTCCGGATGGAGAAAAAAAGCACGGGCATTATGGCGGACACGACGCTGCGCAAGGCATCTGTCGGCCGTCGCGAGGACATGCACGAAATCACCATAACAGAAAATCCCGGTCAGGTGACGGAGCAGTATACCGTCAGACCGGTAAGTGTCAACCTCGATGCAGACCGCAGGAATGAAACGTTTCCCGATGCAGCGGTTGCGAGTGGGGCAGCTGTTTTAGCGACATCACCAATCATCACAGCAGAAGAGAGCATTCCTGCGGCTGCAGCGGATGCATCCGGCTCAGCTTTAATGAGCCATGTGCGGATTCATTCCGCATATTTGAACAATGACAGTGACACAACCCCTGTACCCCAGGACAACACCGCAGAACCGGCGGATGCATTTTTATCGGGAATGCAGGACCCTGTGACCAGCCAGCCGCAGGCGGATGTTTATCAGGATATGAAAGAGGTTCACTACCTGGAACCGAAACAGCCGCAGCAGACAGAAGCATTTGTACCACTGGAATCCAGGGTGGAAACTTCTGTGGTGGAAACTTCTGCACCGGAGGTTACCTTGCATATGGATACACAGCCTGCCTGTGCATCACAGGAGCTTGCTCCTGCACAGGAATTGGAGCAGTCGGATTCGGACAAATTCGACGCTGTGCCGCCCAAGCTTCCATGGAATGACAACATGGACACTGCGGAGGAGCCGACCGTGATTCCAACCCCAAACCTGCAAAGTACCGGAGTGCCGCGCCCCAAAGCTGTGCCCCCCAAAGCACCGCAGACCGCCGCAGAAGCCACTGTCGTTGGTCAGGAGCTTGCTAAGAAACAGAAAGAACAGGAAAAGCATGCGGCGCAACAGCCACCAAAGCCTGCCGTATACCATTATCCGCCGCTGTCGCTGCTACATAAAAGCAACAACGCCAATAATATGGACAGCGAGTGCGAGCTTAGAGAAACGGCGAAGCACCTCGAGGATACGCTGCAGACCTTCGGCGTAAAGGTCACTGTTACAGATATCAGCCAGGGACCTACCGTAACCCGGTATGAGCTGCAGCCCGATCATGGCGTAAAAGTCAGCAAGATTCTGGGTCTGGCAGACGATATCAAGCTAAACCTCGCTGCGACAGATATCCGAATTGAAGCACCGATTCCCGGCAAGGCCGCAATCGGTATCGAGGTTCCGAACAAAGAGACGATGGCAGTCGGACTGCGGGAGCTTCTGGAAACGGATGCGTTTTCGAACTTCCCGTCCAAAATTGCTTTTGCAGTCGGCAAGGACATCGCCGGCAAGGTGGTCGTATCCGACATTGCAAAGATGCCGCATATGCTGATCGCAGGATCCACCGGTTCCGGGAAATCCGTCTGCATCAATACGCTGATTATGAGCATTTTATATAAGGCAAAGCCTTCGGAAGTCAAACTGATCCTCGTCGACCCCAAGGTCGTAGAGCTGAGTGTGTACAATGGCATTCCGCACCTGTTAATTCCTGTCGTAACCGATCCGAAAAAAGCGTCGGCTGCGCTGCAGTGGGGCGTTGCGGAAATGACCGACCGATATCAGAAATTTGCAGACAGCAATGTCCGCGACTTAAAAGGATATAATAAGAAGCTCGAAGAACGAAGACAAAAGGGAGAAGAGGGCATACCCAACGACCTTCCGCAGATCGTCATTATCGTGGATGAGCTTGCCGACCTGATGATGGTCGCGCCGGGAGAGGTGGAAGAAGCGATCTGCCGGCTGGCACAGCTTGCAAGAGCGGCAGGCATCCATCTGATCATTGCGACTCAGCGCCCCTCCGTCGATGTCATCACGGGACTGATTAAGGCGAACATGCCGAGCCGTGTCGCATTCGCGGTCTCCAGCGGCGTCGATTCCCGTACCATTCTGGATATGAACGGAGCAGAGAAGCTGCTCGGGAAGGGCGATATGCTCTTTTACCCACAGGGCTATTCCAAGCCTGTCCGGGTGCAGGGTGCATTCGTTTCGGATAATGAAGTGTCTGATGTCGTGGATTTCTTAAAAAATCAGAACATCGGCAATGTTTACGATGCCAGCAATGAAATCGAGGAAAAGATGAAATCCATCGGAACCTCTTCGGGCAGTGCTACATCCGGCTCATCCGGACCGGAATATGATGCCTACTTTGCAGATGCGGGACGCTTTATTATCGAAAAGGACAAAGCATCGATCGGTATGCTGCAGAGAGTCTTTAAGATCGGCTTTAACCGCGCCGCCCGGCTTATGGATCAGCTGGCGGAGGTCGGTGTCGTCGGTGAAGAAGAGGGTACCAAGCCCCGTAAGGTACTGATGACCGAAACAGAGTTTGAACAGCTGGTAGAGGAAATCCTCTGATATCAGCATACAAAAGCATAGAACATGTCAAACACAGGCAAAGGAGAATGAATAGATGAAATCAGATATCGAAATCGCACAGGAAGCTGTTTTATGGCCGATTCAGAAAGTGGCCGAGCATCTGGATATTCCGGAAGACGATCTGGAGCTTTATGGCAAATATAAAGCGAAGCTTTCCGACGAATATTTAAAATCCATCGAAGACCGCAATGACGGAAAACTGATTTTAGTGACAGCAATCAATCCGACCCCTGCCGGGGAGGGCAAGACAACGACCAGCGTCGGACTGGGCGAGGCATTTGCAAAAATGGGCAAAAAAGCGGTGATTGCGCTGCGTGAGCCTTCTCTTGGCCCTTGTTTTGGCATTAAGGGCGGGGCAGCCGGCGGCGGTTATGCGCAGGTCGTTCCGATGGAAGACTTAAACCTGCATTTTACCGGGGATTTTCATGCGATTACTTCTGCAAATAACCTTCTGGCGGCGCTTTTAGACAACCATATCCAGCAAGGCAATGCGCTTGGGATCGACTCCAGACAGATCTTATGGAAACGCTGCGAGGATATGAACGACCGCGTGCTGAGAAATATCGTTGTCGGTCTCGGTGCAAAAGCGGACGGCGTTGTCCGGGAAGACCATTTCGTGATCACCGTCGCTTCTGAGATTATGGCGATCCTCTGCCTGGCAGATGACATGGATGATTTAAAGGCGCGTCTGGCAAAAATCGTCGTTGCCTATAACTATCAGGGAGAGCCGGTGACCGCAGCTGATTTAAAGGCGGTTGGCGCAATGGCAGCCCTGCTGAAGGACGCGTTAAAGCCCAATCTGATCCAGACGCTCGAGCATACCCCGGCGATCGTCCACGGCGGACCCTTTGCCAATATCGCACACGGCTGTAACTCTGTCCGTGCAACAAAGGCAGCCCTGAAAATGGCGGATTATACGATCACAGAGGCCGGCTTTGGTGCAGACCTCGGCGCAGAGAAGTTTTTCGATATCAAATGCCGGATGGCTGGCTTAAAGCCGGATGCAGTCGTTTTGGTTGCAACGATCCGTGCACTTAAGTATAACGGCGGCATCGCAAAGGAAGACCTGTCTGCAGAAAATCTGGACGCGCTCAAAAAGGGCATTGTCAACCTGGAGAAGCACATCGAAAACCTGCAGCAGTTTGGCGTTCCGGTGGTTGTTACCTTAAACTCCTTCCTGACCGACACTGAGGCAGAGACGAATTTTGTACAGCAGTTCTGTGAAGAAAGGGGCTGTGAGTTCGCACTGTCCAACGTCTGGGCACAGGGCGGCGAGGGCGGCATTGCGCTTGCGGAGAAAGTATTAAAGACTCTGGAAGAAAAAGAAAGTCATTTTGCTCCGCTGTACGACGAAAATCTTCCGATCAAAGAAAAGATCGGCTGCATTGCGACAAAGATTTACGGTGCGGCTTCTGTTTCCTATACCGCAGAGGCATCCAGACAGATCAGGAAGCTCGAAGAGATGGGCTTTGGAAATCTTCCGGTCTGCATGGCAAAGACACAGTATTCCCTGTCGGATAACGCAAAGCTGTTAGGACGCCCGGAAGGCTTTACGATTACGGTTCGCGACGTGTATGTATCCGCAGGCGCCGGCTTTGTGGTTGCATTGACCGGCGCGGTGATGACGATGCCCGGACTGCCGAAGGTTCCGGCTGCCGTCAATATCGATGTGGACGAGAACGGAAAGATCACAGGGCTGTTCTGATCCGTTGCCTGAAAAATAACTGAGAGAGGACCCTACAACATGGCAAAAAGAATTGACGGAAAAGCGATTGCCACACAGATCAAGCAGGAATTAAAGGAACAGGTACAGCAGCTTGCAAAAGACAACATTACCGTAACGCTGGCGGTTATTCAGGTCGGTCAGGACCCCGCATCGTGTGTCTATGTCAGAAACAAACAGCGAACCTGTGAGGAGCTTGGAATCCACAGCCTTTCCTATGAACTGGAAGAAACGACGTCGGAAGAAAAACTGCTTTCCCTGATTCAGGAATTGAATGCCCGGGAGGACGTGGACGGCATTTTGGTGCAGCTTCCCCTGCCCGGACATATCAATGAAAAAGATGTTTTAAATGCCATCGACCCTGCAAAGGACGTCGACGGCTTCCATCCTTACAATGTCGGCGCATTGAGCTGCGGGGAAGAGGGCTTTGTCCCCGGCACTCCGGCGGGCATCATTGAACTGTTAAAGCGCTCTGATATTCGGATCGCCGGAAAAGAGTGCGTTGTGATCGGCAGAAGTAATATCGTCGGTAAACCGATCGCACAGCTGTTGCTTTCAGAAAACGGAACCGTTACAATCGCACATTCCCATACGGTA
>ULUK01067614.1_pt1 | contig 11403 bp, 9 predicted proteins | sample 1958451 | NCBI WGS metagenome assembly ULUK01 (sample SAMEA4835758, study PRJEB28245) | human gut metagenome | biome: gut microbiome; material: fecal sample | place: Denmark | collected 2008
GAGATGCAGTATGCGGAAAGCCGGATGAAGGAACTGGAAAAAGCTGTTTTCCGGCTGAAAGTAAAAATGTACAAGTGGCATACCTTTACGGCTGAAAACATGGCACGCATGTTTGGCATGAGTTATTCCCGTTTCCGGGAGAAATTCGAGGCATACTACGGCTGTTCGGCTACCGAATGGCTCCGGCGTGAACGTATCAGCCGCATCATGGAAGACATGACCTACCGTCCCGAACTTACCCTGAAGGAAGTGGCAGAGCGCAACCATTTCCTTTCCAAGAGCAACTTCCACGATTTCTGCCTCAAGAGAATGCTCAAAAGACCGGGTAAACTGAAACGGGAAGGGTATGAAAAATGGTGTGAGAGAAGACTGGCTTATTACAATAACCACTCCCAAGCGTGTTACCGATAATGACACCCCGAAGCGTACATGAGACTATACCGAATACTGATTGCAGCAGGCTATATATCCATATTCCTGCTGGTGCTGCTGGCTGCATATATTTTTCATAACGAACAGCATACACTGGAATTGCTTGAACAAAAGAATAATACAACCAACGGGCTGCGTAAAAGCATCAACCGGCTCAACATGCAAATAGCCGGGCTTTCATTTCTCGGAGAAACCGTCATGGAATGGACGGACAGCGACAAGGAAGAATACCACTTCCAGCGTATGGTTATCGACAGCACGCTGTGTTCTTTCCGCAACGTGTTCCGTTCCGAACAGAAAGGAATAGACAGCCTGCGCAGGATACTGGCAAACAAGGAATCGCAGCTGAATGATCTTGCCGCACTGTATCTCCGGCAAAAGACCCTCCACAGGCAGATAGCCGACAGAGTGCCCGCCATAGCACGGAAGAGTGCGGACGAAGCCGCCCGCAAGCCGAAACGCAAGGGATTTCTGGGTTTGTTCGGCAAGAAAGAGGACGATACGCCCACATCCGCCACGGCCATGCTCCACTCGCTCAACAGCCATGTGATAGCGGAACAGAACCTGCAGGACAGGTTGCTTTCGGAGCAGACCGACAGACTTGCCGGGAGGAATGCCATGCTTAACCGGCAGTTGCAACAGCTAATCCGGCAGATAGACGGCAATGTGCAGGAAGACCTGCAACGGCAGGAAGCCGAGACCGCATCCGAAAGGGAACGGATTTTCATGCAAATCGGCGGACTGGCGGTATTTGCCCTTGCGCTATTGCTGGTGCTCTTTTTCGTGATACACCGCGATGCCAACCGCATCGGGCAATACAAGCGCAGGACAGCCGAGCTGATCGGAAAGCAGCAGGAATCCCTCCGGCAGAACGAGGCACTGATCGCCTCACGCAAGAAAGCGGTGCATACAGTCGCTCATGAACTGCGCACCCCGCTTAACGCCATTATGGGTTACACCGGGCTGATAGAGAAAGAGCATGATCCGGAGAAAACCGCAAAATACATGCGGAACATCCGCCAATCCTCCGACCGTATGCGAAGAATGCTCAACACGCTGCTTGCCTTCTTCCGGCTGGACAGCGGCAAGGAACAGCCCTGCCTGTCCCCCTGCCGTATTTCCATCCTCACACAAACACTTGAAACCGAGTTTGCACCCGCAGCCATGCACAAGGGGCTGGCCCTGAAGGTGGAGAACCGTGCGGATGCCTTTGTCATAACCGACAAGGAGCGCATCCTGCAAATCGGGAACAACCTGCTATCCAACGCCATCAAGTTCACCGAGAACGGGCATGTGTCACTGACAACTGATTTTCAGGATGGAAACTTGGTGCTGACAGTGGAAGATACAGGTACGGGCATGACTGCCGAGGAGCAGCAACGGGTGTTCGGAGCGTTCGAGCGGCTTTCAAATGCCGCCACACAGGACGGTTTCGGACTGGGACTCTCCATCGTGCGCCATATCGTGAATATGCTCGGTGGCAATATCCGGGTAGAGAGCGAGAAAGGAGAAGGAAGCCGTTTCATCGCAGAAATACCCGTACAAATTATAGAAGAGACACCTATGCCGGATGTGAAATCCCCTGCCCGTTGTGTCCCGATGTACCGGGATGTCATTGCCATTGACAATGACGAGGTATCACTACAGATGATGAAGGAAATGTATATCCACGAGGGCGTCCGTTGCGACATCTGCACCAATGTGGCAGAACTGGTGGAGTTGGTACGCAGGAAAGACTACAGTCTGCTGCTGACCGACCTGAACATGGCGGAGATAAACGGCTTCGAGCTGCTGGAGCTGCTGCGCTCTTCGAACGTGGGCAATTCAAGGACCATTCCTGTTGTCGTGACGACCGGTTCGGGCAGTTGCGACGCGGAGGAACTGCAGGCACACGGTTTTACGGGCAGCCTTTTCAAGCCGTTCTCAATTTCCGAGCTGATGGCAGTAACCGACCGATGTGCAATGAAAGTGGAACAATCCGGAAGACCGGATTTCTCATCACTGCTGTCCTATGGCAACGAAGCCTCCATGCTGGATAAACTGACAACGGAAACAGAAAAGGAGATGCAGGCACTCAGGGAAGCGAAATACCGTAACGACCTGGAAGGACTGAACGCACTTACGCATCATCTGCGCAGCTCGTGGGAGATACTCCGCGCAGACCAACCGCTAAAGGTGCTCTACAGGCTGCTGCACGGTGAAGGAACTCCGGATAATGAAGCATTATCCCATGCGGTGGACGGCGTTTTGGAGAAGGGTGCGGAAATCATCCGGCTGTCGAAAGAGGAAAGGAGGAAGTATGGTCAAGAATAAGACAACGGTTATCGTGGTAGAAGACAACATTGTGTACTGCGAGTTTGTCTGCAACCTGCTGGTACGGGAGGGATTCCACACGGTACAGTCTTACCGGCTTGCAACGGCGAGGAAACTCCTGCAACAAGCCTCTGACGGGGATATAGTGCTTTCCGATCTGCGCCTGCCTGACGGTAACGGCATAGACCTGTTGCGGTGGATGCGGAAAGAAGGGCTGGCATTGCCGTTCATCATCATGACTGACTATGCCGAGGTGCATACCGCCGTGGAAAGCATGAAGCTCGGCTCGCTGGACTACATACCCAAACTGCTGGTCGAGGACAAGCTGGTCCCGCTGCTCCGCAACATTCTGAAAGAACAGGACGGCAGAACACGGCGTATGCCCGTGTTTGCCCGTGACGGTTCGGCTTTCCGTACCGTCATGAAGCGAATAAAGTTAGTTGCCCCTACCGATATGAGCGTGCTGATACTCGGTGAGAACGGTACAGGCAAGGAGCATATAGCCCATCACCTGCATGAAAAGAGCAAGCGTTCCGGCAAACCCTTCGTACCGGTGGATTGCGGCTCGCTCTCCGCCCAACTTGCCCCGTCTGCATTTTTCGGGCATGTCAAGGGCGCATTTACGGGTGCTGACAGCGCCACGCAAGGATATTTCCACGAGGCAGATGGCGGTACGCTGTTTTTGGACGAGGTAGGCAATTTGGCGTTGGAGACGCAACAGCTGCTGCTTCGTGCCATACAGGAACGGCGGTACCGTCCCGTAGGCGACAAGGCGGACAGAAGTTTCAATGTACGTATCATTGCCGCCACCAACGAAAATCTGGAGAAGGCGGTAAGCGAGAAGCGTTTCCGGCAGGATCTGCTGTACCGCCTGCATGACTTCGAGATTACCGTCCCGCCTTTGCGCGACTGTCAGGAAGACATCCTGCCATTGGCGGAGTTCTTCCGCGAGACAGCCAATCAGGAACTGGAGTGCCGCGTGGAAGGGTTCAGTTCCGAAGCCCGGAAAGCATTGCTGTCACACCCGTGGCCGGGCAATGTGCGCGAACTGCGGCAAAAGATTATGGGAGCAGTATTGCAGGCACAGGAAGGTACCATCAGAAAGGCACATCTCGAACTTGGCTTGGCGGAAACATCCGCTGCTGCCGGTTTCGCCCTGCGCAACGATGAAGAGGAAAAGGAACGGATCATGCGTGCCCTGAAACAATCCGGAGGAAACCGTTATACCGCCGCCAAAATACTGGGAATAGGCAGGACGACACTCTATAAAAAGCTGGAAGAGTATGGTTTGAAGTATAAATTTGAGCAATCATAGCCCGCAATTCACTGAAAATGGCTATATTTGCATGACATATTAGAAGGTAACGGCGTTTTGGGAAAGTCCATCCGCCGCATATATATAACATAAGACCGCAAGGCGTCCTAATGGAAATCTGGTAAATTTACACTACGGAGACGATTGCGTGAAGCTTATGCTATGCCTACGCATAGCGTGCATTCACGTACTCTCCGTAAAGGCTTTACCAGAGCCTCCATTAGAAGTAGTGTGTTTGCACGCTGCTTTTTTATCCTTGCCGAACGAAACGAAAGGGAACGATTATGGGAAAAGTTCAGGTTCTTGCCGTCCTCTCGATGGACGGGTGTCTTGCTTCCGAGTTGCATGGCAAATCGTATAAGGAACTGTGCCTTGACTGTTGCGGCATCAATGAGATAAAGGAGAACGCCCTTTATCATATCACACCGGATTATTCCATCTCCATGCTGGATGAATGGAGAAGACATGAAACGGATACCTGCTATCTGGCGGAAGCCTCTCCCGAAAAGACAGATTATATCAACGGACTGCTGCGTATGCAGGTGGTGGATGAAATCATCCTCTATACCGTTCCTTTCATAGCCGGGACAGGAAAGTATTTTTTCCGGTCCGCCCTGCCACTGGTCAAATGGACGCTTGTATCACAAAAGAAATTTCCCAATGGTGTGACCTGCCATATCTATAATCGTATGACTTCCGAAAGAACAGCCTGAAAAAAACGACTTGCTATCCTATTATTAAAGTACCGAAAAAGTACAAATGTTCGGAAAGTGAACACTTCTGTTTGACTGCGAACCTTCTCAAAATACAAATATTTATTTTAATATCATTGATAACCAGTATATTATAAATAAGATACTGAAGATTCTGTCCGTTTTGACGCACTTTTTGCCGTACATATTCATGTGCGCACCCTAACATCAAAATGTTGAATTTCAAAATTGACAGGATATGAACTATTTTTTACTGGCGGATACCGAGTTCTTCCGCCGTATCAATGAAGCCGGAGACTGCAATATGGAAACGGCATATATGGCTTTTGCCAATCAAGTAATCGAACTGTGCGGCAGCATGAATACGAGCCATGCCATCATCGCGCTGGCTTACATTGAAATCGAGTTGCAACACCACCCCATGCGTCTGTTATCCGAAGAACGCAAGGAAGCCGCCGCCTATATCGGCAAGGCACTCTCTTTCGTGAGGAAGATGCAAAAGTTCCTTACCACTCCCCAAGTGCCGCCACTATCCTATCTCCCTTCTTCAGCCGAAACGCCATCCGACAATCCCGCTCCGCCGCTTCAATGGACGGGCAACGCCATCGACCTTGTGGAACTTATCTATGGCATCTATGAGATGGGCTGCATCAACAACGGTGAGATGCCGCTCAAACAGCTTGCCCCGCTGCTGTACCGGATTTTCGGTGTCGAAGCCAAAGACTGCTACCGCTTCTACATCGACATCAAACGCAGGAAAACAATCAGCCACACGCATTTTCTCGAACAAATGCAGGAGAAGCTGAACGAGCGGATAAGAAGGGATGAGGAAGCGGAATTGAAAAGAAGATAGCTGTTCTTGAAGAATTTGCGTCCATTATCTTGAATAAAAAGCAATTTATTTCTTGTGCGTTACGCAAAAAAGGCTTACCTTTGCAAATGAATTAAGAAGATATGCGGCTCAGACCGTGTTCAACGATAACAGTACCCGTTTGGCATACCGTAAGATCTGCCGGCGGGTCATTCTTTTTTATAACGGTATGGCAAACAAGAAATCACGTTCCATTGAAGAACAAATAGAACTGCTCAAACAAAGGGGGATGATTGTCGGGGATGAAGCTTTTGCCGCCCGGCATCTGGCCCATATCAGCTACTATCGTCTGAAAGGCTATTGGTGGGATATGCAGTATGACAAGACCCGTCATCTGTTCCAGCCTGATTCCAATCTGGAAGATGTCGTCACACGCTATTATTTTGATAAAGAACTGCGCCTTATTTTATTCGATGCCATCGAAACAATAGAAATCACCCTGCGTACAAAGATGATTTATCATCTGTCACAGTCTTACGGAGGGCTCTGGTATCGTGACCCGAAGCTGTTCGCGGATGCCGCTTTCCATGCCCAGCACCTCAAAGAACTGATGGAAGAGTTCCTGCGGAGCAACGAGATATTCGTGAAGGATTACAAGCGTAAGCATCTTGTTACGAATACAGAAGGAGAAAGGATACTTGACGAATACCCGGATGCGTGGATTATATTTGAGGTGGCCACGTTCGGCACACTTTCCAAGATATACAAGAACCTCAACCACCAGTTGCCCGAAAAATCGGCAATAGCCAATGATATGGGGTTAAATTTACACAGTGAACTGTCGGGATGGCTGGAAGCCATTTCATACATGCGCAACATCATCGCGCACCATTCCAGAGTATGGAGCCGAAATATGGTCAAACGCCCTTGTGAAATCCGCAATCCGCGAATGGCATGGCTTTCCCGCCCGTTGACCGAGGTACAGCAGAAAAAACCGTTCTATGTGATTACAGCCATGCTATACCTCTGCAATGCCATAGACGAGGGACATACGTTCAAGGAGAAGTTACTGGCATTGTTTAAGGAATATGCGGATGTGCCCATCTACAAAATAGGTTTCTTCAACCGTTGGGAAGAGGAACCGATCTGGAAAAAGATGTCAGAATAGAATCATATGGCGAAGAAGAAGAAAAAACAGCAGGGACACTATTGCCGAATCTGTGGCGACTACAAGGCGAACGAGAAATTCAGCGGAAAGGGACACGCCCGGCATATCTGCAAGAGTTGTATGTCAGCCATGCGTAGCGGCAAGAATCCGGAGGATATTTTTCCGGAGCCGTTACCCGTGAACCGTGAAACTATACGTTTCAAGAAACTGGGCAAAGAAGAAAAGGCCGTGTTGAAAGCGTTTATCACCGAAGTCACAACCGAATACTGGCAGGAAAACAGACAGATACCGTTTGCGGACAGTTTCTCCGAACTAAAAAAATACATCATAGGAACTTATGATGAAGAATGCGGCATACTTCTGAAAGATGATGCCGAGCTGAAAAACTACTTTCAGACCCATACGATAACGACCATAAACAAATTGCTTAAAGAGGAAATTTTTGAAAATCAGGATTAAGACAAAGGGCGGAGCAAGGTATCAAACTTGCACCGCCCTTTATTTTGTCGCCAATCTGTTATTTCTGCTGCAACAGATGTTTCAGGTTCTCGTCACCAGCGATTCGTTCCAGCTCGTCTTTCACGATTTGTTTCACTTCCTCCTTGATGCGCCTGTAATTCGCCTGCACCGTTTCCTTCATGCAGTCGTTGCCGTCCTCATCCGTGAAGTTGGTAATGACGGGTATTTTTTTATAGGCTTTCTCCTCACGCTTCACCTTCTCGGCATCCACGACAATCTCGCAATGGAAAATCTTCTGCTCGATGCGCTCGTTGAAATTGTCAGACACCGAACCGACAAACATTCCCTGCGTCAAGCCGGAAATCTTGCTCGGCGGGATAAGCGCATCCATCTGCGTGTTGATGGAGGTGGAAACGTCCTGCCGGTTGATGGAAATGGACTGCCTTTTCTGCAACACCTTTCCAAACCGTTCCGATAATGTCTTTGCGGTTTCGCCCACCACCTGACCGGAGAAGATATTGCCGACGGTGTTCATCACGACTTTGGCTTCTTTGTCGCCATAGTCGCGCACCAACTGGCTGAAATCCTGAAAGCCCAGACACACCGCCACCTTGTTGCTTCTTGCGGTGGCGATAAGGTTGTCCAGCCCCTTGAAATATATCGTCGGAAGCTCGTCAATGATGACCGACGACTTCAACATCCCCTTCTTATTGATGAGCTTCACGATACGGGAATTATACAGACCGAGAGCCGCACCGTAGATATTCTGACGGTCGGGATTGTTACCCACGCAGAGGATTTTCGGCTCTTCGGGATTGTTGATGTCCAGCGTAAATTCGCTGTCGGACATGACCCAATAGAGCTGCGGGGAAATCATCCTCGACAGCGGAATTTTCGCCGAAGCGATCTGCCCCATCAACTGCTCGGCAGCCCCTCCGAGCCACGCATCCATAAACGGTGAGAGGTAGTTTTCCAGTTCCGGGTAAGAGGTCAATATCGGAAAAATATCCTCATAACGGCGGTTCAGGAACTCAATGGCATGAGGGAACGTACAGTATTTGCCGTTCTGATAGATTTTCAAATACCATATAATACTGGCAAACAAAATGATAGGTGATTCCACAAAAAAGTCGCCCTGCTTCTGCACCCAACTCTTATTGAGGTTGAGCATGATGGTGTACGCGCTCTCGTAAGCGTCTGTAATATCCTCCATAAAATCCGGGTGTATGGGATTGCAGCGGTGGCTGCGTCGCGGGTCATCGAAGTTTATCACATAGAACTTCGGCTTCACCTTGTATCCCTCCGGGTGGTTGAGCAGATGGTTGTAGGCAATGGTCGATAAGTCACTGAATTTGAAATCATAGACATACATCGAGAAGCCCTTCTCAATCTGCTGCTTGATGAAAGAGTTTACCACCGCATAGGACTTTCCGCTGCCCGGCGTGCCCAATACGATGGAGGCACGGAACGGGTTCACCACGTTTATCCAGCCGTTGTTCCAACGCTTCTTGTAGTAGAAGCGAGTGGGCAGATTGACTGAATACTCGCTTTCGATAAGCCGTGTTTCCTGCATGAAGCTCTCGTTCTCGTTGTTGAACACGTCATCCATCAGGTTGTGTTTCAGCAGGCGGCTCATCCACAGACCGCCCATCATCAGGCAGACATAGCCTGTGCCGATAGTAAGGATATACAGAGCCGCGACCGCTTCCACCGGGAGCGGCAAAGCCAGAATCCACCAGTTCAGGAAAAAGAGCACGAACCCGGCGGCAAGCACCGCCCATATCTTTTGCCAAGTGATTTTCTCTCCCTTGACCCCCTTCGTGCCCATGCAGGACAGGGCAAGCAGGAGGACGGCAAACAGTTTCGTGTAGAGGATGGAATGGAACAGCCCCGCCGTGCGGTCAAAGTTCATCAGGATTTTATCCACCACGCCGATGTCCAATCCCCACAGACTGATGGCTTCATAGCAGAACCAGTACACGTTCATGACCACTAAAATAATACTCACGGCACGCAGGAAATCCATGATTTTCGCCAGTGCCCTCAAATCGTCTTCTTGTTGTGACATACGTTGAAAATTTTTAATTGTTGATACTTCTGTTACATTCCCAAGCCCTTGCGCTTCTTCTTTTTCCTCTTGCGCTGCATCGCCCGGATGAAGGCTTCCTCCTCGGCATCCACTGCCGGACCTTCGGGAGAGAGCAAGCCCATACCGCCATCCGTGTCATTATGCCCGGAAACGGCCGGACCACACATATCTTCCCCGTTTTCCACCGGAATGGAAAGCGTGAGCGGCGGCTGTCCGGCATAAGGCAGCGTGAAGTGTTCCTGCAAGGCATTGGCGGAAAGTTCCTTGCCCATGCGTGAGCCGTTCAGCACGCATCCCGTGCGGTGGTCAATGAAAGTGACTCCATAGATGCGCCCTCCCTCCGTATGGCGCAACACCGTATCAATCCCTTTCTCCTTGAGCCGGGAAACGAACTTCTCCTTGTCATACGTGTTTTCCAGCACGGAAAGGACGGTGCGCTTCGTCATTTCGGCGAGTTTCCTGTCTTTAATCTCCTGTTTGGAACGGGCAAACTTCCTCTCTACGGCTTCATAGCCGACAGTCTTCCCGAAGAGCGAAGACTTGAAAGGGTTGCCCACCTTGTTCCCTGCATCATCGGTGGCAGAATAAACCAGCCCATGATACTCCCTTCCGCGTACATTGCCCCGCGCTTCCTCCACCGTCACATTATACAAGGAAAGGAGGGCACGGTATTCACCCATCGACTGGAAACGGTACTGCACATTCAACGCCTTGACCGTGTTCCCTACCTGCTTCTTCACATCGTCTGCCGAAGCGTCCACCTTGTGCAGAGGCGGTGTATCAAGACGGCGATTCCGGCGTTCCGCATCGTGAAGCCCATACTTCTGTTCCAGCTCACGGGTAATCTGCTTGCTGCGGTAGAAATTGTTTCGGGTGTCGATGCTCCTGCCGTTTTCGTCCACCCTGACCGTCACGATATGCAGGTGGTGGCGGTTGATGTCCTCGTGTTTGAACACAAGATACGGCTGGTTGTCGTAGCCCATCTTTTCCAGATACTCGCGTGCGATGTCCTGAAGCTCCGTATCAGTCAGCACATCTTCCGGGTGCGGGTTGAGAGATATATGCACCACCGGTTTCTCCACCCTCGACTGCGCGGGCATGAAGGATAGAAAATCCTCCATAGCCCTATGGATGTCCACCGTTCCCGAACCGTCATTGTAGATGCGGTTGGCGGTGAGCAGCCGCCCTTTCGCTTCGTTAATCTTCTCCCCGTTGTAGGCGAGTGCGCCGTACAACGAATTTCCTACACTGATTTTTGCGACCATTTTTCCTCCAGTTCTTTTGAAAGTTCCACAATCTGACGGCTCAGTTTCACGAGTTCCACGGTCTGCCCTTCCAGCTTGTAGAGCAACGCCATCGCCTTTTTCTCGGAGAAATGGCAACGCAATTCCTTCACGACTTGGTTGTAGTTCGTGCCGACAGCGCGGAACTGCGCATGAAAATCAGACAGCTTGGTGTAGTAGTCCACCAGCGTCCTGTCCACTTTCATCACCTTGAAAGGCTGCCCGAAGAAGTGCGCCTTGATGAAAACCGACTTGGCGTAAACACCCGATTTCTCGAACATGGAGAGGAAACGGTTGTGTTCCTCCTCGTTGAAACGGACGGTGTAGCGGAACACCGCCGGATCAATTTTGGGATTTCTCCCTGCCTTACTCTTTTTTTCACTCATATAAAATTGGATTTAGCGGTTTGACGGCATAAGCCGCCGCTTCGGGGCACAGATACCGCAGGTTTGAAAGGCTTCCCGACTTCGGAGGGGAAGCCCGCCCCCTGCAAGGGCAAGGCGTTTTCCTGGCTGCTCAAAATATTTTGAGCGGCTGAAAACATACCTTGCTATGTTCAGGTGAACATAAAAATCCGCCTTCGGACGGATTGGGGGAATGCCTTTCAAACTCCGGGCTGCGCCACCGGCTGCGTACCCTGCCGTTCGGGTGCAAAGTTAGGGTGATAAATCCGTGTCTGACAGAGGCGTAAGTGTGCCGAATGGTGCCAATCGGCGCAACATGCTGCCACTTGCCGGAGAAGTGATACAAGTACTGAAAATTCATTGTTTATTTGCAGCGTGATTCGGATGTGGGACTGAAAATACACTCCTTCCGCCAG
>ULUK01041947.1_pt1 | contig 11401 bp, 7 predicted proteins | sample 1958451 | NCBI WGS metagenome assembly ULUK01 (sample SAMEA4835758, study PRJEB28245) | human gut metagenome | biome: gut microbiome; material: fecal sample | place: Denmark | collected 2008
ACTTTTCATATTTTTGACAGCTGTCAAAAAGCTTTTCCATATATGTGCTAAAGCTTTAGCACAATTGTCGAAAAGCTTTAGCACATATATGGAAAATATAAAAAGAAGGCACAATCGACCTCCATACCGGCTGGAAACTGATTGAACAAAAGTATATCCGGCAGAATTGCTGGCAGATTTTCAATCCGACAGACACACGCCTACTCCTTTGAGGACTTTAATTTGGATTTGTGAATCTTGCGAAAGGTATTTTCTTAGTTTGGTCAAGAAAACATCCAGGCTGCGGGAAGAGTAAAAGTCGGCAGTTCCCCATACAGACGAAAGGATTTCATCACGGCTAACGGTCTGCCCTTTTCGCCGGCACAACATCTCTAAGATCAGATTCTCCTTGTGCGTCAAAGACTGTTGTTCGTCCTGATAACACAACTTGCTTTGTGCCGGATAAAAACGATAAGTTCCGATGGAATAAACACTTTCGGTACTTTCATTCTCTGAAGGCGATGTGACAGCCGAAGCCTGTTTCAACTTGATCAATGCCTGAATATGAGCATCCAGCTCTTCCGGTAGAAAAGGTTTCTTGAGATATAGATCGGCTCCTGAATGATAACCTTGAATCACATCTTTGGCCTGGGTACGACCGGAGATGAAAACAATCGCCAGACGAGGATATTGTTCCCGAATTTGCTGAACCATGGTTATACCATCCAAAACAGGCATCTCGATATCGGAAATGATCACATCAAACGTCGCTTGAGCCAGCTTTTCCAACCCTTCTTTCCCGTTCGAAGCCGTGACGACTTCATAGCCGCCAATCATTTGTTCCAAACTGCTTTGGATAATGAAACTGAAATTCTTATCGTCTTCTACTAATAATATCCGAATCATAACCTATACTTTATCCGGCAAGACCAGTACAAACTCGCTGTATTTTCCTTCAACACTATCGACATGTACGGAACCATCCATCGCCGTAATGACTTTATATACGTAATTCAACCCCAAACCGAAACCAGCTATCCGCTTGTCTTTCTTCTCTTCCAGACCGCCTCGCTGAAATTTCTCGAAGATGTGTTTCTGCTGTTGTCTGGAAATACCCCAACCGTTATCCCAGACCTTGATAACGACATACCCATTTTCCCGACAAGCCGATAATCGGATCTGTACCTCTTCATGGGAATATTTGAGAGAATTGTCTATCAGATTGCTGACTGCTTCCTTCAGATATGCTTCATCGGCCATTACTGCCAACATTTCCGGACAGTCAATCTGAAAGTCAACTACTTTCTTTGCCTTTACTTTGTATTTACAAACCAACTCATCCAAAAGCGGATAGATACGAACAGGAGCCAACGTCAGTTTCAGATTTGACTGTTCCAATTTGGCAATAGTCAGAATCCGTTCCGATAGTTGCAGCAAATGTCCGCTTTCTTCGTTCAGGATCGAGAAATATTGCCGCTTCAATTCAGGCTTATTATCCAAGGTTCCGCTTTCCAACGTATGACCAGCCATCGTGATTGTATTGATCGGCGTCTTCATATCATGAATCATGGCATAGGTAAAGTCCTGTCGCAAGCGGGCAATCTTATTCTGACGTAAAATAATTTTCACCTGATATAAAAGACAAACTACCACCAAGATGATCAGGAAAACCGTTGCGATCAGCGAAATTCCCATCTGCCGGCATATCGCCCAATACGGATTAACGATACGGGCTTGGACCAGCGTAGTTTTTCCTTCATCCAGAAAAACCGGCTGCGTTTCAATATGCTTGAAAGACAAAAGCGAGGAAGAAGCATTCACCGAACGGGCCGAATCAAGCACCTGACTGTGAACCTGAACATAAATGCCTTCACCGGCTAGTGCTTCTGTAAAGATAGAATCCAACGCCGAGGCAGAAAAAGTAGATTGATAAACCGAATCGGCATAATGATTAAAGGCAACAATCAGCCGGCTGACAAGTTCCGGTCCGCTGGCTTCCTCGATATTGGCCGTTTCCTCCAAGTGGATCGTAAGCTCCGCATCCTCCGAATCTGAAGCTTGATTCAGGCGATCGGCCACCTCATCCAGTACCGATTTGGGAAATAAACGAGAACAAGCCTGCCGGATTTTCCCATCAATCAACTGATAAGTATTTACCAGCCACAAGCTTTGTACAGCCACAATAGCAATCAATCCTAAAAAGGTCAATATTTTAATGTACTTCTGAGGCATACAGATCATTTGCTTCTTGTATCGCAAAGGTATAACAATTCCTTAACAATCGACGTACCGATAACAATTAAATAACAAAACCATAACAACCCGATAACCTATTTGCCAGATAAAAGGACGTTCCTTTGCATCAGAAACAAAAATGATAACAAAATGACAAAGTACACAAAACAAATAGGAATGATCATAAGTCTGATGACTTGTACCAGTCTGCCGTTGATGGCACAGGAAGTGAAAGGAAGAGTTATGGATGAAGCCAAACAGCCCGTTGAGGCAGCAACTGTCATCATGCAAACGCCCGATTCGATCTTTATCGATGCCGTTATCACCGATTCCCTGGGTTATTTTACCTTCCCCAAAGAGCCTACATGTTATCGACTGGTTTTTCAACATCTCTTGTTCAAAACCTTTGAGAAGGAAAGTTGTGGTCCGGATGCCGGGATTATTACGTTACAAGGACAAGACTACACGTTGAACGAAGTCGTAGTAAGCGGAGAACGTCCTTTGGTTAAGGCAGATAAAGGAACATTAGTCTATAATGCCCAAGTTTTGTCCGAACGGACAACAGCCCGTAATGCCTACGAATCTCTGCTGCGTTTGCCCGGTATCGTCGAACAAAACGAAGATTTGTTATTAACCGGTGCAAAAGATATGAACATACTTATTAACGGAAAACCTTCATCTATGAACCAGGACCAGTTAATAACCTTGTTGAAAAGTACACCGGCTTCACAGGTAAAGCAAATTGAAGTCATGTACAACGCACCTGCCAAATACCGGGTAAGAGGAGCTGCCGTCAATATTGTATTAGCCAACGAGAAATCACCAGATCCTTTTTGGAAAGGCGAAGTTAGCGAGAATTACCAACAACTGGTCCACGCCAACGGTAGTGGAAACATCAACCTGTCGTATGCCGGAAAAAAGTTATCGGCCGATATCAACTATTCTGCCGGATATGAACACAGCGATAGTAAAATGCAAATAGATTCGCATCATACCCTGCCAGATAAGGTTTATTCCATTCAACAGCTGAATGAAACAGAAGCAAAACACGGGCAACATAATGTCCGCTTCGAACTGGATTATCAAATATCGGAAGGAAACAGTTTACATTCAGCTTATACAGGATCGTTTAAAACTCATGGCAGAACGACAACCCGTTCGAAGGGCAACTATTCGGATTCGGAGAGTTTTCGGACATCTCAGGAACAGATGCACAACGTTAACTTAGATTATACCGCGGCTTTCGGTCTGAACGTAGGATTGGATTATACTCATTTCAACAGTCCGTCCGCACAAGACTTTACCAATGATCTAAATACCGAGAAACAACACTTCCTGGTAGATGAAAAGCAAACCATAGACCGCTGGAATGTTTATGCCGGACAAAACCATGAATTGCCTCGAGGCTGGGGACTTAATTATGGCATCAATTTTACCTTCGCCCAAGAAAAAAGCGGACAATTATATCACTTGGATGCAGGAACCGATTTATCAGTTTCGAACACAGATACCCACATGCGGGAAGAAACTTATAATTTCTATGCAGGAACCGAGAAATCCTTTAACGATCAGTTATCCATGTCTTTATCGCTAGCCGGAGAATATTATCAATTGATGGATTATCAACAGTGGGCAGTTTACCCGACTTTTCAACTGAGTTATCAACCGAGTTATAAACATATCTTTCAACTGGGCTTTTCGTCTGACAAGACATATCCAAGTTATTGGGAAATGCAAGATATCACCAGTTACATCAATGGATATATGAAACTGAAAGGAAATCCGTACCTGCGTCCTTCAACCGATTATACCGCCTCTTTGACCTACATCTTTAAAAGGAAATATATCGCCAACGCCTATTATTCGTATGTAAAAGATTTCTTCTCTCAACTACCTTACCAAAGTCCGGACGAACTGGCATTGGTTTATCAGTCCATTAATCTAGATTATCAACAAAGCGTAGGTTTATCGCTGATCATTCCTTTTTCAGTTGGCAAATGGTGGACTGTCCAATGTATGTTCGATGGCTCTTATAACCAGGATGTCTGCGACAAGTATTACAACATCTCCCTGAACCGAAACAACTGGAGAGGCATTGTACAAATGAACAATACATTCCGCCTTTCATCCCGACCGAATCTCCAGCTGGAATATAATCTACTGTACGTTAGTCCGACGCTACAAGGTATCTACGATGTAAGTTCTGTCTGGAAAATGGATCTGGGATTGAAATGGACTTTCGCCAACGACAAGGCCGAACTGAAGATTCAAGGAAACGATCTCTTCAACACCTGTGTTCCGGATGGAAAAATCAATTATAAAGGACAAAAGCTCAACATGAACATGCAGAACACCAACCGCAATCTATCCATCACCTTTACATATAGGTTCAATGGATACAAAGAAAAGAAACATAAGGAAGTTGACAGGTCGAGGTTTGAGTACTAAGAGTCCTAAACAGATATTATCACAATCCATACGTGTGAATTAATTATTTGATTAAATTAGCGCAATATACAATCATACAGAAAATCTAAAATGCTATCAATAGATAAAATCAAGAAAATACTTTCTCTTGGAGAGAATAAACGAGTCGAATTTAAGAAATGTACGGATCAAGTTTCAGCTTCCGTATATGAAACAATCTGTTCATTTTTAAATGCAGAAGGTGGACATATTTTCTTAGGAGTAAATGATGATGGTGTAATTATCGGTATAAATCCTAAATGCGCTATTGATATGACCAAAAGTATCATTAATACGTTGAACAATCCGGAACAGTTTCTGCCACCGATGCCAATCAACCCGGAAATAATTGAGATAGACGGAAAGTTGATCATATACATAAATGTACCTGAAAGCGAACAAGTACATAGATATAAGAATCGCTTCTTTGACCGTTGGGGAGATGCAGATAATGATGTATCCAAACATACGTATTTAGTAAAAAACATATTTATGCGGAAAGAAAAGGAATCTTCAGAAAATGAAATATTCCCTGATGTAACTTTGGAGGATATGGACGATGAATCGTTTAAGATTATGCGTAACCACATTTCCATCCATAACTCTAATCATCCATGGCTAAGTATGACAAATGAAGAATTCCTAAAAAGTCTGTTTTGGGGTAAACAACGAGAAACAAACAAAGAAGGATATAAATTAGCAGCCATTCTTTTATTTGGCAAAGAACAGACTATTCTGAATTGTTGTCCGTGGTATCGTACAGATGCCATTTACCGTAGCATGTCTTATGAGCGTTTCTTACATCCGCTTCCGACTGACCCGGATATACGCTACAACGATCGGGATATGATATGCGTCAATCTAATTCAGTCATATATTCGTTTGCTGAATTTTGTGCAACGCAATATGCCTGATAAGTTCCGTTTAGCAGACAATGGTATAGACCGTCTGGATTTACGAATAATGATATTCAGAGAAGTAATATCAAATACACTTCTGCATCGTGAATATATCAGTTCATATACCAATAAGTTTCTCATATTCCGCGACCGGGTAATAACAGAGAATTGGACAAAACCTTTCCAAACAGGAGAGATAGATATAAATGACTGGCGTACCCGAACAAAGAATCCGCTAATAACAAAGGTCTTCCGTGAAATGAAATGGGCCGAAGAGCTTGGCTCTGGACAGAAAAATATTCGGAAATATGCTCCGTTATACTTTGAAAATGCTGAAATAGAAATTCATAGTGGAGAAGAGTTTATCTTTTCTATTACCTATCGTGATCCTAAAGAGTTTGAACTTACAGAAGATATACCGGCAAGTCGGGACCAAGTCGGGACCAAGTCGGGACCAAGTCAGGACCAAGTCGGCACTAAGTTGGCATTAAGTCAGGGAGAAATACAAACTATTCTTGAAGCTTGTTTATCTGAAAAGTCTCTATTGGAAATTATTACTTTGCTACACTTTAGTAATCGGACTAAATTTAGGAATAAATACATAAACCCTTTGATTGCAGAAGGATTACTGGCAATGACAGTTCCCAACAAGCCTAACAGCCGGTTGCAGAAATATTATACCACGGAGAAAGGAAAATCTTTACTAAACAGATAGCCTATTAATAATAAAGGAGTTAAGCCTATAACTTAACTCCTTCTATGCTTTCAGTCGGGATGACTGGATTCGAACCAGCGACCACACGCCCCCCAGACGCGTACTCTAACCGGGCTGAGCTACATCCCGTCTTTTCTTTTAACGGGTGCAAAGGTAGAGATTTTATTCTAAATTCCAAAACTTTCCCGATAAAAATCCATCGCCTCCAGGATTTGTTCCTTTTCTACATGCTGATTGATACGTACATCTCCTACTTGTCCCAAGAGGGTAAAGTTGATAACATCCCCTTCGTTTTTCTTGTCGTGCCTCATCAACTCATAAAGCTGGTCATAGTCTTTACAAGTGAAGAAAAAGGCCGGATAATACGTTTTCAGGTAACAAATTACCTGGCTGAGTTTCTCTTTCGGGAAACTGCATAACTTATGAGACAAGTATAATTCGCTGACTAAACCGGCAGCTACCGCATGTCCATGTAACAATGGTTTGTTTTGCTGGAAAGACAGACTTTCGTAGGCATGACCGATCGTATGACCAAAATTCAAGGCTTTCCGGATTCCTTTCTCTTTGGGATCTTGTGCCACGATATCCTCTTTAACGGCTACAGACTGTGCTACGAGTTGATTCAGATAGGAATAATTCATCGTATCGATATCATACAACATGACGGGCAAATAGACATCCATTGAACTGATCAGTGCATGCTTGATCATCTCGGCATAACCGGAAAGAATATTGGCACAATCCAATGTACGAAGAAATTCACAGTCGATAAAGACACATAAAGGCGGATAGAACGAACCGATCTCATTCTTCAATCCGTTGAAGTTAATTCCCGTCTTACCGCCAACAGCAGCATCGACAGACGCCATCAAAGTAGTCGGTACATTGATTGTCCGAATGCCCCGTTTGAAAGTAGCACCCGCGAAACCGCCCATATCCGTAACCATACCACCACCCAGATTCAATAATACCGAATGACGAGTGGCGCCTTCGTTCGACAGTCGCATCCAGATTGACGACAATGATTCTAAATTCTTATGCGTATCGCCGGCTTCAACCGTAATAACCGGAGCCTCCTGTAGTAAAGGAATATCTTTTACCAAAGGATAACACTGTTCCACCGTATGCGTATCCGTCAATACAAACAACTTATCATAATCCAGATCTGCCAGAAAAGCCTGTAACTCGGCTTTCAGATCCTGACAAATCACTACTTTCTGTTCAGACATAATCCATTGATTTTATTTCAGAAAACAAAAATAGAAGAAATTCTTTGATTTCAGACAGGAATAAAAACAAAAAACCTTCCTTGTCCTCTCGGATTTGGAAGGTCATAGAACTTTTTTATTACACTATTATCATATTAATTTAATAATGTAAAAACACGCTTTCGCCCTCGCGGGTTACTCGTTACAAGAATCATATCCGAATTCATGTGCGTGTAAATTGTAATATATTCGTGTAAATATCAGGAGCCTGAGGCCCCTGATATATTGTTAGTCAGATGTTATTATTTAACAACTACCTTGAAGCTTTCGCCGTCAACTGATACAACTACTACACCTGCAGGAGCAGCGATTGTTGCGTTGTCTGAAGAAACTACTTCGTTAGCTACTACCTTACCTAAGATTGTGCTTACGATTACGTTCTTACCTTCAGCACCCTTAACTACTACAGCACCGTTTGTACCAGCAACGATTACGTTACCTTCAGCAGTAATTTCTTCGTTTGCTGTCGGATTTGAAGAAGTTTCACGTACATTGAATACTTCAGCATCTGTAATGTCAGTTGTCAATACCGGCATTGCGTTATGCCATCTTACATAAGCAGGTACATAAGCACCACCATCTAAGATTGTTGTTTCGATTACGAAGTCTTGAGTCAACTGATTTACAATGCGGAATGCAAATTCAACCGGATTCAAAGATGTACGAGCTGCAGCATTAGTCAAAGTATAGTTCTTAACTGTATCACCATTCTGCAACAGATACAAGCTATCAACACGATGAGAAGCATCTACGAAACCTAATGTTGTGTATTTGTTATCTACCAAATACGGGTTCTTCAATTCTGCAGCATGAGCAGCAACAGAGTCAGTGAATGATACCAAGTAACGACCTGTTGTATAAGCCGGGATTGTCAATAAGTGTTCGTCTTTGCAATCTGCATCCAAACCGTGATCCGGACAATACTTGTGAGCAGGTTCGATATCAACATCTACAGCCAACAGATAAGTCGGTTTCTTCGTGTCTTTGATATAAGCTGTATCCAAATAGATAGCTGCATTATATTCATCACGGTTGTAAGTCATATCCAAGTAGTTGATAGTACCCTTGTCTGTAACTGTAGTATTTTCATACAAGAATTCATCATTGTATTCTGTACGATAGAATTCCAATGTATCCGGATTTGCAAAGTAACGATAAGTATCGAATTCGTTAGCATCGATAGACAACTGTGCATTGGCATTCCAAGCATAAATATTCTGTTGCTTCTGAGCTTCTGCATTATTGAAATCGAAGAATACCATTTTACCATTAGCTAACAATTTTTCACCTTCGTAAACATTGTCAAGAATTGTAGTCTTACTTGCAAGATCTTCTTCTTCAACATTGCTTACTTCTACGATATTCAATTTACCGTTTTCTTTCAGTTTAATAACGAAGTTATCAGCTAATGTTGATTTAGTATAATCAACTTCTTTATCTGCTACAGTAGCAGGTTCAGTTGCTGTTGTATAAACGACATTCTTCTTAACCAATTCGAAATCTTTCTTATCTTTATTGTATTTTAAGAACTTATCGCCATAAGCCAATTCATAACGATAGAATGACAATGTATCACCATTAGCTTTATATTCCCATTCTTTAGCATTGCTATTGTACTTCATATAGTCGTTGATGATATAGAATACATCTTCTACTGCATTTTCATCAACTGTACCGTTATTCAATAAAGTATCTGTAGTTTGTGTTTTGATAACATCGAAGTTAATCGCCTTAGCTTCGTCACGAGTTAATAAAACGTTACCTGTACCATCAATACCTACATAAGTCGTTACACCAAATGCATCATCGAATGTAACCTTATAAGTACGACCGAAACCAATTTCTGCTTCGTCTTTATCATAAACACCATAGTGTTCGAATGTTTCACCGCCTAATTGAGCGACTTTCTTGATTTCGAACTTATATTGATTATCTGAAGTTACATAGATATCACCAGACTCATGGCGTAAAGTTAAATTACCACCACCAATCATATCGAATGCTTCGTTCCAACGCAAAGATTGTTTTGTTTCACGATTTGTCAAAACAATTGTTCCATTCTTTGAAGTTACGATCCATTGAGCTTCCGGTCTTGAGAAGGCTACATATTCAGCTTTTGTCCATACACCTTCAACATCTGTATCTACCTTTTTATCAGATCTCAAAGTCATGCCTTCAACGCCTGTACCAGCAATACCTTTGATGGTGATAGCCCAGCCATAGAATTGAGACATATCTGCATAGTCTGTACCACCGAAACGAACAACTGTATTAATCGGGTCAACTGCAACAGTTAAAATATTATTAACAGTATTATCACTAGTAAGTGTACCCTCTGCAGCCTTAGTAGTAGTCAAATAATCAACACCACCCATGTTGGCAATGTACATTTCCAAATCTGCTTTATCGCCTTTTTTATTAACAATGGCATTCTTAGCAACTACTTCCAGTGGAGAGTAATCAACAACTACCGGCATATTAACAGCAAATACATAAGAAGCGATTGTCGGTTCATCTGATTTCTGATCTTCGATGATTTCTTTAGCAGTCATCAAAGCATACTTATGACCATTACCGTCTTTGTTCGGATCGTGATTGGTATTATTCTTACTCCATTTTTCTTTCAACAATACAACATATTTATTAGCGGTCTTATTGAAGATCATGAAATCATCACCAACCGTCTCTTCAAATTCCTTTATACCTATCTGATCCTTAATAGAAGCAACTTCATTAGCGTTTTTACCATAAGACACCAAATCACCAGCAAAAGGAGCAACACCTTCCAATGATTCGTAGTTTACATATTTTTTCTTATCATTGATATAACCGAATTGTAAACCGAAGTAACCATTCTTTACTTTATTGATTTCAGTTGCTGTTAACTCTTCAGGATCAACTTTTACCAAGTCATAATAGACCTTAGGACTAGCACTCACTACGTCAGAGCCATCATAAAAACCAGCATGACTACTTGGATTAGCAACATTTGCAAAAGCCATTGACTTTTTATCTGTTGAGGCCTTAAACACATCACATACTGTTCCATCAGAGGCTTTTGCAGTCAAAGGTTTACCAGTTAAAGCATTAATCAACTTGTAACCTAAAAGTCTATCCACCCCATTAACTGTAGTATGAACAGCCTCTAAACGCCACCAAGTTGATTGATTTTTTTGAGTAGACCAATATGTGCCTTCTTCAGAGCCACCATCTTCACCGGCATTAACATCCAAATTTCCAGGATTAGGATTTTGTGATACTTCATCACCCTCATTCACCTTTACATAGAAATACTGACCTGCCACATACTTGCCATCAGCGATGTTTTTTCCTGCTTCATCGAAAGACTCTGCAAATACAGGAGTAACCATTCCACCTGCTAACAAAGTACTAACGCAAAGTGTAAGTAACTTTTTGTTCATAATTAAATTAATTTAGTATTAATAATAAGTAATTATATCCTCTTGTGTAATATTCGTCTTAATCAAGTCGGTATAAAAACGGTGGTTTCTTCCCGACTTTACCGTATTGCAAAGGTAAATCCTTTTTTGATACTAGCAAACAAACCTCCTAATTTTTTTCCAAATATATACTCTTTCTTATCAACCACATAACAATTACAGTACAAACAACCCGTTTTGGGCAACAAAGCCTTTCTTCTTCATAGAATCACTTCTTGATTGACGAAAATAAACCACCGTTTTGTTACTACTCCATTCTATCTATCCTTTTTCATATTTCGGGTATTATCCAGATAGGTTTGCTATATATAATAAGGTATAGGAAAGTTCTGTTTTCATTCTGTCATGCTACAGATTTACTTTACACCCATTTAACAA
>ULUK01032163.1_pt1 | contig 11369 bp, 10 predicted proteins | sample 1958451 | NCBI WGS metagenome assembly ULUK01 (sample SAMEA4835758, study PRJEB28245) | human gut metagenome | biome: gut microbiome; material: fecal sample | place: Denmark | collected 2008
TCAAAGCCGCGCAGCAGCTCCGGAACACCCATCACGACTGCGTCCCACCAGTCCTCGGGCTTCTGCTCCGACCAGCCGGGGTGCGGGAAGCTGAGGGGGTATTCCTTTGTCACAGTGTTTAAAATATTGCCGTCTTCTGCAACAAGCAGCAGCTTGCACGCGGATGTGCCAAGATCAATACCGATAAAAAGCATAGAAATCTGTCCTTTCTGATGTTTGCTATCATTTTAACATCCGAATTTTGCAAAATCCATGCGAACAATCGCTGAATTATTATCTGTGAAGTTATCTGAAATGACTGGTGATAATTAGGTAAAATTAAGTTCTACCATTGACTTCACGCCTGAATTTCGGTAAGATAAACGCATGAGAGCAGAAAGATGTGGTTTGGGTGGAGCCTGTTATTACCGCGAAGGAGCTTGCGAAGAAGCTTGGAATCTCTGCCGCGTCAGTATCTGTAGCATTAAGCGGCAAGCCGGGTGTCAGTGAGCAGACGCGCATGCGTGTGCTTGCTGCCGCGCAGGAATTCGGATATTGTCCGCCCCGAAGCGCTGAACCGCTCCGGAAGCCGTTATGTTTTCTGATCTATGTCGATCAAGCCGTAGGCATTGCGCAGGAATCCTCTTTCTATACCTTTGTCTTGCAAGGCGTAGAATCCGCTGCCAAAGAGCTTGGGTATCGTGTGTTGGTTCGGTATTATTACGCAGGGCAGTCCTTCACGCTTCAGGTCGCGGATATTCTGAACGATATTTCCGGAGTTCTAATTCTTGGCACCGATATTACGCTTACCCGGCACAGGCTTGGTTTGGAGTTGACCGACTTCTCGCGTTATCCGATTCCCGTCATCATTCTTGACAATTTCTTGTTCTCTGCCTATGTCGATTGCGTCGGAAACGATAATCTGTACGGCGCAAAATCCGCGATGTCCTACCTCATTGACTGCGGTCACCGGCGCTTCGGCTATTTGCGAGCGAAGCAGCGCATCGCAAATTTTGACGACCGAGAACACGGTCTGCGCATGGCGCTGCGTGAACATCTGGTCGATGAGAACGCACGGTCGATGGAGATCATCCATGTGGACATCTCCGCAGAAAAGGCTTATCGGGATATCAGCGTCTGGATCGCTGCAAAAAAAGAGTTTCCCAGTGCGCTGTTTGCCGAAAACGATGTGATCGCAGCTGCCGCCATCCGCGCACTTCACGCTGCCGGGCTTCATGTCCCGGAGGATGTCAGTGTTATGGGCTTTGACGATATTCCGCTCTGCGAGATGTTGGATCCCAGTATTACGACCGTCCATTCCTTCAAAGAACAGCTCGGCATCGAGGCCGTTCGGATGCTTCATCAGCGCATTGTGCGCGGCGAGAGCGTCCTGCGCGCACAGGAGGCAGGTGTCATGAAGCTGTCGCTATCTACAAGAATCGTCGAGCGCGACAGTGTTGCAAAGAGCCGTTCTGAATGATTTTAGAAAGAAACGGCTGCGGAGAACGTATCGGCACAGTTCCTGCGGTTTTAGTATCTGCGGGAGCGTGCGCCGCGGGAATGCGGATGCCTGTTGGATTTGGAAACGACGCAATGGGGATTGTGCATAACGACTAGAACATGAGACAATAATTTGGCAAAAAGTACGATTTGACTTTGCATGAGGAAGATGTTATTCTGAAAAAGAAGTAAATAGCCTCATGGTCGGGCGATTTTCACGGAGCGTCATGTTTGCGCACCTATCTTTAGGGATAGGTGCGCTTTTTGTTTTACGATTTGGAGGAGAATGTGGAATGCACGAAGAGCGATGCTTGGAGATGATTGGAATTGAAAAGCATTTTCCCGGCGTACATGCGCTCAAACGAGTGGATTTTTCACTGGAAAAGGGGGAAATCCATGGGCTTTTGGGTGAAAATGGAGCGGGAAAATCAACGCTGATGAAAGCGCTGGGCGGGGTGGAGCCGGCAGACAGCGGTACGATCCGAATTTACGGTGAGAATGTCCGGATGCACACGCCGAAAGATGCACAGGAGCATGGGGTGTCGTTCATTCATCAGGAGCTGTCACTGTTTCTGGATCTGGATATTGCAACCAATATTTACATACAGAACATTCCGCACAGTGGAGCGTTTATCCGAAGCCGGGAATTGTATAAGAAGACAAGCACGGTGCTGGCTGAGGTTGGACTGGGTCGGTATGCGCCAACAACAAAGATCAAGGATCTGCAAATGGGCGAACGTCAGCTTGTGGAGATTGCGCGGTGTCTGACCATGCAGACAAAGATCCTGGTTCTGGACGAGCCGACGTCGTCTCTGACAAAAAAAGAGGTGGAAACGCTGTTTGCACTGATGCGGAAGCTGAAGGAGCAGGGAATCTCTATCATTTTCATCTCGCATCGACTCGATGAGGTGTTCGATATCTGTGACCGGATCACGGTAATGCGCGATGGACAGAAGATTGCCACGATAGACACAACACAGACCAACACGAACCAGATCGTAGCGCTGATGATTGGGCGGAGTCTGAGCGAAATGTTCATGCGGAACCACTATCCGGTCGGTGAGGAACTGCTGCGCGTGGAGCATTTTTCACGCGGCGAACGTTTTCAGGATATCAACTTTTCTGTCCATGCCGGTGAGATTGTCGGACTGTACGGACTGATGGGTTCGGGACGATCGGAGATTGTGCGTTCGATCTTCGGCATTGAACGATATGAGCGGGGCAGTATTTATGTGGAAGGGAAAAAGGTTCGAATTACGCATCCTGCGGATGCCATTGCCTGCGGCATTGGTCTGATCACGGAGAACCGGCGCGAGGAAGGGCTGATGGTTCGCCAGTCGGTGCAGTTCAACCTGGTTTCGGCAAATCTGAATGCCTATCGGAAAAATATTCTTGGCTTTATGGATAAAAAACGCGAGACAGCAACGTGTCAGGCTAACGTGCGCGAATTCAATATCAAAACCTCCAGCCTTCAGAAAAAAGCCAAATTCCTTTCCGGCGGCAATCAGCAGAAGGTCGTTATCGCCAAGTGGCTCAATCGTTCACCGAGGGTGCTGATTCTCGACGAACCGACACGGGGTGTTGACGTCGGCGCGAAATATGAAATCTACCACATTCTGGAGCAGCAGCTGAAGCAGGGCAAGGGGATATTTGTGATTTCATCCGAACTGAATGAAATCATGGGAATCTGCGATCGAATTCTGGTTATCCGGAAAGGACACATTGTTGAGAGCTTCTCGCATGATGCCTTCTCCAAAGAAAAGCTGCTTGAGTCTTGCATGGGAGGACAAAAATAATGAAACTGCGTGAAATCAATGGGCAAAATGTCGTAAAAACGATGCTGAACTACTGCATCTATCTGCTGTTGCTTCTGGTATGTCTGATTCTTGCATTGACGACGACCTCGTTTCTGACCATCAGCAATATCACAAACGTTATGCTCCAGACCTCGATCATTGCGGTTTTATCAATCGGCATCACCTTTGTGCTGATTACAGGCAACAATGATCTGTCGGTGGGCGGAGTCATGGCGGTTTCCAGCGCTGCCGGTATTGGGCTGATCGAACTCCACGGCTGGTCGTGGTGGGGCGGCATGCTGGTCATCATCGGCGTTGCGGTGCTGTTCGGCATACTCAACGGATGTATTGTCGCATACGTCAAGGCACCGGCATTTTTGACGACGCTTGCTACCCAGTTCGTCGGTCGCGGTCTGGCGCTGGTGATTTCCGGCGGCTCGTCCTGGTATGATCTTCCAAAGCCCTTTACTGTGATTGCATCGACGTCGATTGTCCGGATTCCTTTGATGATTGTAGTCGTTGTAGCGCTGTATGTGGTGTTCCACGTCCGGCTCAGTAAAACCATTTTCGGTCGTAGGGTTTATGCGGTCGGCAGCAACCCAGACTCAGCTAGAGTTTCCGGTATCAACGTTCCGAAAACCATTCTGCTTGCCTATGTGCAGTGCGGCTTCCTGGTCGGTCTGGCAAGTATTCTTCAGGTCGCAAGAATGAACTCATTCTGGGCGGCAATGGGGACCGGATTGGAATCGCAGGCAATTGCCGGCGCGATTATCGGCGGCGCGAGCATGAGCGGAGGCGTTGGCAATCTGCTCGGCACTCTTGCGGGCGTTCTTCTCATGGGCGTATTCAACAATGCATTGAACCTGTACGGTGTGGACGCGAACTGGCAGGAGGCGGTCAGAGGCTTTGTCATTATTCTGGCAATCGTGATTGACTCGATCCGCAACCGCTACAACGCGGCGGACTAAAGGAAATCTGACCGGGGGTCAAAAGAATAAATGGAGGAATGAAAAATGAAAAAGACATTGGCAATCATCCTGGCACTGACAATGGTAATTTGTATGTTTGCGGGCTGTGCGGCAAAGACACAGACCGCGCCTGCAGAGAATCCAACGCCGTCCACAGAAGTAGAACAGAAGGTAGCAGGGCAGCCGGCAGCAGAGCAGCCGGCAACGGAAGAAGCAGCGGAAAAAACGTATACCTTCGGCATCTCCATGCCACAGCTGGACAACGACGGCTTCAAGGCAAATCTTGTTGGCATTCAGCAGTTTGCGGAAAAGAACAATATTACGCTGGAAGTAACGGATGGCAAAAACACGGTGGATACGCAGATGCAGAACATTGAGGATCTGATCATCAAGGGCGTCGACGCGATCGTCATGTGCCCGGTGGACTCCGGCGCATTGGCAGCGGCTGTGAAGAAGGCAGTTGACGCAGGGATTCCCGTCGTTTCGTTCGACCGGAATGTTTCGGGCGATGTCCTGACCGGTCTTGCCGAATCTGATAACGTTGCGCATGGCTCGGCTGCTGCGGATCTGATGGCGGAAGTTGCGGAAAAATCCGGCATTGACGTGGAGAATCTGGTTGTTCTTGAGCTGCTTGGCACGCAGTCTGCGACTGCCGGTCTGGAGCGCCATCAGGGCTTCTCGTCCAGAGCGGAAGAGCTTGGCATCCAGATCGTGGCGTCCCTTCCGACAGAGTTCAAGAATGATAACGCGTACAATGCGGTTCTCGACGCTTTCCAGGCGCACCCGGACATCAATGCGATTTTTGTTCCCAGCGATAACGCATGCTACAGCGGCACGGAATCTGCACTCTCCCAGCTCGGAAAACTATTCAAGGTCGGCGAAGAGGGGCATATCCTGATCACCTCGGTCGACGGCGGTCCAACCGGTTTGCAGGGCGTTCGTGATGGATATGTTGATGCAATTGCGGCGCAGTCCAAGCTGGTCATGAGCGAAGAGGCTATGGCGCTCGCGCTCAAGGCAGTTTCGGGCGAAATGATTACCGAAAATGTGATCCGCATTCAGCCGACAAAGGTTACCAGCGAAAATGTCGATGACCCCACGCTTTGGGCGAATGCAATCACGCTGAAGTAACGAGAAACAGCTACAGGAGAGGAAGCGGAACGCTTCCTCTCCGAATAAAACGAGAAAGGATATTTTTTATGCGAAACAAGTATGCAGTCATCACAGGCTTCATGGGAAAGATTCAGGATCGTTTTGCGACTTACGGTGTGGAGCGGGACTTTGAACAGATGGTTCAGGTTGCTTCTACGGTCAAGGGCTGCTCCGGCCTTGAGGTCGTATATCCGCAGCAGGTGCAAGATCCGGTGAAGGCACAGGAAATTCTGAAAAAATATGGGATGGGTGTTGCAGCGCTGAATGTCAACGTCAAGGGCGAGCCGAAGTGGCTCTATGGCTCTGTCAGCAGCCCCGACGCAAAAGTGCGCGCTGAGGCTGTCGAGTATATGAAAACAGGACTGGACTATGCCGCTGTTCTTGGCTGCAACAAGGTCACAATCGCGTTTTTGAATGACGGCAGCGATTATCCGTTTGAGTTTGACTTTGAAAGAGCGTTCAACGATGCGGTTGCGTGTGTCAGAGAAGCGGCTGCATACCGTCCGGACGTGAGGCTGAGTCTGGAGTATAAGCCGTCCGAGCCGCGTGTCCATTGCTTTTTGAACAATGCTGGTAAGATGGCATATTTCTGCGAAAAGGTCGGTCTGGACAATGTTGGCGTTACGCTGGATACCGGTCACGCGCTTCAGGCGCAGGAGGTCCTGGGCGATTCGCTTGCGTTCCTTGGAACGACACGGCGGCTGTTCCATGTCCACGTCAATGATAACTACCGCAACTGGGACTGGGATATGGTTCCGGGAACCGTAAACTTCTGGGAGTTCCTGGAGTTCTGCATTTATCTCAAAAAGCTGGGCTACAACGAATGGATTACCGCCGACGTGTTCCCGCAGCGGCATGACTGCGTCCGTATCATGGAGGCTACCTTCGAATGGATGGATTACATGTTTGATCTGGCGGATGCCATCATTGCCGACGGCAAGCTGTTTGAGATGATCAACCAGGGCGTAAGCCCGTTCGATACGATGGACTACGTCCGGAAGTTCCTGAAATAAGAGGCAGCTATGGAATTTACAACTATTCTGACGCAACGGGAGGCGTCGACGCTGTATGTTCAGATCAACCGCCCGGAGGTCGATAATAAATTGAGCATTGCCTGTATGCAGGAACTGCGTACGTTGTTTGAGCGGAGCGCACAGGACAAAATCTGCCGTGCGATTGTACTTTCCGGCAATTCGGATTGGTTCTGCTCCGGCGGCGAGCTGGGCGATTTCCGGAAGAAAAGCATCCTCGAAATCAGGACGTTCGGCGCGGCGTTTATCAGTCTGCATCTTGCTATGCAGAACTGTGCCCGTCCGATCATTGCTGCGGTGGAAGGAAAGGCATTCGGCGGCGGCTGCAGTCTCGTAGAGGCATGCGATTTGGCAATTGCCGCGGAAGATGCGCAGTTTGCCGTGCCGGAAATTCTCGACGGACTGGCGCCGGCCATGGGCTTTTCGGGAATGTTTTCTAATTTGCCGAAAAAGAAGGCGATGGCGATGGGACTGCTCGGCGAGAAGCTGGATGCGGCGCAGGCACTGGCGGCGGGGTTGGTCAATCAGGTCGTTCCGAGGCAGTGCGCATTACAGGCAGCCGGAGAGATGGCGGCGAAATTTGCCGGGCTGACGCCTACCGGTGTGCGGCTATTCAAAGAGATGTACGCAGATATGGGACAGCGCGATTATGAAAACCGGTTAAAAATAGGGCAGGGGATGATGATTTCGCTGTTCAAATCAAAAGATGGTATGGAGGTCCTCAACAGCAGGGACGAAAACCGGCATCCGATCTGGTGCGAGGAATAACGGAGGTATGTCAATGGATTTGTTTGAGCCCGTTTCGCTTGGAACGAACTTGTGCAAGGGATACTCGCTGGATCAGGCGCTGGATATTGTCAAGAGCTGCGGTTTTACTTATGCGGAGCTGTCTTCCATCGTCAATATGTGCGAGCATATCGATCCGAAAGAAATTACGCCGGAGTATGCGTCGCAGGTCAAGGTGCTTCTGGACGAAAAGGGATTGAAGTGCTACGCAGTATCCGGGCATGTGGATCTGACCGATGACGAGCAGTTCCGCGATTTCTTGAAAAAGATTGAGTTTGCCGGGCGCATCGGTGCAAGTATCATCAACACAAATTCCGGTCCGCGCAAAAATCTGGATATTTTCTATCGAAATATGCGGACGGTGATTGCTGCAGCCGAGAAATGGAATGTGGTAATCGGTTTGGAGTCACACGGTGATATTGTCGATACGGCGCAAAACAGCATGGATGTGTTCCGCTATTTCCATCATCCGCTTGTGCGGCTGAACTATGACACAGGCAACGTCCTGTTCTACAATCCCACCGGTGTGAAGATTGAAGAGGATATCAAGTATGGGTTTGAATACCTAGCGCATTTGCATCTGAAGGATATCTCCCTTCGGGGCAATCAGGTTGCATACGTGCCGATCGGCGCGGGGGATGTCAATTTCCCGGCGGTGTTTCAGACGCTGCAGAGTCTCGGCAGGACGCTGCCCTGCGGGTATGAAATTCCGGTCCATGTCCGCGGCGTGCTTGGAATGATCAAGCCGGTCAATACGCCGATGCCGGTCGAAGCAATCCGTCAGGCTGTTCGCCAGTCCGTGGACTATGTTGCAGGACTGTAAGTGCTTCGCATGTAGAAATCTCTGTATCTGCGGATACAGAGATTTTTGCGCAGATGCCCGCAAGCAATGCCTGATACGCTTGTCTTTTCGCCTGCTTTGACATATAATCTAAAAATAAGAGGCGAGCGAAGCAGCTGTTTTTAACGCATCATACGATTTTTAAAGTAGAGGAGTGCGGACCATTGAATCCGAAATATTCCCGCGTGCTTGTTGTGGAGGATGAATCCATCGTCCTGCTTGGCTTCAAAGCCTTCCTGGCACAGCTGGGTTATCAGGTTGTTGGAGAGGCGAACAACGGAAAGGACGCCGTCACACTGTGCAGTCGGCTGAGTCCGGATTTTCTGATTATGGATATCAGAATGCCGGTGTTGGATGGGATTCAGGCGCTTGAGCGCATCAATCAGACACGAAAACTGAAGATTCCCTGTATTTTTGTGAGCGCATACTCGGATGAGGCGTTGATATCCCAGGCAAAAAAAGCCGGCGCGTTCAGCTACCTGATCAAGCCAATCCGCATTCAGGATCTGCATGCAGCCATTGACGTGATGCTTGAACAGTATGAACAGTATCTGGCGCTTGTGAAAGAGCGGGATCAGGCGAAGGAAATGCTGGAAAACCGGAAACTGATTGAACGCGCGAAGGGATATCTGATGGACAATTTTGACATGAAGGAAAAACAGGCAATGGAGTTTTTGCAGAAAAAGAGCCGCGATACAAACAAAAAGTTGCCGGAGGTCGCCAGCGGGATTTTGAAAATGGCGGATGCGTGGAAACAATGAGCAGCCGGTGGCTTCATAGGGCACCGTCCTCCGACTTTTTTTGCTTCGACCGGGAACACGCGCTCGTCATCCCTACACTCAACGTCCGCCTGCAGTCGGGAGAAGCGGCTGCATTGCTTGGTACGAAGGGCACCGACATTGAAGATATCTACCGGGAATTTAATCGGCTCGATCCGCTGCATATGAAGCGGGGCGCCGGACGACGGGTGATCCGTTGCGTTACCAGAAATGTAGATTTATTTCCGGAGTATTCGGCGCTTGAGAACTTCAGTATGTCTGAGCGGGCATTTCTTCCGTATAACGGTAGGCAGCTTGCTACAGCCTGTGAGGCATTTAAAAAGCGGTTCGGAATTCGGTTCAGTTTTCACACGCCGCTGAAGCAGCTGAGCGTTTCTGAGCGGATTCTGGTTGCAGTGGTGCGCGCGTGCCTGTCTGATTTTGACGTGCTGATCTGCGACAATCTGTTGTCTCTGCTGACAATCGGCGACCGCGTTATTTTTACGTCGATTGTGCAGTATTTGCTGCGCGAGAAAAGGAGCTTGCTGTATTTGACAACTAAATGGGAATTTGCGGTTCAGATTGCATCCCGTATCACGGTGTTCAGCGAGCGCTCCGTTCTTGGGCAGATGGAAACGGCAGATGTGATTCGCAATCCACAGCAGCTTGTGTATCTGATCTCCGGGAAAACCCTTGTGGAGCAGTACAGTAAGAGCACGCGTACAACGGAATTTTTGAATATGCTGTACACGGGTGCGGAGTATCTTTCGGAAAATTATGAATTGCAGGGCGCACTGTTGTTTGTGATTGAAAACGCGGCACATCTGCTTGGATGTGTCAGCTGCTCCATCAGCCTGAGCGATCCGGAGTCCGGAGATATTCACCGGTTTTCAATGCCGGGCGTTTCTACCCCGGCGCTCACGGAGCAGTTCCTGCGTTCTGCCTGTAAAACAGAGTCCAACATGGTCTACGTCAGCTCGGACGATCTGACGTTTGCATCTCATTTTGAAAGCGCGCCGGAGAATATACATGCGCTTGCTGCGGTTCCAATTGTATTTCGAGGCAAAGTGTGTGGCTTTTTTGCTGCGTTTTTTGATAAGCCGGTGATCTATGATGAGGCGCAGTATCTGTGTCTGAAATCGTTTGCCAAGGAGACCGCGATTATCGCAGAGACCTCCCGCTTGATGGGAAGCTCGGTGCTGCTGCAGGAGAGCAACCATCGGATCAAAAATAATCTTCAGATGATCATCAGCCTGATCTCTATTCAACAGATCCATATCCGCAGCACGCCGGATGTCCGCATCGACGATGTGCTGGACTCCATTATTCTGCGTGTTCAGAATATTGCCTCGGTCCATGAGCTTCTGACCTCCCGCAGGGGAATTAGCCACAACGAGGTCAATCTGAACCAGTTGATCAGCAATGTCCTGCAGGTATATGCATACCGTACGATCGGTATCCAGCTTAGCTGTTCGGAGCTGTTTGTTCCTCTGACAAAGGCAACCGCAATTTCCATGGTCATCAATGAACTTGTAATGAACGCGATCAAGTATGCGTTTCCGGAGCCGCACGGTGAAAACCGGATACGAATCGACTGCCGTCTTTCCGATGACAGCTTGTGCATGGAAATCGAAGATAATGGCTGCGGACTTCCGGCGGGTGTGGATTTTGAAACAAGTACCAGTATTGGATTTTCTATCATACAGACGATCGTGCGCAACGATCTGCATGGGAAAATATCCATCCGCAATACGGGAAGCGGCACGCTGGCATCGCTTCGCATTCCAAAGCTGCTGTAAGAGATGAAGGCGGTGCGCTGGGCCGGCGCGGGCGGCAGAGAGCGGCTGCCAAAGTCCTGCCGGAATGAAACAGAAGGGCAGCGTCAGGAAAGAGCGCAAAACCAATGTACCCCCGGTTTCTTAAAAGACATCAGAAAGACAGCCTGCAGGAGTTTTGACTCGCAGGCTGTCTTTCTCTGAACGTATAAAATTGTTCCACCGCTTCGGGAGGACCCGGCGAAAAAACAGCCGACGAACCCGATGGAGCCTTGGATGAAGCCGGTTCAGAAGCTTCCTCAAAAGCAGACGCGGGACAATCCCCAATTCTGTGTAAACTGCAAAACGTGGTGCAAACAGGAAAATTTATGCAGGGCGGGAGCGGCGTAAGCTGCTGCCGCCTTGTCTACAAAATAGCAGCGCCTCGAGGGCATGTCAAGGGCGGAGGCGTCAGCCTCCGTTCATCTCGACCCTTGACATGCTGGCGTGCAGCCGGTCAATCCGGCATGCGGTTGGAAAAGAATACCGACAGCTGGGCATGGATCAGGCTCCAATCCTGCCGTCTTCCAGTCCATTTCTTCGTAATATCCATCATGGCTAAATACAGCATCTTCAGCAGGATGTCATCCGTAGGAAACACGGATTTTGACTTCGTCACTTTCCAAAGCTGCCGGTTGAAGCACTCAATGGCGTTGGTCGTATAGATCAGTCGGCGTACCTCTTGCGGGTACTTGAAATAGGTTAAACTATACCCCAAGAAGTGGACAAGGAAATGACCCATAG
>ULUK01076471.1_pt1 | contig 11120 bp, 10 predicted proteins | sample 1958451 | NCBI WGS metagenome assembly ULUK01 (sample SAMEA4835758, study PRJEB28245) | human gut metagenome | biome: gut microbiome; material: fecal sample | place: Denmark | collected 2008
TCGATGACGAGTGGCTATCGTCCTACTGTGCGCCATACCTTCGGGGGATGGTCCAGCCATGCGGTGACGGACAGTGTCTATTTCGATAAAAAGAAACAAGGTATTTCCGGACATTACTTTATTCCCCGTGAAGGGGCATACGTCGAGTTGAGAGGACAAAGCAAATATGCTTCGCTTCTTGACACTTGCCAGCGAGCTTCGATTTTCTTCTGCAATAAAGATTCCGTTCATCTTACTGCACGTGTGAACCGGGGAGAGAATAAGAACTACTCTTTAGCACCTTCCGGTGATTTGCAAAAGATTTCTGTAGAGGGGCGTATCGGCTCTGTACGGTGGACGGTAGATCGTGCCGACTCCACCCTTTTCTACGGATTGGCCATGGATGGTAAGAAAGGAATCATTCTCGATAACTTTTCTTTGCGTGGTAGTTCCGGCTTGTCATTGCGTGGTATTCCGCAACAAATGCTCCGTCAGTTTAACGAGCAACGTCCTTATGACCTGATTATTCTTGAATACGGATTGAACGTGGCTACCGAGCGTGGACGCAATTATGATAGCTATCAGAAAGGGCTGCTTACTTCTATCGAGCATCTGAAGAACTGTTTCCACAGGCGAGTATTTTGCTGTTAAGTGTCGGTGACCGTGATTATAAGACTGAAGACGGTGAACTTCGTACTATGCCGGGAGTCAAGAACCTGATTCGCTATCAGCAGAACATTGCTGCCGAGAGCGGCATTGCTTTTTGGAATATGTTCGAAGCGATGGGCGGCGAGGGCAGTATGGCGAATCTGGTACATGCCAAACCTTCGATGGCGAACTATGATTATACGCATATCAACTTCCGCGGAGGCAAGCATCTGGCCGGATTGCTTTATGAAACATTGATATACGGTAAGGAACAATATGACAGGAGGCGTGCTTATGAGCAAAAGTAGCCTGTTGCGTGTCTTTATCTTAGTCTTCTCCGGAGTTTTCTCTTTTCTTCCGGAGGGAATGGCGCAAGACCGTATCCCTGCTTGTCCTCCATTGGGGAAGACCTTGAAGCACATAAAGCCTTTGCGGGAAATGAACTGGGCAAATGACACGATCTCGGTGCAGACATCTTTTCCCTCCGCTTTCCGCGAAACCGGCAGGAATGAGATTATCGACAGCATTGCTTTGTTGACACCCGTATTTGAACGGCTTCGTCAGGTGCGTGCCGGCCTTTCCGAAGATACGGTGCGTATTCTTCATATTGGTGACAGCCATATTCGGGGGCATATCTATCCGCAAACTACGGGAACGTTGCTGAAAGAAACGTTTGGGGCTGTCTCTTATACGGATATGGGAGTGAACGGAGCCACTTGTCTGACGTTTACCCATCCGGGACGTATTGCGGATATTGTAGCCTTGAAGCCCGAATTGCTGATTCTCTCTTTTGGAACAAACGAGAGTCACAATCGCCGGTATAATGTCAATCTGCATTATAACCAGATGGACGAGCTTATCAAACTGTTGCGTGACAGCCTTCCCAATATCCCCATTCTCCTGACCACTCCTCCGGGCTCTTACGAAAGTTTCCGGCAGAGACGGCGGAAACGGACATACGCCATCAATCCCCGCACAGTTACAGCGGCAGAAACGATTCGTCGCTACGCCAAAGACCACCGCCTGCTCGTTTGGGATATGTACGATGTAGTAGGGGGCAAGCGACGTGCCTGCACCAACTGGACGGAAGCGAAACTGATGCGTCCCGATCATGTACATTATTTACCCGAAGGATACATCCTGCAGGGAAATTTATTATACCAGGCCTTTATCCAAGCTTATAACGATTATGTTTCCCATTGATATTGACTTCAGTCGTTTAAAAGATGTGCTTGCCTACGATCCGCAGGCACCGATGATATTCAGTAGTGGTATCTTCCTCTGGCTGTTTGCTGCCTTTATGGTGGTATATGCACTGTTGCAGCGTAAGTATACAGCCCGTATCCTGTTTGTAACGCTTTTCTCTTATTATTTCTATTATAAGAGTAGTGGTACATACTTTTTTCTGTTGGCTTTGGTCACGGTTTGTGACTTTCTGCTGGCGCAATGGATGGATCGTACCAAAGGGCGTTGGAAGCGTAAGGGGCTGGTAACGCTGAGTCTGGGAGTCAATCTGGGACTTCTTGCTTATTTTAAATACACTAATTTCCTGGGAGGAGTGATTGCCTCGCTGATGGGAGGAGAGTTCACCGCACTCGATATATTCTTGCCTGTGGGTATCTCATTCTTCACTTTCCAGTCATTGAGCTATACTATCGATGTTTACCGGAAAGACATCAAGCCTTTGACAAACATACTGGATTATGCGTTTTATGTATCTTTCTTCCCGCAGTTGGTGGCAGGGCCTATCGTACGTGCCCGTGACTTTATCCCGCAAATCAGGAAACCGCTTTTCGTCTCTCAGGAAATGTTCGGGCGAGGAATCTTCCTCATTCTTTCCGGCTTGTTCAAGAAAGCTATTATTTCCGATTATATCAGTGTCAATTTTGTAGAGCGTATCTTTGACAATCCCACCCTTTATTCCGGTGTTGAGAATCTGATGGGAGTATATGGTTATGCTTTGCAGATTTACTGTGACTTCTCCGGATATAGTGATATGGCTATCGGTATTGCTCTATTACTGGGCTTTCATTTCAATCTCAACTTTAATTCTCCTTATAAGTCTGCTTCTATCACCGAATTCTGGCGGCGGTGGCATATTTCATTGTCCAGCTGGTTGCGCGATTACCTGTACATCTCCTTGGGAGGAAACCGGAAAGGCAAGTTCCGCCAGTATCTGAATCTGATTATTACCATGTTTTTGGGTGGACTGTGGCACGGTGCTTCCTGGAACTTTGTGCTTTGGGGGACCTTTCACGGCATCGCTTTGGCGTTGCATAAAATGTGGATGTCCATCACCGGTCGTAAGAAAGGAGAGCAAAGTCATGGCTGGCGTCGTGTATTCGGAGTCATTATCACTTTCCACTTTGTCTGTCTCTGCTGGATTTTCTTCCGTAATGCCGATTTTCAGAACTCGATGGACATGCTGAGGCAGATATTCACCACCTTCCGTCCGCAACTTTTCCCACAGTTGATTGAGGGTTACTGGCGTGTGTTTGCTTTGATGCTACTCGGCTTTTTACTCCATTTCACCCCGGATAGTTGGGAAAATGCTGCTTGTCGTGGAGTCATTCGTCTGCCGTTTTTAGGGAAAGCCCTGCTGATGGTAGCTTTGATCTATCTGGTTATCCAGATGAAGAGTTCGGAGATTCAGCCGTTTATTTATTTCCAGTTTTAAATGAATGAAGAATGATGAATGAAGAATTACTTTGCAGCGTGATAGCGCAGCCAATTCTTCATTCATCATTCTTCATTTCTATGCTTTCTGAACAAATCTCTATGCAATCTGTATTTTAGTCTATGGACAGGTGTGGTATTTTGCGCTAGCTTTGCCACGAACAGATAAATAGACATACTATGAGACATAGAATCCTCTTTTTCTTTTTGGCTTTTATTGGAATAAGCCAGTTCGTGACATCGTCCGATGTCCGTAATAAATATAATTTCAATTCAGACTGGTTGCTTTATGTGGGTGATACTCCGGAAGCAAAGCAAATACGTTTTTCTGATTCGGACTGGAAGAAAGTGACTTTGCCGCATGCTTTCAATGAAGATGAGGCTTTTCGCTTAAGTATTGATGAACTGACCGATACGATTATGTGGTATCGGAAGCATTTTCGTCTGCCGGGCGATAGTAAAAATAAGAAGGTCTTTGTAGAGTTCGAAGGAGTTCGTCAAGGGGCGGATTTTTATATCAATGGTCATCATATCGGTCTGCACGAAAATGGCGTGATGGCTGTCGGCTTCGACCTGACTCCTTACATTAAGTATGGACAGGAAAATGTAATAGCACTTCGCATCGACAATGACTGGAATTATAAAGAACGGGCAACAGGTACGAAATATCAGTGGAGCAATAAGAATTTTAATGCCAATTATGGAGGCATTCCGAAAAATGTATGGTTGCATGTCACCGACCGTCTGTATCAGACTTTACCTTTATATAGTAATCTCAAAACGACCGGAGTCTACGTCTATGCTGAAGATATTCGTGTGAAATCACAGAAAGCTGTCATTCATGCGGAGTCGGAAATCAAGAACGAATATAATCGTGATAAGCAAGTATCTTATCAAGTGGAACTGATAGACCGTGACGGGACATCCGTCAAGACATTCGGAGAAACACAAGCGGTGGTGAAACCGGGTGAAACAATCACACTGAAAGCGGCATCTGAGGTAGACAACCTGCATTTCTGGAGTTGGGGATACGGCTATTTGTATACGGTAAAGACAAGTCTGTGGGTAGATGGCAGGAAAGTAGACGAGGTCGCTACCCGTACCGGATTCCGTAAAACGCGTTTCGGTAAAGGAATGATCTGGCTGAATGATCGCGTTATTCAGATGAAGGGCTTTGCACAGCGGACGAGCAATGAATGGCCGGGAGTCGGGATGAGCGTGCCTGCCTGGTTGAGCGATTATAGCAATCATCTGATGGTAGAGGGCAATGCGAACCTTGTGCGCTGGATGCATGTCACTCCGTGGAAACAGGATATCGAGTCGTGTGACCGTGTAGGATTGATTCAGGCTATGCAGGCCGGTGATGCCGAGAAAGATTGTGAAGGACGTCAGTGGGAACAGCGTACGGAATTGATGCGTGACGCTATCATTTATAACCGCAATAATCCGAGTATCCTGTTTTATGAATGTGGCAATGAGTCTATCAGTCGTGAGCACATGATAGAAATGAAAGGAATCCGTGATCTGTATGATCCTCATGGCGGGCGTGCAATCGGTTCCCGCGAAATGCTGGATATCCGTGAAGCGGAATATGGCGGCGAAATGCTTTATATCAATAAAAGTGCGCATCATCCGATGTGGGCTATGGAGTATTGCCGTGACGAGGGGTTACGTAAATATTGGGATGATTATTCTTATCCTTATCACAAGGATGGAGAGGGCAGTAGTTCTTATAAATCTACTGTCACCAATAAGGTACAGAAGAAGGTGGATGCGCGTGTCTACAACCGTAATCAGGATTCCTTTACTGTCGAGAATATCATTCGCTGGTTCGATTATTGGCGGGAACGTCCGGGAACGGGAGATCGTGTCAGTTCGGGTGGTGTGAAGATTATCTTTTCCGATACCAATACGCATTACCGTGGAGTCGAAAATTATCGTCGTAGCGGGGTGACTGATGCCATGCGTATCCCTAAAGATCCTTTCTTTGCACATCAGGTGATGTGGGACGGCTGGGTAGATACGGAATGTCCCCGTATTTATATTGTCGGCCATTGGAACTATGATGATACGGTAGTGAAACCTGTATATGTCGTATCGAGTGCCGATAAGGTAGAGTTGCTCCTGAATGGGAAATCGTTGGGGAATGGCGAACGGGGCTACCATTTCCTGTATACTTTCAGAGATATCGCTTTTGTGCCGGGCAAGTTGGAAGCTGTGGGATATGACGAAAACGGAAAAGAATGCTGCCGCACTCAATTGCAGACGGCAGGTAAGCCGGAACAAATCCGGTTGAGCCTGATTCAGAGTCCTGAAGGATGGAAAGCGGATGGTGCGGATATGGTATTGCTTCAGGTAGAAGTGATGGATAAAGAAGGGAACCGTTGTCCGCTGGCAAATGACTTGATCCACTTTGAGGTGGAAGGGCCTGCCGAATGGCGAGGCGGTATCGCACAAGGAGAAAATAATTATATTCTTTCAAAAGATTTGCCGGTAGAGTGTGGCATCAATCGTGCGTTGATCCGTTCGCTCACCACTGCCGGAACAGTTCGTATCACGGCGAAGGCTACCGGATTGAAACCGGCAGAAATTAGCTTCGCTTCTATGCCTGTTGAAGTAAAGAACGGTTTGAGCGATTATATCCCCGGTGATGAACTGGAAGGCAGGCTGACTCGTGGGGAGACTCCGCAAACTCCTTCATACAAGGTGTCAAAGGTCGATGTCGGCATTGTCTCTGCCATAGCAGGTGCCAATAGCGAGTGTGCGGTTAACAGCTTTGATGATAATGAACTGAGTGAATGGCGGAATGACGGGAAAGCGGGTACTGCATGGATAACCTATCAGTTGGAACGTGCCGCACGTGTGGATGAAGTCTGTCTGAAGTTGACCGGATGGCGTATGCGCAGCTATCCGCTGGAAATTTATGCGGGTAAAGAATTGATTTGGAGCGGAGATACAGACAAGAGTCTGGGATATGTCCACTTAGATGTGAAGCCTGTGTTGACGAATGAAATCACTATCCGGCTCAAGGGTACAAGTAAGGAAGGAGATGCTTTCGGGCAAATAGTAGAAGTAGCTGCCCCTGTTGCCAATGAACTGGATTTGTTTAAAGCAAAGGATGGCGATAAAACCGGGCACGAATTACGCATTGTAGAAATAGAATTCAAAGAGAATTTGTTGGAGTAAGTTTCTTTAGGGTTTGTTTCTTGAACTGTTGGAGGATGTATCTCTGTGTGAGACATACATTCTCCAATATTTTACGGTTATCTTGAAGAATGAAATTTAGAGTGAATAGAATAATCGTTATTGAAATATTTTCTTTTTCTTTGTAGAAAGAAAAATCATTGACTCTTATGGACAATTATCAACCGGCTACTGGTCGTTATGATCAGATGAAATATAAGTATTGTGGTAAAAGCGGATTGCAACTGCCTCTTATTTCTTTAGGATTATGGCACAACTTCGGTAGTGTTGATGACTTTGTCGTGGCAGCGGATATGATTAAGTATGCCTTTGATCACGGGATCACCCATTTTGATCTGGCAAACAACTACGGTCCTGTTCCGGGGAGTGCTGAAGCAAACTTCGGGCGAATTCTGAAGGAGAATTTTCACGGTTACCGGGATGAAATGATAATTTCCTCCAAGGCCGGGCATGATATGTGGGCGGGGCCTTATGGCGGAAACAGTTCCCGTAAGAACCTGATGGCAAGTATCGATCAGAGCCTCCGTCGTACGGGGCTGGAGTATTTTGATATTTTCTATAGCCATCGCTATGACGGAGTCACTCCGGTAGAAGAAACGATTCAGACCTTGATCGATATTGTCAGACAAGGAAAAGCACTGTATATCGGAATCTCTAAATATCCTCCTCGGCAAGCACGGTTTGCTTATGAAATGATGGCAAAAGCGGGTGTCCCCTGTCTTATCAGCCAGTATCGTTATAGTATGTTCGACCGTGCAGTTGAGGCTGAAAATCTTCCGCTGGCTGCCGAATATGGTTCCGGCTTTATAGCCTTTTCTCCTTTGGCACAAGGATTACTCACGGATAGGTATTTGAATGGTGTCCCCGAAGGTTCGCGTGCGGCACGTTCTTCTACTTTTCTCCAACGTTCGCAGGTGACACCTGAAAAAGTGGAGGTCGCCCGGCAATTGAATGAAATCGCCCGTCGTCGTGGGCAAACACTGGCAGAGATGGCATTGGCATGGGTGTTGAGAGACGAACGGATGACATCGGTGATTGTAGGAGCTAGTTCAGTAAATCAGCTGGCTGATAATTTGCAAGCTTTAAACCATCTGGAGTTTACTGCTGAAGAATTAAATGAGATAGAGCAAATACTTTCATCGTACAAATCTTACATAAAATAATATGTTCTGACATTCTTGAAGAGAAAAACAATAAATAGGGAAATATTTATCAATGCTCTCCGGTTTTGCGCTTAAAAAATATGCATAATAAACATCTTTTTAAATAGAATGATCATCCCTTTTAGCCGTTTAATCATAAACAGATATTTTGCGTAAAAACGCCAATAATAATTTTATATATATTTGTGACCTATATCTTAATAGATAAGAATATTAACTAAAATTATTGTGTATGAAAAAGTTTATAATGAGGTCCAGTTTTGCGCTGGTCATGTGTTGTCTGCTTTTTGCAGCGTGCAGTAAGGATGATAATACGGATGTAAACACCGCATCCGTCACTGGATATTGGGTTTGTTATTATCAGTGTTGGAGTGAGGATGGCGAAACATGGGAGAGTAACTATAATGGTGATGACTATTACATTAACTTCAGTAGTCACTTGGCAGATGGTAAGTATGAGGGGGATATAGACAGTGGTAGCGACCAACTTTTGGAACTGATGGGACATTACTCTTTTGCCTGGACTATATCTGGTAACAAAATCAAAGTTGCATTGAGTGATAGTTGGACTGAAGAATGGCAGGTCAAATCTCTCAAAGGTGATGAGATGACACTTCAATGGAAAGACGAAGAAGTTGACTATACAATTATTGCTAAATTTAAAAAACAACCTGAGTAGTTAATATGAATTTGGTTAATAATGGGAAGAAATAGAAAAAATAGAGAAAGTATGATTGCATCGGTGTTCTTGCCATTCGTGCAAAGAGCATAAGACCAGATAGTTATTTGTTCTTGAGATGTGTATAGATAAAAATAGTATGATTCATGCAGGACGACTTATTGAACGCACACTTCACGACCAAGGGCGTACGGTCACTTGGTTCGCTGAACAATTGTGTTGTACACGTCCAAATGTCTATAAAATATTTCAGAAAGAAAATATTGACATTCATCTCCTTTGGCGTATCTCCTGTATTCTCGAACATGATTTTTTTCGTGACCTCTCTGATAGCATTGATGTTCGGGTTTCTTTGAGTGTCTCCAAATAGGACACAGTTTTGTATCGCTCTTGGAACTATGTTTTTCTCTACAAGTATACTCCTTTAGCATATCTTTGCGCTGTATTAACATATAATCACAAAAGAAAATGAAAAAGCTATTTCTAATTATCATGCTGGCTTTTGGTTGTGCAATCGGGACATATGCACAAAAGACTGTCTTCAAATTTCGTGATGCACAGGCACGTGCAGGAGATGCAGTGACTGAGGTTTGTGTGAAACCCACAGTTGTTGAGGTGAAAATACTCGAAGAAAAAGGGCGTATAAAGGATGAATGGACACTGAGCAAAGAAGAAGTGGAAGTTGCCATGAAAGGGGAACTTGATAATATCCGTGCATGGGGAACTTATTTGTCCACTATCAAGAATGACTGTGATGTGATCATGGGAGCTACTTTTAAGATAGAAGACGATGAAAAATCGGGAGGATATACGGTTACGGTCGTAGGTTATCCGGGAGTGTTCACAAACTGGCATACTGCTACGACAGAAGACTACGAATGGATACGCATTCAAAAACTTTCGGGTGCTGATGATAGAACGAAAATAGCCCCCGTTATAAAGAATAAGAATTAATAACTAAAAACATAGACAATAATGAAAAAAGTATTATCAATTGTTGCTGCGCTTTTGTTGTGCGTAGGAACACAGGCACAGATTGTATCATCCAGAAGCACAATCGTTAAGACTCAAAAGCAAGCTAGTAATACACAATGGTTCTTGCGTGCAGGCGTGAACATGATGAACCTTAGTGGTGACGGAATTGATGGAACAGATTCAAACATCGGTTATAATGCGACATTAGGCTATCAGAAGTCATTGGGTGGTGCAGGAGCTTATTGGGGAATGGAGTTCGCTCTTGGTTCTCGTGGATTTAAAGTTGACGACATGAAATGTATCGCACACAATGTTCAATATTCACCGTTTACTTTCGGATGGAAAATCGGAGTAGCAGATAATATTAGTATTGATCCGCACTTAGGAGTTTTTGCAAGTTATGACTATACCAGCAAAATGAAAGAAGATGGAGAAAGCATTAGCTGGGGAGATTTTGCTGATGCTCTTGAAGTAGATTATAATCATTTCGATGCAGGTATGAATATTGGTGTAGGCGTATGGTACGACCGTTTCAATCTGGATCTTACTTATCAGCGTGGATTCATTGATGTATTTACCGATGCTGATGGCATTAAGACTAGCAACTTTATGATTCGTCTGGGTATCGCTTTTTAATTGAAACAACCTTTTTAAGCATATAAATTTCAGCATTCACGTCTTTTCTATAAAAAGAAAAGAAAGTGAATGCTGTTTTCTTAAAATAACAGAATATGATAACAAGACTGAGACTTTTGGCAATTGTATTTTTATTGGGTGGGATATTACCCTCTTTGATTGCACAAACTTTTACAGAACAAAAGAAAACTTATCCGGTCAGTGCAGATGGTAGTAAATATGTAGTCAATGGATTCATTCCTTTCAGTCCGATGAGTGATGAAAATATTTATGCCAATGCTCTGTTATGGACTATCAAAAACGTCTGTTCCGTACAGCGTGAGGGAATAACGGAAGTAAGCGTTCCTGCCAAGAGTTTTAGTTGCAACCTGGTGCTTACTTCTCAAGCGGATGCAAAACAAAAGAATACATATTATTGTACAGCTCAGTTTCAGGTAAAAGACGGAAAATTGGTTTACTATCTTTCCAATATTCAGATAGAATCATTGGTTGTTGTAATGAAGAAATTGACTCCGATGGAAAAACTACAGCCGGAGAAGAGGACTTCTCATAAGGAAACAATGGATGATTTTGTGCATATAGAATCGCAAATGCTGAATAAGATGTTTGACTTTGTTAGTACTAACCAACTTTCTCCTATCAGCCACTGGAATGAGATAAGCATCGGAAAACCGGTAAAGGGCATGACAGAAGATGAATGTTTGCTGGCTTTTGGTAAACCACAGACAGTTTCAGAATCAAATGGAGAGGTGCAGTGGATGTATTCTAGTTCTTTTTATCTTTTTTTCAAGAATGGACATGTAGAAACAATCATAAAGTAAAATTGATACTCCTTTCCGGCTCTCGCATTCTTTTGTTTGTAAAGAGGGGGGAAGGAGTTTCTTTTAGAATTGTGATTTTTACTCTGTGAAATCTCACTTTTGTTTATTCCGTAATAATTCGAAATAGCTACATAGACCCGTTATCTGGAATTAGATATATACCTAATTCTTTTGGACTGTCTCATTTATAACTTGAATTCAGCGAAAGATGAGTTTTTTCATCTTCTTCTCTCTAAAATTATATTTCTACACGATATTCTCAATCAACTGTCTCATTTATGACTTGAACTTAGGATTTCTCTCCAAGTGAATTAAACATAGATTTTGCTCCCATGCTCT
>ULUK01000141.1_pt1 | contig 11036 bp, 7 predicted proteins | sample 1958451 | NCBI WGS metagenome assembly ULUK01 (sample SAMEA4835758, study PRJEB28245) | human gut metagenome | biome: gut microbiome; material: fecal sample | place: Denmark | collected 2008
AGGATATTGAACAATTTTAGTACACAAAGCTTAAACCCGCGGAGGATCTTGAACTTTATTTATTCATATTGACCTTTCCCTCACTGCTTCAGGCCGTTCCTGTACTCTGCCGGAGTGCACCGCATAATCTTTTTAAAGACGATATTAAAATGGGTGGAGCTGTTGAAGCCGGTAAGCTCTGCCACCTCGTAGATTTTCAGCCGGAAGTCGTTCAGGTACTCCTTCGCCTGTTCAATCCGGGTGTGGTAGATGTACTGCTGCACGGAAATCCCCAGGTTTTTTTGGAACAGGCGGCAGAGATAAGACTTACTGATCATCAGGTGGTCGGCGATCTCATCGAGCGAGATGTCGCCGCGGCTCAAATTCTGCCGGATATAATCCGCCGCCTCGCGAATCAGGTAGTTTTTCTGGTCAAGAGCCGGCTCTCCTGTCTTCAACCCCTTTTGGAAGTCCTCAAGGAAACGCTGCGCTTCCTCCACGGTTTCGCAGGCCTGAAGCTTTTCCACCGTTTCTTCCGGCGCCTTTCCCTCCTGCAGGAGAAGGAAGCGCACCATATTGGAGAAAAAGTTCTGCACCCCCATAACGTCCAGGTTCTCCCTGTGGTGCTGCTGCAGCCACTGGATGAAAGCATAAAATCGGGAAAAGATTTGCGTGTATTGCTTCTGCGACACACAGATATTGATATCGCCAAGGCATTCCTTGACTTCCGGGCGGCTCATCGTCCGATCCGGCTTGCGCATCTCCTTGATAAGGAACCTGTCCGGCTGAAAATAGTGAAGCTGCAGAGAGTAGCGCGCGTGCTCGAACGCCTCCGGCAGTGCAGAGAATTTCGAGACGGCGCTGCTGACACCGTAGCAGGTGTCAGCATTCAGATAATTCTGGAACACGGTGTGGAGTTCGTGGACCAGGCTGCAGGCTTTCTCCTCCCACTGGGTGCTGCTGACACTGTTCTGACTGCTCAGCAGGATAACATACCGGTTTTCCTGCAGAAGAAAAACTTCCAGTTCCTGCGTCCACTGGTGCAGCACTTCCACTGTGAGGTTGATAACGCTTTGTTCCAGTGGGAAGGGGCGTCCCTCTCCGTAACGGGCCTGTACTTTCTGGTAATTCTGCACTGCAAACACAATGCAGCAGAGGTTTCCTTCCCGGATGTGCAATTGACTGACAGGCAACTGCCGTTCAGCAGGTTCGCTGCTGCCGGTGATCAGACGGTGCAGGCAGACATGACGCGCGTAGCTGTCCCAGCCTCCCTGCCCCTCGTCCTGCTTTTTGCACAGTGAGTGCCGTACCTCCTCCAGAACCGTCAGGATGTTCGCGCTGTTGATCTCATTTTTTCTCAGGTAATCGAACGCACCGTTCTTCATTGCCTCTTTTACAAAACAGAAATCATCGTGGCAGCTCAAGATAATAACCTTGCACTGAATCTTCAGCTTTTGCAGGGATTTCAGAACTTCGATCCCGTTCATCACCGGCATACAGACGTCGAGCAGGACGATATCCGGGTGTTTTTCCCTGATCATCTCCAGGCCGGTCTGCCCGTTGTCCGCTTCTCCTACAATCTCATAGCCATACTCTTCCCACGCCACAGAAGATTTGATTCCGAGCCGGACCAGGCTCTCGTCATCAATGATCGCGATCCCGATGTTACGCATTTGCCATCTCCTCCTTATAGATACGGGCTGGAATTTCCACAATCACCCTCGTGTACTTGCCGGGTTCGCTGTCGATTTGAATACCGTACTCCTCTCCAAAAATATACTGGATTCTCTTATTCACATTATAAAGACCGATCTTGTTAAACGAATGGGAGTTGAGGGGATGATCTTCCTCCAGAGCCTGTCGGATCTTCTCCTTGCTCATCCCTTTGCCATTGTCGATCACCTCATACAGAATACGGTCTTCTTTTCGGGTAATGTTGATCTGCACCGTGCATTGCCGGACCATACTGCTGAAACCGTGGTAGATGGAATTCTCTACGATCGGTTGCAGAAGGAATTTCAGCGTTTCGCAGTTTTCCAAGCCCGGCTCCACATGGACATCAACAAAGATCCTGTCGAAATATTTGAGGTTGATCAGGTTGATGTAGTCCCGGATCAGATCGATCTCGTCCTGAATCCGGATGACCTCCCGGCTGTTTTTGGAGGAAAACTGCATGAGCTTGATCAGGGAATCCAACGCCGTTACCATACGCTTGGATCCTTGCACATCCGCCATCCACTTGATGGAATTGAGCGTGTTGTAGATAAAATGGGGATTGATCTGGGATTGGAGCGCCATGAGTTCTGCCCTGCGCAATTGGATCTGCGTCTCGTAGTTTTTGATGGTGAGGGCGTTGATCTCGTTGATCATGTGCTGGTAGCTGCGGGAAAGGCCTTTGATCTCCACCTGATTTTCAGGGAGCGGAATCCCGCTTTTTTCCTCTTCAAAGCGCTGGAGCTTCACATAAAGCTCCTGAAGCGGACGTGTAAAGATTTTGGAAATAAAGATTGAAACCAGAACTGCCAGAACCGTAAGGATCAGCATGAGGAGGAGCGTCATATAAGGAACAACGGCGATCTCTTGATCCAACTGGCTGCGTGGAATCATTTTGACGCTTTTCCATCCCAGGCTTTTGGAGCCCGAGACGATCGTATCGTACAATTTCCCGTCGATTCGGCAGGAAGAAATGCCGTCTTCCAGGCCGCCCTGAAAGAATTTACCGCCAATCTCCTCCGTCAGATTGCTGAACACAACGTTGTTTTCGTCATCCAGCAGGTAAAACCGCTCCTGCGAATCTTCCTTGAAAGCCGGCCAGCAGGTCTGGAGATCGTGTACGTTAATGTTGATTAGCATAGTGCCAAGCAGTTGGGAATCATATGGGGAGTAAATTGATCTTCCGACAGTTACGCAATAGGGGCTGGCTGCGTCGGAGAATGCGTACACCAGACGGTTTTGGTGCACTCCCACCAATACTTTCGCCCCCTCTTTACTGGCAATCTTTTCGTACCACTCTTCCGCATGGATATCATAGGACGGATTGACGTTTCCCTCTGTGCAGTAGTAAAACATGCTGTTGTTCCTCGGAAATATGGCGATAGTCTCTATTCTGCCATCCAGGTAATAGCCGTCCTTGTAAAGCAGCTTGTCCACCTGTGCCTTGTCGCGGTATCCTTCGAGAGGTGAACTCTGTTCCTCATAGCTTTTCTGCAGAATGTCTATGAGCTCTTCATTCATTAGCAGGGAATCGGAAATCTTGAAGATTGAATTGAAAAAGTTATCAACGCTGTAAATAATCTGGCTGTTATTCTGCAGCTCCTGCTGCTGCACGTTGCTCAAAAGGACCCCGCTGAAATACTGATAATAAAAGCCTCCCAGTACCACCGCGGGGATCACCGCAATTATGAGCATAGACAATGTCAGCTTTTTTCTCAACGACATATCGTTTTCCTTTCTCGAAAGACTATCGTCCTATGGCAGCACCGCACAATTGCTGAGGCAAGCGCTGTCGAATCACCCATCATGCAGGAAACCATAGGCTTCCCGGCGCATTTCTTCGCGAGAGCGCACAACTTCAAGCCGCCAGGCAGGGCCTGTCAGCCAGAAGCAGATTCGCCAATGCGAACATGATATTGAATTTGGCTCGCTGCTTTTCGAGCCCTCGGTATCGCGTTTTTCGAAATTGCAGCTGTTTCTTGACGACACCGAATACGTGCTCTACTTTTGCCCGAACAGAAGACTTTGCGTGTTCTGCTTTCTTTGCGGCATACTGGCCGCTCTTGCTCAGCTTTTTTAATTGAGATGGACGTCGGTTAATTTTGTATTTGATCTTGCGTCCGGATTTGTTCCGAACGATCGCGTCCTCACGGTTCCCGGCTCCAAGATAGCCACTGTCGCCGTAAACGACATCTTCCTCACCGGTCAGCAGGGATGAAGTCTGCGTCACATCATGGACATTGGCTGGTGTCGCCTCCACTGTGTGTACCAGTCCGCTGTCCTTATCCACCCCAACATGGGCTTTATAGCCAAAGTGCCATGTGTTGCCCTTCTTGACCTGATGTGCATCCGGATCCCGCTTTTTCTCCTTGTTCTTGTAGTTTTCTCGAATTTGAATTGCCCACTGATCCAGCAAATCGTTTCCGTACATAGTGATAACAACGCGACGAATTTCCCCGCTATCAAACAGCTTGTTGATGATTTTCATTGCAGTAACGGTCTTTCCGGTTCCGGTAGCCATTGCCAGAATGCCATGCTCTTTTTCCAGAAAGGTCTTTACTGCTATGTCCTGATGAACCCATTTACTCGAACCTGCCGGCAAAGAATACGGCCTATCCGGGGAACGCAATTCAAATATTTTGTTTTTAACTGCTTGTGGAATGGTAAACATTTTGAGATTGCGGTCTTTTCGATTCCAGATTTTCTCGAAACGAGCGGTATCCGCATCGACATACTCCTGTGTACCAGCCCACGTTTTGAAGACTTTTATGCTTTCATAATTCTGGAATCCATGCTTGCTGTCGTTGATAGAGCCAGAGAAGGATAGCGCATCGTTGCCCTTATAAAAAATGCCAAATTTATCGTGAAAGTCTCCTTCCTCCAACTTTTCACAAGGAATTGCAAAACGCATATCAATAATTCCATCATACAGCATCCAGGAAAATGTATTTATAATATCTGCTTCCATTTCTTGTTTGAGTATCTCAACATTTTCGAGGAGAGCTGCTTCGAGGCGCAGGAATGCGCTACCATCTTGGTTCTCAGCTCCAATAATTGCGTCCGTGTCCTCCGTGGAAAGAATGGGACTTGTAATTAAGCGCATTTTTCCTCCGCGAGAGGCGAAGTCGGATAATCCTGCGACGTTGTATGTGAGCCACCCTGTTGTGAAGTAGCCGACGCCTCGGTCAAAGCGTTCAGCCCACTTTAGACACGGCGTGTACAATTCATCTATCAGGTTATCTTCTGAGGTATCTAAACAGACTTTGACCTTTGGATAATCCATATAAACCTCCTTTAGATGTTGTCATCCAGATGGCACAGATGATTATAGAAATCTTTGCTGTACCGTTTTTCGTCTTCGAGAAGCTTTGCTCCTCGATCCAAATGAGCCTTTACCAAACCGGGGAAATAGTCATCCTCGCGAATCACTTTGCCCTCGTTGTTAATAATGAGAGATTTAAACAGCAAATCGTGATCACCGAAAATAACCTGCCGGCTCAGTTCCAAGCCATTATTATCAGTCTTGAAGTCATTGGCTTGAAGTTGTCCCTTTCTGACCGACAGTGCGATTGCCAGTTTAGATAGGATAAATGGCTGCAATCTCAATGACTGACCTAACGAGTTGAATATCTCCTGGGTCTTTTGTGACGTATGAAGCTTATTAGTCATTGTGCTTGCCTCCGAAATAAGTGTTTGCCAGGATTTCAGTATTTCCGTTTGCTGTGTGGTTCAAGACAAATGTATTGGAAATGATGTCCGATATGCTCTCGCGATACTCACCAACAATCTCCTCATCGGTAGACAAGATGATAATCTGACCATTGAGTTTTTTGAAGAACTGACTCAGGATCTTTCCTCGATGTTCCTTATCGATTCTCGCAAACGGTGTGTCTACGATGTAAGGCACATTGATTTTGTTGAGCTGCGAAAGTGCTTGATATAGTGCCATAATGAAGATTTGCTTTTCTCCTGCAGAAAGCTGTTGCTTTACCTCAACCGGCAGTTCAAACTCGGTTTCACCGGCAATAAGCTTTTGCTGCAGGACTTCGTAAGCATACAGGCCGATTTGAGCAATAAGATACTCAACACCGTTCTTACCAATGATTTTACGTATTTCATCAGCTTTAAAGTGTTTGTTTTTATAGGGAAGAACATTTAGACTATCATCGATATGGATTCCATCAATCAAATCAGATTTATTGATCAGACTTGCGAAGAATTGGCTAAATCCCGTCTCGACTAAACGAATACTCTTATCGTAAAGCGTCTTTTGGAGTTCATCAAATGCCAGTAGTGCACGCGCTGAAATATCGTTAATGGACTGCTTTTTCAAGAGTGCCTCATAATCACTTTTAGCCTTGGAAAGTTTAGATGCAGATATCGCTTTCTGTGCGCGTAGTTCTTGCAATTCTTTATCTACTTCCAGAAGCTGTTGCGTGCATTTGGACTTCTGCTCATTCAAATCGCTTTTCATCTGCAAGTATCCATCATAGTTTTCGATACTGCTCCGCTCCATTTTCTTTCGGATGCGTTTTACGCATTTTAAAGAAGCCTTAATGTCATCAGTCGCTTCTTTGACACGGTTGGTGTCATAAGCCAGGAGACTGTTGATTTTTGCAGTTAGTTCAAATCTGTCGAAGTCAGACAAATTGAGAATGGGCGTTATCTGTGAAGTGTGGCTGGCATAGCTGGCAATCTCGTAGATAACCTTTTCAGAAATATCGTCGGCTAATTCTATATTTGCCCGGCTCAACACGCCGGAGATGATCGACTTGATTTCCGGGGTATCAATTGTGCTTTTTACATTTGCATCGACCTGTGCCTTGTGTTCCAGTGCAATTTGGGCCTTTAGTTCTTCCAGTTGAGTTCTAAGGATAATAAATGGGAGCACATTATTGGCCATTTCTTTGAGCCATTTATGGTGTCCCTCACGGCGAGCATCCTCTTTTGCAATCTGATCTTGCATAGAGCGCCATTCTTTTTTAGAAATACCGCCACCCTTGGCGTATGCCTTTTCAAGAGACGCAAGCCTCTGATCAATAATCAAAATCTCATTGGAAATCTCTCGATATTCATCCTCAGCGCATTCTACTCTCTGTGCAATCAGATTGTCTGCTTCAAGGCATCTATCGTATTCCGCTGAAAGCGTCATGGTCCCCTTTGCCTTGCTACGAGAAATTCTACGGAAGTTTTCCCGAATAATCTCCATCGTATCAAGGCTGCAGAGCTTTAAAAACGCATCCTTAAAGTCGGAGTTTTTGCTGCTGTTGAACACGAAATCACTGATTTTTTCGCCGTCAAAGAAGTAGAAGCGGAAGAGATTGGGGGGCAGTGTCTGTAAAAGATAGCTCTCAAAATCACTCTTTTCTGTCTCAGAAAGTGTCTCGCCGTCTTTGTACACAGTAAAGGTTTCTGCTATTTTCTTGCCTGCTACCCTCCATGATCTGACAAACGTGTATGTGTGATCGTACTTTCCGTCATCCATCAGCAAGTCAATGACAACTTCTGCCTCACCAATTTTTTGCAGTTTTTCATTGGCATTGATAATTTTCTCTATCTCGGCAAAGTACTTTGCGTTGTTTGATTCAAAGCCATATGCAACGCAGCCGTAGAGACATATTTTGATAGCGTTAAACAGTGTCGTTTTACCTGCACCATTTTTGCCGCCGATCAGTACCATTCTTTTAGTAATGTCTGATACATCAAAATCGAAGGCATTTTCGTTGACATATGGACCTATGTTTTTTACTTGTATGCGCTTAATCTTCATGGTTCAATGCTCCCTCGACAGAATTATAGTGCAACCAGCCTTGTCCAATAATGCTGTCAAATGCCTTTTGCATTTTGTTGTTCTTCGTAATGTGCTTATTGGTATCTACAGAAACAATCAGCTTCGTAATCAATTCAACCGGGATATCATACTTATCTGCAACATTTCTGATCGCTTGGATCGCCTCATCATCAAATCGCGGAGTTTTATAATCATCCCATGGAAGCTTTTTGCCTTTGACCTTATGGTAGGTTTCAACGAGTGCTCGACATGTAAGGTCGCCTTCCTCGTCCCACATCTTGTCAATTGCTTTCAGTTCAGCTTCTGTAATCAGCTCCATGCCTGTCCTGTTTTCGAGGTCGAGGAGTTTTTCGAGAATGAGGCATCGCGCTTCAAGCGTAAACGGTCCCATTCCAAAGCTTCCGTCTGACTTCTTATAGACAGAACCGTTGCGGCGCTTAGAATCTCGATATTGACTATTCTCCCGCATTCTGAGCAATTCGTTTCTGAATTCTCTAAGCGGAATTAGTTCCGTAGCACCTTTGTTGATGAAGTTCTGTAGCGACTTATCCTCTTTCACCATGGTGCAGCACCAGCAACCAAATCTGGAGTTGCCGGTTACCGGAATTTTCTCGCGGTCGACCTCACCCAAAACACTCTTTTCTTCACCAAGGTTTTCGCCCTGGTAAAGGCTGAACAAATACTTCATGTCACTTCCCCAAGGACTTCTGCAATCACCTTTTAAGAGGAATTCCCAGACCAAATCGTTAGGGATTTCAGTGATAGGATTGTAGACATAAGCATTGGGAATGTCATTATGCATATTCAGCAGTTTGCCTTCGATTTCCCGTGCGGTAATGGCCTTCATTCGAGTTAGGCTTTCGCCCTTGCGGACGCCGAGAAGAATGATGATTTCGCCGCTCTCCTTGATTCGCTCGTTGACAAACTTATTCATCGGCATGATTTTCAGCCTGTCTGTACACCATCTGAATCCGGGAGGCTCTGGGGTAGGATAGCCCAGGCCAATGACCCGGCTCCAGAATGTCTGTTCCGGCTCCGGGTAGATCACACTGGCTTTGATGTTGAGACGATCTTTTCCCGCTGCTCGGTTGATGTTATCCGAGGATGAGTGCATGTAATTCTTTACGATGGGATTTTCAACCATCGTGTCGGATGTAATGACATGAACGGTTTTGTCAAGCTTAGCGCCAGCATCCTTTAACCGCTTCATGGCTTCATATACAAGACTGACCAGCAAAGTAGAATCTTTGCCACCACTGTAGCCAATAAGCCACGGACGGCTGTCGTGCTTGTAGACGATCATAATTTCTTTAATGATATCTTCAAATACTTGAAACTTACCTGTATATGGCATTGTGAATTCCCATCCTTACTTTTTTCTGTTATGTGGATCCGGAATATCTCTCCACCCAATTCCGAGATAATCTAAAACTTTTCCCCAGCCATACGGTGTTCCGTTTTCATCAAAGCAACACCTATTCATCCAAAAATCCCATTCTTTGTAGTTCCGTTCCCGTAGCCGATCGAATCGATGAGGCCGTTTTTCGAGCTGAATTCCAAATCCACACATCGAGCATCCGGTTCGCTGCTCTCCAGAAGTATACAAATGACCATCTTCATCCTTCAGTATGCTTCCATAAATCTCAGGGACAGGGACCTTTAAATCAAGTGCCAACTGTAATAAATCCTGTCTATTAAAAATTGCAAATGGTGCTGAACGAATGGTTCCCTTTCCAAAGTAGTTACAGCCATTTAGCATTAAAGACTTCTCACGTCTTCCACCTTCGGATGCCATCAGCCCTAAATACGGTACACAATTGTGCTCTTTAGCCCAATCAGAGCACGGTTTTTCCTTGAGGTAACAGCAACACTTCGAGGAGACTTTAAACGATGCAATTTGATAATTCACGCCTTCTTCTTCATTTTCTAATCCGCCGAATTTTTCGAGCCACTTCTGCGCAAGTTTCATTTTTGAATGCTTTTGAAATCCACCATATTCACCAGTTTCGCCTGTAACAATTGCATGCCTTATGGTTTTATTATTGGGAGTTGGGTTTTGAAGCAATTCAATTTTACGGGCGATTTCCTTGGAGAGTACAGGGAAACCAAATTCTTGAATTAGTTTTTGCTTATTCCATCGCGTACCATCAGTTCTAACTGCTGGTGGTAGTGAGATAACTCCAATCTGTTTGTGGATTTTTTGGATACTAACATCTTCGAGCGAAGAGACTGATACCGCTGGCACATCTATTCCTATTGATTTCAAGAAGAAGAACAGTGTGATACTGTCACGTCCCCCTACTGAAACATAGCAATCCAAGTCCCTTTTTCCACATTCATTATAGAATTCCCATGCTCTTATGCGCGCATAATTCACCTTAAATTCATATGGCATACTTTGTTTTACTCGGAAACTGGCAATTTTGTTTCCAGCATCGATGTTATTTGAATTTAATGTATTCTGTTCCATTTGAGTCCTCCGGGGTTATCCCATGATGATTCTTTCTTTTTTTGTCTCCTCATCACTGACTGGCAGAGAAAGAAGTCGCTTAATCTGAATGTATGTCAAAAAGATACCCTGTTCATTTCTGTTGATTTTTCCATTAGGTTTAATTGCACGGTTCATCCAACACGCTTCATTATTTCGAAGCCAGTCGATTTTCTTTAATCCCTTCAACGACTTCGCCATGTTAATCTGAGGATTCACGCAATAGAATTCTCCCAAGCGTCCCAGTGCCAAGATAATCAGACCTTGCGTTGTGATATAATCCTCTCGCAAACTTTTTTTACTTAATTCACCACTGTCCATCTCGTTCCACTCACGCATATTAACAACCACGTGATTCCAAAATGTATAAACGAGTTTTTCAGCATTGTCCTGATCATGGATCACCTTACAGATGCGCTTGTTAGCTGTATAGAAGGTGTTAAGTGTAAAGATGTTAGAGAAATATTTGCTAAGGTTGTCTTTCTCCTTGTCAGTATACTTACGTAGGAAGCTGATTGAGTTGACGACATTCTTCGTGATTAGTGCCACAGGATCTTTCGACTCGTATAGTGTATTTAAGGATTTCGATGTGGTAACAGCATGCTTGTTGAGGTCAGTAAACATCTGCTGGCTCCGTTGAAGTCCCTGGTCTTTATAAAGGACAATCGAAATCGTTTCTTCTTTCAGGCTCTCGTCTTCGGCAATCGCTGCCTCAATGGCCGCCTTTCGATGCTGTCCATCGTTGATCAGGAAGGAAGCGGTCATATCGATTTCCAGAAGGCCTGCATTCTCATTGCTGTCAGCAGGGACAAACTTCATGTCACCGTCCACAGATGCAGCCAGAGCTGAAAAGACATACGAATCTCGATTAGACAAGATGTATCCACAGATTTCAGGAATACGAGCTTCGTTGAGCTTTCTTTGGGCGCGATACTCGGCAGGGACATCGCTGCTATCGGTCGCAAAAATCTTACTCATTAACCCAAGGGGAACCATGCATATATAGTAATCTTTTCCGGCCTGACAGCCCTTTACAGCGGGAAATTGATATTTCAGCATATAGCA
>ULUK01013534.1_pt1 | contig 10991 bp, 10 predicted proteins | sample 1958451 | NCBI WGS metagenome assembly ULUK01 (sample SAMEA4835758, study PRJEB28245) | human gut metagenome | biome: gut microbiome; material: fecal sample | place: Denmark | collected 2008
GACCGGAGATAGTGCCACTTTATGAGCAAAAATGAGCTGCAAAGCAGCAGAGAGCGTCGAAGATGCGGTTCATGACAATAGAATGTTTGCGGAGCGTACAATCTATTGTATTGTGAGTGGCGTGGGTGAACAGTAACGAATATTTTGCAGGCGGGCAGTCACACATCGTTCGATGCGTAGCTGTCCGCTGTTTTTGTGGAAATTTACATCAGATATGCCAGCAGCACGCTCATAATGACACCGACGGCGGTAGAAAGCAGCGCGCCTGCCAGCGTATATCTGGATTTGGAAACGCGCGCCGTCATAAAATAAACAGACATCGTGTAAAAACAGGTTTCTGTGCAGCTCATCAGAATCGACGTGATGCGTCCTGCCAGAGAATCTGTCCCGTAGGTTTTGAAAATATCAAGCACCAGTCCAGTCGCTGCGGAAGAAGAAAACAGGCGGATGAAAATGAGCGGGAAAAACTCCGGGAACATACCGCTTATGGAACTGTCAGCGGCGTATTTTTGCAGCAGCTTTCCCGGAAGATCCAGCAGCCCGGAGCCCCGCAGAATCCCGACTGCCATCATCAGCCCGATGAGCGTTGGGACGATGCCGACGACCGTTTTCAGACCGTCCGCTGCGCCGTTTATAAAGTTGTCGTAGAGATTGCATTTATGAATCCACCCATAGCCGATGATGAAGAAGATCACGGCAGGAATGAGGATGGAGGAAAGATGTGCGAGAACATTTGCCATGAAAAGCTCCATTCTGCAGAGATTAAATCACCGGACATTTTCAGACCGGGAAAGGATACGATCCTGCGGGAATATCTGTTACCGGAATATATGATTTTGCCAACCCATACAGAACAGGAATCATAAAATGCAGAGTAGGGGCATAAGTTACTATCAGGTTTTCTGAAAAACGAATGGGATGGAAAAAGGAGGACAGGCATGGCGGAATATCGAAAACAAATCGCATATCTGGATTATCTGGAAGACGGCGTAAAAATCAAAAATGCTGGATTTGTCAGAATAGAGGAACAAAACGGACACAACCGGATGGAAGTAAAAGTTAAAAACCTTCCGGGCAAGGACTGCGGGGAGTTTCGGTTACAGGAAGAACATGAGAGAACGGTCGGAAGGATTAGTTTGCAGGGCGGCAACGGAAACTGCTGCATGGTGTGGCGGATGCCGGAGCCGGGCGAATTGGATAACAGCCGGGAGGAAAGCTGGCAGCAGACTGCGCAGCTTCGGATTTTACTGTCCGGAAAAAGAATGCTGATTGCAAACTGGCACGAACCGGTCGAAATTCCGGCACAGAAAGAGACGCTGCAGCTGCAGCAGCAATCGCAGGTACAAGGGGATCAGTTCCAACAGATGGAGGCGCGGTCATCGCAGACAAATTCACCCCGGCAGCCCGGAGCTGGAGAAATTATTCCGTATCCGGAGCGGCGCAGCAGCGAGATGGAAAAGCAGTCCACACCGAAGGAGCCTGCCGAAACAGAGCAGTCCGCCATGTCGGAGGAGCCTGCGGCAACAGAGCAGTCCGCCATGTCAAAGGAGCCCGCGGCAACAGAGCAATCCGCTATGACGAAGGAGCTCGCGGCAACGAAGCGGCAGCCCACTCCGGAAGCGCCATCTGTGTCAGCGTCCGAGCCGACGATTCCTTTTCCTTCCGCTGCGCCGAAATCGCCGTCCGCCCCATCGCGTGAGCCGGTCTGCAGCGCAGATAAATGGGAGCAGCTGTGCACGATGTATCCGGAAATTCATCCGTTCCGCGACAGTCGGGAATATCTTTCCATTGCGCCGAAGGATTTTGTGGTTCTGTGCAAGGAATACCAGAAGTTAGTACATAACAGCTTCCTGCTGCATGGCTACTATAATTACCGTCATCTGATTCTGGGCAGAATCCGGCAAAAGGATGCATGGCAGTATTATATCGGCGTGCCCGGCAATTTTTACGACCGGGAAAAAATGGTGGCGGAAATGTTCGGATTCGAAGCCTTTGAGGGTGAAAAAGAATCCGCATCACCGGGTGATTACGGGTATTATATGAAGCGGGTGGAGATTTAAGCAAGAGTGGTCGAACCGGCGGGAGAAATGATCGGAAAAATGGCAGACAGCAAAAACCTACTTGCGGGAATGAAAAGGGGCTGGTATGCTTTTTCTGGAAACATTCAGCAGATTTCTGGGCGTTCTCGGTACAGATCATGAAAAGCTGACATGTTATATTCGAAACACAGGGAGCAATTATGGCAAGAATCCGTACAGAAGAGGAAAAAGAAGCGGCGCGGCAGGCTGCGAAGCAGGCGAAAAAAGATCAGTGGCTTCGGGAGCAGGAAGAAAAGCGCCCGATACATGAGAAATATATGAAGGATGCGATCCGACAGGCAAAAAAAGCGGCAGCACTCGGGGAAGTGCCAATCGGCTGCGTGATCGTGCATGACGGACAGGTGATCGGCAGGGGCTATAATCGACGAAATACGGACAAAAGTACACTGGCGCATGCGGAGATCACAGCGATTAAGCGGGCGAGCAAAAAGCTGGGTGACTGGCGGCTGGAAGACTGCACATTGTATGTGACGCTGGAGCCCTGCCAGATGTGTGCCGGAGCCATCGTGCAGGCGCGGATTCCGGAGGTTATGATCGGCTGCATGAATCCAAAGGCAGGCTGCGCAGGATCAATCTATAACCTGCTGCAGGAACCGGCATTTAATCATCAGGTCAGCCTGTTTAAGGGCGTGCTGGAAGAAGAATGCAGCCAGATGCTGAAAGATTTTTTCCGCAGTCTGCGGACACGGTTGAAAACTTGAGACAGAACGCAGCCTGCGGACATGTCGGACCGCAGCGCAGAACTTACGGACTGTGTACGGGCATATTCCGGACTGCACCACAAAGGAGAAAGGAAATATATGGACTTTTGGGAAAGACTCTTTGCCAGAGCTGGAAGAAGAAAACCAGAGCCGTCTGCAGAAGCGAAATGCGCAGAGGAGTGGGATACAGAGTTGGCAAGCGAACTCTCGGAGACAGAGCGGGAGCAGTTGAAGAAAGCCGGCTGCATCCGAAAGCATATTTATTTTTCAGGACGCGTGCAGGCGGTGGGCTTTCGCTACAGCGCGCTGTGTCTGGCAAAAGAGCTGCAGCTGACCGGCTGGGTGAAAAATTTAACGGATGGACGTGTGGAAGCAGAGCTGCAGGGACAGGCCGAATTGGTAGACTCGTTTGTGGAGCGTATCAGTCAGCGTGGCAGGATTGTCGTAGAGTTTGTGGAAGAGGAGGACCGCGAACTTTGCTATGAGGAAGGCTTTGAGGTCAGGTGAAAAGCTGCAGAGCCACCGATCGGGGCAGAAGACGCTGCAGCGCGCGAAACCGCATTGGACGGAACGGCGTTGGTGAGGCGCTGCGCTGTACCTGGAGAGGTCGCCCTGTAGACCGTGCCGCAGCGCATGGCCGTGCGTTCCGCCGGTCAGAACACCAGCCGCGAATATTCGCTTTCGGCGTCCTGCTTTTGCGGCTGCCTGCGGTAATCTGACGGTGAGACGCCCATACGTCGGTGAAATGCCCGGGAGAAGTAAAAAGCATCCGAGAAGCCGCAGGAGACAGCAGCTGTTTTGACGGAATTGCCGAGCTCGAGCAGGCGGCGTGCCTGATGAATGCGGAAATTCGATAAAAATTCGCCGGGAGAAATGTTCAGTTCAGATTGAAAGGCGCGGTAGAGCGTGCTTCTGCTGACCCCGAGCATCTGACAAAGTTGTTCGGTATGGAAGTACTCATGATGAAAATTGGAGCGGATCAGAAAAACTGCATTTGCCAGAAGGGACGAAGCAGGAGAGTCGGGCAGACCGGGTGCCGGGGCATAATCGGCATAAAGACCGAGCAGCGTGCGGAGTATGCCATTTGCTTCATTGCGGTTCTGGTGATAAAGGTCGAGGGGCTGCAGATCGGCAAAAAGCTGTCGGAGCCGGGCAGGGCAGATCGCGGGACAGACGGGCGCGGCAGGGGAAAAGGCGGTCTGATCGAGCAGAGAGGCAGCTTCTTTTCCGGTAAATTCCACCCAGGTATATTCCCATGGATTCTCCGGGTCAGGATAATAGCGAATCGTATCATAAGGATAAATCAGAAAGCTTTCGCCGGTGTGAACGGGGAAAGTTTTTTTATGATATTCGATAATGCCCTGCCCGCGCAGAATATAATGGATGATATAGACCGGACGGACGCCGGGTCCCCAGGAATGCAGATCGCTGCAGTCCTGCCTGCCTGTGGCGAGCAGGGTGAGACCGGGCTGGGAATCGGACCCAAAAACAGATGAATTCATAAAGAGACCTCCTGATTTACAGGATGCCGGGGATGACGTCTAAAAACATCCTGCAGGCAGTCTGCAGCGGCCTTTGGGCACATACCTCCGGCATTGTCCTGACGTGAATAAATAATCCATGTATTTGCAACAAAAACCCATGGAAGAGAACAAAAGTGTCATGCTACAATTACGATAACGGATAACGAAAGAGAGGTCAAGGGGTATGGTAAAATTAACGCCGCCGATGGGCTGGAACAGCTGGAACACATTTGGTGAGAATATCAATGAAAAACTGATCATGGAAACTGCGGACAAAATGGTGGAGCAGGGGCTTTTGGACTGCGGATATGAGTATCTGGTCATTGACGACTGCTGGTCTTTAAGAAAGAGAGACGAGGAAGGCCGTCTGATTGCAGATCCGGAGAAGTTTCCCCACGGCATGAAAGCGGTTGCGGATTACGTGCATTCCAAAGGGTTGAAATTTGGTATGTATTCTTGTGCGGGCAACCTGACTTGTGCCGGATATCCAGGCAGCTTCGAGCATGAATTTATCGATGCAGACACATTTGCATCCTGGGGTGTGGATTTTTTGAAATACGATTACTGCTATCACAGCAACATCATTCCGGGCAAATATTTATACCGCAGAATGGGCATCGCGTTGGAAAATTGCGGCAGGGATATCCTGTTTTCCGCATGCTCCTGGGGCGCAGATCAGACGCATGAATGGATTAAGGAAACCGGCGCGAGCATGTGGCGTTCCACCGGCGATATTTTCGACAGCTGGGAATCGATCAAGGATCTGACCAAACAGCAGGCAAAGCTTCATCCGTATCATAGCGTCGGCTGCTTTAATGATATGGATATGCTGGTTGTCGGAATGTACGGCAAAGGAAACGTTGGTTTAAGCGGCTGCAATGACGTTCAGTACAGAACGCATTATTCAATCTGGGCATTGTTTGGCTCTCCGCTGATGATTGGCTGCGATATCCGTAATATGAATGAAGAGACGAAGAAGATTCTGGAAAATAAAGAGCTGATTGCGATCAATCAGGATCCTCTGTGCCGTCAACCGATCCGTCTGGACGGAATCTGGAGCGGAGACGATGTCCTCATTTATTCCAGACAGCTTTCCAATGGCGATCTGGCAATCGGTTTCTTCAACTTAAAGGACGAAAGCGTAGTAGCAAATCTGAATCTGGACGAAGTCGGTCTTCCGATGAGCACCGGCAAAACCCTGCAGATGAAGGAGGTCTGGACCGGGGAAGATCTGCCTTCGCTCAATGGAACGGTCCGTAAGGCCTTGGAGCCTTATGGTTGTGCAGTCTACCGCTGCAAGGTCGTTGATCTGTAATGGACACCTGCATGAAATGCGGAAAGGAGCTGACCCAGCTGGATCGGGGAGCTTACCGGAAATTTGTCAACCGGGGCAGCACGTCGTTTCTGTGTAAAAGCTGTCTTGCAGAAAAGTTCGGAATAAAAGAGTGTGTGCTGGATGAAAAAATCGAGCATTTCCGGAAACAGGGATGCACGCTGTTTATTTAGCGACAAGACATTGGAATAAAAAGAAACCATAGCCGATTTGCCCTTTTTATGATACGCTTAGTGCAGACGCAAAAAGCGCCCATATTGACTGAATTTGCAGACAGCGTATACAAAATCAGGGGGTAAGGAGGAGCTCATGGGGAACAATTGGAAAATTACGGACACGCTGACAAAGGTGTTCGCAGAGGAAGCACCGGATGGACAGGGGAGCATTCGCCTTTCAACGCTGCATCGGGAAACCGTATCCTGTGTGATTGCATATTTTGGGGCGGCAGACTGGGGACGTTACTGGAAGGTTTCCGTAAAAGCGCCGGAAAAAATTGAGACGAGATTGCGCCGGGTTGAGCTGGTTCCTTCGGCTTATCCGTGCCATAAGGAGCAGGACGATAACTATCTGCGCATCGTACCCGGGATGTATCCGGATCTTTTGCGCGATCTGGATACAGAGGACGATGGTGCGGACAAAAAATATCTGACAAAAGAAGTGCCCGGACAGTGGCGCAGCCTATGGTTGGATGTGACGGTCGATGCGGAGCTTGCAGGCGGGGACTATGCCATTATGATCGAAACGGAAACTGAGAACGGAGAAAAAGAGACGTTAAAAGCAGACCTGCATGTGGTCGATGCGTCGCTTCCGCCGCAGAAGCTTTTGCATACGGAATGGTTCCATTCTGACTGTCTGGCAGACTATTATCATGTAAAACCGTTCAGCGAAGAACACTGGAAGATTCTGGAAAACTTTATCCGCCTGTATGCGGCGCGTGGCATCAATACGATTCTGACACCCGTATTTACACCGCCTCTGGACACTGCGGTCGGCGGCGAGCGCACGACGGTTCAGCTGCTGGACATCCGCAAGGACGGTGATACCTACAGCTTCGATTTTTCGAAACTGGAGCGCTGGATCGGAATTTGCCGCTTTGCCGGAATTACGCATTTTGAAATGGCGCATCTGTTTACCCAGTGGGGCGCTAAGTGCGCACCGAAGATTATGGTCTGGGAGGACGGCACGCTTCGCCATAAGTTTGGCTGGCACACGGACGCACAGAGCCCGGAATATGCGGACTTTCTGGCACAATATCTGACTGCCCTGACAGATTTCCTGAAAGAACAGGGACTGCAGGATAAAGTCTTTTTCCATATTTCAGATGAACCTGAAGAGGACATTTTAGAGGATTACAAAAAAGCGCGGGAGATGGTACTGCCCTATATTCAGGGGTTTCATACAATTGATGCACTTTCTGACATTGGATTTTGTGAAAAAGGCCTGGTCGATCTGTTTGCACCCGGAACAAACTGCATGGAGCCGTTTTTGGAAAGAGGAATGGAAGGACTGTGGGCCTATTATTGCACCGGACAGTGGAAGGAGGTTTCCAATCGGTTCATGGCGATGCCTTCTGCGCGTACCAGAATCCTCGGTGTGCAGCTGTATCTGTATAAAATCAGTGGATTTCTGCACTGGGGCTTTAACTTTTATAACAGCCAGTATTCGATCAAGCACATCAATCCGTATGCGGTGACGGACGCGGGAGAAGCGTTTCCGTCCGGCGATGCATTTTTGGTTTATCCCGGCGAGGGCGGCGTACCGGAGGAATCTATCCGTCTGATGCTGATGCAGCAGGTGATGCAGGATGTGCGTGCGTTTGAACTGCTGGAATCGCTGGTCGGCAGGGAAAGAGTCTGTGAAATCATCGCAGAAGGAACGGATGAACCGATCACATTCAAGCGCTATCCCAAAGAAAAAGAATGGCTGCTAGCCTTAAGAGAACGGGTGAACGCGGAGATCGAAAAAGCAATTGCGATACAATAGAATGCACGCTCTGCGAGCATTCTATTGTCATGAATAAGAAGCGCAGGGCGAGAGCAGGACTCTTGCCCTGTTTTCTGATTTTCAAATGACAGGAGACACGAATGGCTTTATTTAATAAATTATCGGTTACGAATTTTACAGCTTCCACCATCCCCGATGATTTCCTAAAAGATTTTGCGCACCATCAGAAAATTACCAGAAAATGGGTCAGGACAGATGCCGGATGGGAGCTTGAAGATGCTTCAATTTTGCGGGAATGGGATGCGGAAAAAAGAATCTGGCTTGCAGGATATATGCGGGAAAAAATTCAGAACGGAGGGACGGTAATGGCGGCTTTTTTACCCGAAGGTCAGCTGGCAGGCTTTTGCTGCGTAGGAGGAGATCTTGCGGGTGAAACGGCAAGCTATGCGAATCTGTTGCTGCTTTTTGTGGACGACCGCTTTAAACGGCATGGAATAGGAAGGCTGCTTTTGCAGGAAGCATGCAGATATGCAAAAAAACTCGGCGCGGAAAAACTGTTCCTTTCTGCAATTCCGTCGGAAGACACGATCGCCTTTTATCAGAACATGGGATGCGTCGATGCGAAGGAAATTGTAAATCCTTTCGTAGACGACGAAGAAGACAGGCTGATGGAAATTACGACGAAAGACGGAAACTGAGGAAGATGGGCAGAACTATGCAGACAGAACAAAAGAAATTCGCAGAGCATCGCAGATTTTTGACATATGCAATAGCGCTGTGCACTATCCTGCCATTTGTGGCGCAGGGCTGTGGAAAACCGTCCCGAGAGACCTGGCAGGATGTGGATACCGAAGCGGAAACAGTGATTGTGCTGGAAGAGGATGAAGAGCCGAAAATACGGATGGAAGATGTTTGTCTTGAGCTGTATCGGGAAGCAGGCAGAAGCGGACGGCTCGGGGAAAAAGAGACCATTGCACATATCGTAAAGCAGTTTGGAGAAAACGGATATCCTGCAGTAGACCAGAAAAATAGGGTCGATATGGTGCGGGCATCAGAGGTAAAGCGTTTCTGCAGGCGGGCGACGGATCAGCAGGAGGCACAGATAGAAATTGTTGAAGTTGACTGGAACGGTGGCTTTGTGGAGTACGAGCTGCAGGCGGCAGAAGGCAATCTCGATGTGACACGCAATTATTATCATTATGAAGATGAAATGATGCGCAAAAAGACGGAAGAACATTTTACAGCGGACAGTTGGTCGTATACGGAGGACGGTTATCTGATGTTTTCCGGAACCGGGGCGCTGGATGAGATGTATGTGATGACGCTCAGCGACGTTAAGGAATATGCGGCGCTGCGGGTGGAGCCTCTGGACGAAGCCTGCCGGGAATGGAACGAAAAAGCGCTCCTGCCGGTCGGCTATGAATGCAACAACCTGTTTCTGACAGACTGGGATGAAACGGATTTCGGAGAGCTGGACTTTTATGATCTGTTCGATGTTTTTTATCCGCAGATATATCATCGGAAAATCCCGTGGCAGAGTGGGAAAAATGCTGGAAACAGCACAGTGTACGGAATTCCGTCAAAAGAGTTCGAATCGGTTATTCAGGAGTTTTTGAATGTAAAAACAGATATCCTGCGCAAAAAAACGATTTACCGGGAGAAAGATGACACATATGAATATTATCCGCGTGGATTTTATGAGTCAGAGTACCCGGAGCATCCGTACCCGGAGGTGACAGCGTTTCAGGAAAATGACGACGGGACGGTAACGCTCACTGTGCATGCTGTTTTCCCCTATCTCGGAAGTTCCAGAGCGCTCGTTCATGAGGTGACCGTGCGCCCGATGGAAAATGCTGCGGCTGCAGTGCGGTATGTGTCCAACAAAATTGTTTCCTCACTGGATGATCCGGACGACAATTGGTATGTGCCGCGTCTGTCCGGAGAGGAACGCAGTTTATTGTATGAAGAAAATACAGACTGAAAAATGGCTGCCGTATAGGGGAATTTCCCTGCGCGGCAGTCATATGTTATGTTTACAGTTCACACGCGCCATTCGTAAAAACGCATCTTTGATGCTTTTCGCTGCTTTGCAGCTCCTTTTGCTCATAAAATGGCGCTCCCTTCGTGGTTTCTTGTGGGCAGATTCTCATGCGAGCATGGAATCTGCCCACAAGAAACCATGAGTGAACTGTAACATACGTTGTAAAGTTTTTATAAATTCGAATGGCGACAGATTGAATTTGGAAAAAGTATTTTGTATAATAAAGTTACAGTTCCTGCTGATAGGAATATTTTAGAAATCGGGAAATCAGGTAATCTATTATAAGCGGAGCATCGTATAGCGGTGTATCCGGCTTTCTTCTATCTTTTCAAGCCAGAATCGGCGAATGATTTCCGTGAGTCAATGAACCGAAGATTAAGCGCGCAAACCTTGGTGAATACCGTGAAAATGAACAGAAGCGGCAGATGCGTTTCCTTTGCTTTCACAAAAAACTGAATAAAACATAAAAACTGAATAAAGCTGAACGAACCAGAAAGGCAAACGATGGAAACAATCAATACACCTTATGATGATGCTTTTCGAACCTTGCTGCAGGACTGCCCGGAGCTGGTGATTCCATTAATCAATGAACTGTTTGGAACGGATTACACAGGTCAGGAAGCGGTACTGTCGAGTGCAAATGAGATATTTATCAGGAATCCGAACGGGAAGAAGGAAAAGCGGGTTACGGATTCCAACATGACGTTGATTTCATTAAAAGGAATATCGAAATATTACCATCTGGAATGCCAGAGCACGCCGGACGGAACGATGGAAATTCGGATGTGGGAGTATGACACGCAGATCGCGTTATTAAACGCAGAATACAGGGAAGGCATGTTGTATGTAGATTTCCCTGATTCCGCGGTAATTTATTTAAGAAGCAATCCAAACACGCCGGATGAACTGAAAATCTGCATCCGTGCAGCCAGGAAAGAATTAAAATATGGCATTCCGATTCTGAAAGTAAAAAATTACACACTGGAGGATATTTTTGAACGGCGTCTATGGATGCTGATTCCGTTTTATATCTTCCGGTATGAAAAAGAACTGTCGCAGATCGACAGCGATGAAGAACGTCTTGAAAAACTGAGAAGAGAATACGAGAGGGTGGCAGAAATGCTGGATCAGGAATGTAAAAACGGACGCATGAGGTCAGTCACAGGTGGAGCGCTATGCGAGCTGTCTCGTACTGTTGTGGAAAAACTGGCGTCAAAATATAAAAATGTGGAAAAGGAGGTAGCTGAAGTTATGGGAGGAAAGGTATTAACCTATCGGTCAAAAGAACTTTATCAGGAAGCCCTGGCGAAAGGAATCGAACAAGGAATCGAACAAGGAATCGAACAAGGA
>ULUK01040765.1_pt1 | contig 10947 bp, 9 predicted proteins | sample 1958451 | NCBI WGS metagenome assembly ULUK01 (sample SAMEA4835758, study PRJEB28245) | human gut metagenome | biome: gut microbiome; material: fecal sample | place: Denmark | collected 2008
CCCAGGAGAAAACATCCTTCGTTTTATATGCCACACCCACGGCATAGACTGGAAATACAGAGGGAATTTCCAGCATTTTGTCAAGCTGAGTTTCCACGTCCAGTGTCCCCGCAAAGAGTTGAAGTGCCTTTCTCATTTCAAGAGCAGCCTGTTTCATATCCATCTTAACCTTCCTCCTTTCCTGTCAGCAGAACATTCATTGCCTTTGTCATATCCTCAATCTGCCCAGTAAGAGCCGCATACTGCAATTCCTGTGCAGAGAGTTCTCTGAAACAGATATGAAAGCCGTCTGCGTCCTCCACCTGCTGAATGAGTTCAGCGTTGTGCATGGTGATAGTTTCCTCACCATCCGTAATCTCAAGCGTGGAAAGATTGTCCTTAAAAATACTCTCGTCCACCTTTTCCTTGCGGATATAGTTGTCACCATTCTTTGTGAACCCTGTCAGTTCAGTCCCATCAGCCAAAATCAGTTTGTACATGGTAATGTTCCTCCTTTAACTTATTGTAGAGGTCATTCATATTTGCCCTCTGTTGCCTGCTCATAATTCGGTAGTGATTTTCCATCCACGAATGGTACAGATTGTAAAATTCCTTTTCGGGAAGTCTCCCCGCCAGATTCTTCAATTTCCGTCTCATAGCCGTAAGTCTTTTCGGGTTGATTTTATGTATCACCCTGCCAGTCTCCGTCAGAGAGTATTGCACTTGAAGAAACCTCCACATTTCAGACAGTTTGCATATTCTGGTCTTTCTCACATTCACGGTAATACCAATCTCTTTTGCAATCTCAATAATTTCTGAGAGCAGGTCTTGTAAGAACTCTTTACTCTCATGGATTGCGTAACTGTCATCCATATACGCACCATAGAATTTTACCCCTTTGACAATCTTCACAAAGTTGTCTATCGGTATTCGATAGGCTATCCCTGCGTCCTGCGCTACCTGGTCTCCAATGTTCAAATGCTTTCGCATGAACTTTTCGCCCGTCAGCAGCCGCCTGTCAATTTTCTCATACTCAAGGGAATTGAATACCATTTCCATACAGTGGGCGTATTCTTCATCCGTCATGTAGGAAACATCTATCTTCTCCCGGTCAATAATCCGCTGTAGCAAACGTAAAGCCCTTCCGTCCGTGATATACTTTGAAAACAGTTTCATCAGAACGTCATGCTGGATATTGTCATAGTATTTTGAAAAATCTATCAAAAGGATATATCCATCATTGGAACCATGTTTGCTGTAAAACCTGTGCAGGTGGGTTTCCAGCCTGCGCCTGGTAAATGCAATTCCCTTACCCTCAAGGCTTGCGCCATTATCGTAAATGAGGTGTTTGCGTATTGCCGGGGTTATCACTTCATCACATAAAACGTGTTTCACCACTCTATCCTGTATCTGTTCGCCAGTAATACATCTGGTCTTACCACGTTCGTTGATAATGAAGCGTGTTCCGGGTAAAAATTCGTAGGTTTCATCCTTTAAATCCTGTTGGACTTTTGCCAGTGATAAAAGGTAGGTCATTTCAAACTTCTGTACCTGCGGTTTCCAGTCACTCCCTTTCTTTGCTTTTATGTAAGCGTCATACAACGCATTGCCGTCAAATATCTCACGCTGATAACAGGAGCGGTCGTAACCGCCTGTGTCGTGTTTAGTATTTACCATACGGAAGGACAATCTCTCCTTTCTCTCACTGTGAAACGGTCAAATGCCTATTTAATCACAGTATCGAAATCGGGACGAACGCCATTAGAGTTAGAAGCGTTGTTGTAGTTCGCATTGCCGTTGTTGTTGACATTGGCAAAGTTAGCAGCGGTATTAGAGATTGCCCTGTGAAAGAGCCGTTTTGAACTTGTTATCAGACTTCCTCCAACCTTTGATAAGGTCAATTTCTTTCTGAATATCAGCACCAAACCGCAAGTAGGTATTCACATCAACTGGTAGCGTCTCGATTGCGTACTGTAATTCCTGAACCAGCCTGTAACATTGACCGATTGCCAAATCCTGATGAAGCCGCCTTTCAACCAGTTCTTCCGGGTATGTAGGATAGATACTGTTTGCTGTATAGACGTGTTCACCGATAGACCGCAGACAGTCAATAATGGCGTTCCTTTCACTCTCGATAAACCACTCGTCAAATGCGTCCTGCTTTTTCTTCTGGCGGTCATACTGCTGTTTCTCAATGTCAGTAAGTTCTTCGTAACTTCTGCTACCGAACCGTCTTTCCAGACGCTTCTCAGATTTTATCGCATTATAGCCAAAGTCCTGGAGAAGCAAATCAGTAATTTCCTTTCTCAATTTATTCAAATGGTGGAATACCTCAAACTGAGAGGGTTTCCGTTTGCTTTTTAATACTGACATATCGCAAGTTCCTTTCTACCCCTCCCCACAAGGGGGAGGGGATTTTAGATTAACCGATACAGAAAGCGGGACGAACGCCACGAGAGGAAGAAGCGTTGCCGCAGCCCGCATCGCCGTTGCCGCCGACATAGGCAAAGTAAGCAGCGGTAATCACATCTCTCAGCCACCATGCAGCCCTGTTACAAATTCTGGACGGTTCCAGAGCAAAGAGCGGCAACTGCCCTTTCTCAACACGGTAATTGTTCGGAACATTGCTACCGTCCGATACCGGGCTGAAAATACCACTTCCGTAAACCATGTGTTCACACATCAGGTCAACGGTACTGTCTGTCCACTCACCAGCAGAAGCCCTACCGTTGGACGTTGCATTGGAAAGATAAATTCTGTGAGACAGAACGTGCGAACTTCCAAACGCACTGTTGATAGTGGACTTCGCCTGCGTCAAGTTCGCCGTGTACATAGCAGAGCCTTTGTATGCGCCAGTGGTCACGTTGGTAGTGTTCATCTGAGCATTGTACAGGCAGGTATCAGGCACAATGACTGCGTGGTGTTTCGTAAAACTGGTATCGCCGCAGTTCAGGTAATAGTCAAACGCCGCAATACGCCAGTTCACGCCGCCGATAACCCAGTAATCACCAATGTACAGGTCAGTGAAAGTACCACTGGAAATAGCTTCCCACTGTTCCTCCGTTACGGTAGTGCCAAGGTTCTTCCCTCTGTAGATAGAGTTGTGCGCCCCAGCATTGTCATAGGTCAACTGCTCCAGAATGGTATTGACCCCTTCCATGTATTCCTTCAAATCCTTTTTGAAGTTCGCCGTGGAGATAGTCTTGACTCCCGTACCATCATGGATAAGAAGCAGGCTGTCATCACCTGCGGTAAGGATAGTCCCAAGGTCTCCAAATTTCTTTGTCTGAACGCTAATAACCGACATTTCTTTATTCCTCCTTATGTTTCCAATCTGCCAAAATAGCGTAATCCAGGTCATCCACAATGAGAGTGATAGTCTCGTCATCCGTAGCAATCGGAGCAGAGAAGTCATTCTGCATAGTCATGTACTCTAAAAGACTGAGCCTTTCGTCCAGTTCCGTACACTGATTTTGCAGGTTCCCCGCAGCGTCCTGAGATAACTGGTTCTGCATAGCCTGAAACCACGCATTGAACGTCTGTTGCTGTTGGCTTTCAAACTGAGCCATACTCGCCTGATATTCAGCTTTTAGATTATCGGTGTAATCGTCAAAATCCTCTGCCTTGCTGTCTGCTTCTTCCTCAAACAAATCCTTCTGCACTGCAAAGTAATTCTGGAAAGCTGTATACAGGTCAGTTCCATTCTCCACCATACTCATAAGCGTATTCAGGGCTTCGTTCATCCTGTTAGCGTCCTTTGCGCCAAAGAAGGATTTTTCCTTTCCTGAATACACCGTTACGTCCTGGAAGGAAACTGTGCCGTCCTCATTGTTCACGGTATTGTACCGCTTCAAGCCACTCCAAACAGCGTCCGTATAATCAACGGGTAAAAGTTCCCATGCCATTTACAAGTCCCCTCCCTTCATTCCAAAATTCCATGTAAACATCCTCCTTCCCTCACTCTCGTTTGTCAGACGGTCATACAGGTCAAGAATTGCGCTTTCCAAGCGGTTCAACTCTGTAAAGTCCATTGTGTTTCCGTTATCGTAATATACGGGCGGCTCCCCGTATGCCATCTGCAAAGTAGAGTTGTTAATGGTTTTCAGATTTTCCTCAAGCTGATTGATTTCATCAGCATAGAAATAATCCTTCGGAGTTCTGTCTGTTCCCAGACTGACAATGGAAAATTCGTCATACAGTTTGATAGCCGTATCTCGCAGATAATCAAGGTTATTCTTGATACGGTTAAAATCCGCAGCATTGAACCTGTCACCCGTATAGTTACCGTCACTGTCTGTCTGCCCATGCCAATCTGTTTTGGGTGTAACCCAACTCATTGAACCTCACCTCCTATGCGGTTGTCCTGCGGGCTGTTACCTTCCCGGAGAACGCCTGATTGAAGTTGATAGTGGTTCGGTAGATATTAACCTTCATACCGTCATGGAACTCATTCTCCTGGTACACAATATCGTTTGCGTCAATCTCCGGGTTCCCTCTGGTCGAATACTCATACTCAATGCCTGCGGAATAGTAGTCCCCCAGCCAATCAGCCAAATCCTGCGCCATTTCCATATCACTTATCATGGGGTTTTCCCATTTCACGGTTTTTCCTCTCAGGTTCAAAGATTTTGTCGCATATCGCTCCACAATCTTGTACCGATACCCCAGCACTTCCAGTCGGAAGGTTCCTGTCTGGCTGAATTTGAGGGTCACATAATAGTTGCCCCAGTCGGTGATTGTCACGCCAGAACTTCCTTCATTCAGCGTTGCCCGGAAATTGTAGGAAGGTTCACCAACAAAGAAGGTTTCCACGTCCCCGGCAGTTACGGTAATTTCTTCACTTACCAGTGTTTCCTCAGAAGTTCCCTGCTGATAACTGTAACAGGGGACGATAACCTCTTTTACCAATTCCTGCTTAATTGCTTTCGGGGAACTGGTCATATCCATTCGCTCCATAGTGAAGTCTGTCACATCACCAAAAGCAAAGTTGTTCAGCACAATGCGGTTGTAAGGTTCCGCTGTCCCTGTAAACTCAATCTGCATGGTGTCAAAGTCATCAAAGTCATAGAGGATAACCAGAACTCTCTCCATTTCTTCCTCTACTTCGTACTCTGTCACCAGGTCTCCATTGTTATATGTTCTAATCACAATCCCGGAAGGTAAGGCATTTCCGAACGTGAACTTAACGCCGTGGTACATACAGGCGGCTTCCTGAACAATTGTCACGATAGGGTTTGTAGTGAACTTTCCTTCCCCGTCAGACTGCTCATTGGAAACAAAACCTGTATTGAGCGTCCTCGCACTTGCCGTTCTGGGAAGGAAGTACATCTTCCCGTCAGCAGTCGTGTAATTCGTTGCCAGAGTTGCGTATTCGCTTTTCGTATCGGTATTTAGGATATTCTTCACATTGGAGTAATCCGTCTCACCGTTACTGCTTGCCGCCGCTTCGGGAATGAAGTTGGATTTAATCTGAATGGTTCCGTACCTCGTCTGAGACAACGTGCAACGGCAAGCGTTGGCGATAATCTGCAACGCTTCCTTATGCTGCACACGGGGCAAAGGATTTTTAGAATACAGGTTTTTCAGCCGGGGGTCTATGTAATAGTCTGTCTGTCCTGCGTCCTGCAAAACTTCCAGAGCCAAATCATAGTAGCTTTTCCCTGTGCCAACGTACATTCCCTTGTAATACTCAGAGCCCATAGTCCTGAAAACGTCCTGACAGCGGATAGTCGCTGTATAGTCATCAGACTCCCACTCAGAACAAAGCAAGTGGTTCCCTCTTACCCATTCAATCCCGCCGCCATCTGGAAGCTGATACCCATAGAAAATTTCCATCTCCTGTCCAGTCTCCAAAAAGTTGATAGCAGACTTCGGGTTGTCCACGTTAAAATATTTATCGTAGTTTTTCAGGGTAACGGTAAAATCAATCTGCGGAATATCACTGCCGATAGGGGAAACATAGCTTTCCAGAGACGAACTCAACACAGAGTCATTCTCATAAATCAAGCCGTAACCAAAACGGAAAGAATAAATCCGCAGCCTGCTTTGAGGGTTCTTCATGCGGTAGATAACCAGCGTCAGCGTAGTTACGCTTTCCAGCACTTCCTCTGTACTGAAAACTGCCTGGTCATTACCTCTGAACTCCACCACCTGCCCCTTATCGGTTACAAAGTCAAAATCGGTAGGGTAGTTCTCACCAAAATTGATTGTGATACCTCTAAAGTCGGTTGCCTTAATATTCAGGTCGATTGTGACCTCATACTGTGCTTCCGATACAAGGTCTCTCCCTACCAGCCCGGTATCAAGGTAGAGTGCAGACGGGGACTCTCTGGGCAGAAAATACATAGAGCCATCTACCCGTGTAAAGTTTTCTTCCAGTGTAGCGTATACTAAGCTGTCATCATGTTCTTTGAACAGATTTTCCTCATTGGAATAATAGGTAAAATCCCCGTCTGAAACCTCTGCCTTTGCCTGTGCTTCCTGATTGACCACGCCGAAAGAGAGCATTATATAACCTCTATCCCGCAAAGGGGCTTTCATGCTTTTCTTATATGCTTTCGATACTTTCTGCATAATCACTCCCCCGTATCAATCAGATTTACCTTGCAATTCCTGTAGTGCGTAGGCTTGCCGTCATCATCAACCCAGTAAGGTTCAGCAGTCCTGTCACCACAGTACATCTTGATTGTTTTCCTGGAATTGGTAACAGGGTCAATAAAGGTTACGTCCACAAAAAAGTTGGATAGAATACTCAGTATCGTTTCCCACTGTTCGGCGGTCAGCCACGGCCATTCAAGATTGTCAATCTTATACTGGTCACGTCCAATTCTCTGTGCCACCACAGTACCGTTAGCGTTTCGCCCGGAGTCAACCAGAGTAGTGACTACCGGGCTTACGCCACGTTTAGGAGACGGTAACTCGTACCCGTTAATTGCCAGATATGCCATTGTCACCGCACCTCCTTACTTCGTAAATCTATATCCATTGGCTTTCGTCTGCACATCTACAGCGTCCGTGATAACACGATTGCCAATCTGCACAATCGGGTGTTCGTCCTTATCTGCCTGTCTGCGGGTATCTTCCGCAATCTGGTTCAGAGTCGGCTCCACATACTCACGATAGAAGTCCTCCATAGCCTGCTTAAACCCAGTGGAAGAAATTTCATTGTTCGTCTCCACATTGGAAGAAATAGTTCTCGCAAATGCGTCAGAGTCGTAATACCGCAGAGCAGAGGTATCAACCGCCATAGCCATTGTCGGCGTAATATTTGTGAACGAGTTAGCCCATTCACCCACCACGCTTCTTGTGGTCTTACCCACTTGAGCAATAGCGTTGTTAAAGCCCGCAACGGCAAATCCACCAATCTTGTAGAAAACCTTAGACGGAGAATTTATATCCAGCGTGTCCTCAAACCAGTTCAGAACGGATTGTCCCCAACTTACTACAGCGTCCTTACACCTTCTCGCCCAACTGGTAACACCGTTTGCAAATCCATCCACAATGTTCTTTGCAATGGTACTCCAAGAGTCATTAGAGTTCTCAGACTGGAACCACTCTTTTACCTTGCTTGCCCAGGTCGTGATATTACTTTTTACGGTTGTATAATAAGAACCGATTTTGTTCTTAAAACCGTTGATAACATCACTTGCAAACCCAGCGAACGCAGAGTTAGAAGCAATCCCAGTAAACCAGTTCTTTACATTGGTAGCCCACGTCTGAATGTTACTCTTAGTGGTCGTGTAGGCAGAACCGATTTTGTCTTTAAATCCAGTAATGACATTGCTTGCAAACGTAGAGAAGTTTGCGCTGTTCACGCCGCCAAAGGAACTACTGGTAAACCATTCCTTCACCTTGCTTGCCCAAGTCGTAACATTCGTTTTGACCGTGGTATAAGCAGAGCCGATTTTAGACTTAAAGCCCTCAATCGTATTGTTGGCAAAAGTGGAGAAGTTCTGGTAATTCACCCCTCCGTAAGAACTACTGGTAAACCACTCTTTAACCTTAGAAGCCCAGGTGGTAATGTTCGTTTTCACATTCGTATAGGCACTTCCGATTTTGCTTTTGAAACCTTCTATGGTCTCATTGGCATAAGTAGCGAATGTGGAGAGGTTTACACCTCCAAAGGAATTACTGGTGAACCACTCTTTAACTTTGGAAGCCCAGGTAGTCACATTGGTCTTGACGGTCGTATAGGTAGAGCCAACCTTATCTTTAAAACCACTGATAATATTCCCAGCAATCTCTTTGAAATGCTCAACAATTCCCTTGCCGTCCTCACCCTTTGTAAACCACTCAACAACACTGCTTCCCCATTTCTTCACAGTCCCGGCGATAGAAGAAAAGAAGTTGATACCTTCCAAAAATCCCTCTACCACATACTGCCCGATTTCTTTCATCACCGTAGACGGAGAGTGAATACCGAACAGGTCTTTGAACCATTTCACAAACGGGTCAACGATATGCTGTTTAATCCATGCGCCAGGGTCATCAAAGAACTCCTGCACACCCTGAGTGAAGCCATTCCAAAGGTCTCTACCAACCTGCTTAAACTCAGCCCATTTTTCCTCTCCAACCAGTGCGTTAAAGAGTGGGTCAATAATATTATCGAAAGCCCATGTTCCAATATTGACAAACCCCTTGCCGATTGCGTTCAGAAGGTTTACGGCAGTTTCCTTCCAGTCCTCCCCGGCAATTTCTTTATCCCACCAGTTCTTAATGTCTTTTCCGATACTTCCAAAGAAGCTGCCCAAGAACTCAACACAAGAACGAATGGCTGTGCCAAGGAAAGTAAAGATACTGCTTGCGATACCTCCCCAGTCAATATTAGTAAACAGGTCTTTGATTTTCTGCCAAAGCAGAGAACCCAGGTCAGACCAGTTGTAACTGTTCAGCCACTTTGTAGCTTCATCAAATGCACCAATGATAAAATCACTGATACTTTTACCTACCAGTCCCCAATCCAGTTCACTCAGAAAGCCGATAATCAGGTCAGGGAGAATGGTAAACCACTGCACCATCAACCGCCCTGCGTAGGTAAAATCTATCTCACTCAAAGCCGCATTAAACAATTCTGCTATATGCGCTCCAAGGTTGGTAAAATCGGCTGTATCAAGGAACCAATACGCCGTCTGAATTGCACCGTTCAGTCCGTACCCAATCTTATGACCGATACCAGACCAATCAATGCTGTCCACAATCTCATTAAACTTTTCCCCCAGAAGGGTTCCAAGTTCTTTCCAGTTTCCAGCTTCAAACGCCGCTTTCAGCTTGTCAGCAAACTCAGAGATAGAGTTTTCAATCGGCAACTGCTCAAACATAGAGCCGTAATCTTTGCCACCTGCGCCACCGCCAGAACCGGAATTGTCATTTTGACTGATAATATTCAGTTCATCAATTCCAGTGGTAGCGTCCTTAATCTCTTTTGCAGCCTTTTTTGCTGTCCCTGCGGTATCACTGATTGTGTCCCCGTAAGAAGCGGCAGATTTTTTCGCCGCAGTATAGGTACTTGCGCCCGTCAGTCTCGCAAAAAACTGATTGACGATATTCAGCAGAGCAACAAACTTATCAATCAGGAAGTCAATAGCAGGAGCCAAAGCGTTAATGATAGGAGATACCATAGCCCCCATACTGTTTTTCAAGTATTGGAAACTCGTAGCCAGACTGTCCATACTACTCTTGAACTGACCGCCCATGAGTGAACTGTACTGGTACAGATTGTTGATACCTTCCTTCATGGCATTGGCAAAACCATAAATCAGGCTACTCAACGCCTGATAGAGAAGAACCTGTTTAAAAGCATAGCCCAGTTTCCCCAGACCAGAGGTAGTCTTTTTCACTTGTGCCGCCAGTTTAGAACCAAAGGTACTTCCCAGTTTTTTACCTGCGCTGATTGCAGCTTTCGCCGCAGAACTAATACCATTCAGAGACCCTTTCAGCCCCTTCAAGGTTGCGCCGCCCAAAGCAGAAAATGCACGAGAGAATACCCCTCCAAGATTTCTCAGGGTATTCATAAAGCCATTCGTAGCCGTATTTGCACCCGTGACACTCTGAGTATACTGAGTCATGCCAGAAGTAGCCGCAGCAGCGGCAGCACCCGCCCCAGCAGCACTCGCACCCGTAGAAGCAGGAGCAGTAGCGGGAGCCGGGGCAGAGTTAGCAGAAGAAGTACGTCTGCCGCTCGTAAGCCCTCTCAGGTTCGGAACCTGTAGCCCCTGCATACTCTGTAGAGCCTTTGCCAAATCCTCAACTTTTTCAATATCAGACCAGGTAAGGCTATCCAGTGCCGTACCGATTTCAGTCAGTCTTTTGGAGATTGTGGGGGAAACTTTCACGGTATTCAGTTGATTTAAGGCTTTCGCAAGGCTTTCCAGCTTTTCCATGCCAGTCAGCTTGTCCTTTGCGCTGTTGATAGCTTCCAGTTTCTTACTCACGCCATTTAAGCCAGCGTTACCTTTCAGAGACTTTTTCAGCTTTTCAAAACTGTCTGCCAATGCGTCAACACCTTTCGCCGCCTTGTCAGAGTCGGACTGAATTTGAAACTCAAGACCTTCAATCTCAACTGCCATAAGTTATCCCTCCTTCCCAAATTTCTTGTTAATCCCCGCCATAAGCGCCCTCATAGCACCCAAACCATTTTTCATCTTTTCCCGATTTTCTTCATCCTTCTGCCTGCGGGTTTCGGTTTCAGTAATCGGAATAGGAGATTTCCTGTAGGGATAAGGCTTTTTCTTTTTACTCAGAGCGTTCAGTGCCGGGGAAGCGTCCAACAAGGCTTCATAGATATAAACCCCTTGAAGCCAAGCATTATAATTTTCACGTTCTCTTTTTCGTTCTTCCGCTTCACGAAAATATTTTGCCATCATAGAGTCCCCATCCCAGTATTCGTGATAGGTCATCCCTATGCTCATGTAATATCCGCAAAGTTCTTCAAACTTTTCTCCGTAACGTGAAACAACGGGTCGGCGGCGG
>ULUK01041521.1_pt1 | contig 10789 bp, 9 predicted proteins | sample 1958451 | NCBI WGS metagenome assembly ULUK01 (sample SAMEA4835758, study PRJEB28245) | human gut metagenome | biome: gut microbiome; material: fecal sample | place: Denmark | collected 2008
AAGAATGATTTTTATGATAAGTACGAATACTTAAAACCGGAATGCGAAAAGAGCTGGTTGGAAAAAGCTAAAGAGTGGATTGATTCAGCTTGTGAATGGTGTAAAGATTTATGGAATAAAATTATAGATTTTGACTTTTTTAATTTTATAGGCAAATTAATTCATAGTGAAGGATTTAGGAATTTCGTAACCTTTGCAGTTGGAATATTTTATCAGATAGGTGGTGCCTGGCTGATAAAGAAAATTGCGGAGTTAGGAACAATCGCTGCAGTATTTGTGAGAAAGCATCCGATTTTGTCTTCATATATGAAGGAGAAGAATTTATAATATGGTCATGGAAGGGCGACTATATGAACCTTGGAGCAGGCGCTGAAACAGGTATTTATCAGGTGAAAGATGGAGAATTTGATGAGTATGGAAATTATATTATGGAAAATGGTGAATACTCATATCTTTATGCCGAAGTTAACAGAGAATATTCTGTTGATATGACTCTTGAATTATATCATGATTCTAATGGGGATGGAATCTTCAGTGATGATGAGCAGCTGTATAAACATGAACCAGATGAATTACAATGGTGGATAACGGGATTTGATCCGTTGGTTCAGAATGTTAAAGCTGAGGATCTCCAAGCCGTAACTACTATAGATTTTTCGAGCTTTGGAGAAAACAAAGATATAATGTTAGATTCTTTCAGAGAATTTAATGCAGGAGAAGTCGAATGGGATATTCCAGAAAAAGATTCGGGTTCATACATTGTAACTCTGACTTGGTAAGGAGAATATTATGTTAAAATTTAAAAACTTGCTTTGCTGCACAATGTCCGTAATATTGATGTTAAGCCTAATGTCCTGTTCTGTTGTAGAAAAATTGAACAGCCATTATGAAGGTGATCTCGCTATTGATCAGACGGAGAATGTGAGTGTTTCAGAAATAGTAATAAAGGCTTTGGAAAATAACGATGCGGACGCAATCAAAAATCTGTTTTCTGTTCGTGCCAAAGATCTTTGTCCGGATCTGGATGAAGGGATTGGATATATGCTCAGCATATATGAAGGCGAATTTGTTGAAGTTACGCAGAATAATTCAAGCTCAAATAAATATTCGAGCGGTGGTGAAAGATGTATTGTTTCTCCGGTATGCGTTTTTAAAACAACAGAAAACTACTATAAGCTTACTTGGAATGCGTGGACGATAAATGAAAAAGATAAGGAAAAAGAAGGAGTCTACAGCATGAAACTTCAGATTTGGCCGGATGCTGGACTAGATCAGGGAGGTGAAGATCTTTTTGTTGCAGGGGTAGTGTATCCTGCTAATTCCGAGGAAAGTGATATGGCGTTTACTCTTTGGAAAAACATTTATCAGCAAAAAAATCATGACGATCGCATAGAGAGATTTCGTGAGCTGCTTTCTGACAATATGCTGGCTTCAGGCGTAACGGACGATGAAATAGATCGCTTTTTTGATTACTGTCAGCCAATGCGAGAACTTCACGAAGGCTGGACGGAAATTGATGATGGAAATATCACCGTTTATATTACGTCCATGAAAAATGATACTCCGATATGTTTTTGTTTTAGACTTGACAAGGAACAAACGGATAAAATATCTTTTCTAAAATTTGCCGAGATAGACGATGAAAAGACTATCGGTGATTATAATTTATCGGAAGAAAATGCGGGAATTTATTTGCCGGATTAATGGAAGTGATTAATTATGAAAAAACTTATACTATCCGTTTTGCTTTTTTTACTGGTGGCGAGTTCTACAGGCTGTACTATATTAAACGATAGCCAAAGTTCAATAGAAAATGATGATAAATTAATTATCGATCAAACCTCAACGAAAAATACTTCGGATGTTCTGATACAAGCCTTGGAGACCAACGATGCTGAACTTTTTAAAAGCGTTTTTTCAGAGCAGACTTTGAAATTACAGCCTGATATTGATGAAGGTATCAAATACATATTTAATATATTTGAGGGTGACAATTTAGAGATAGTTTATGAAAATCAGTCATCAGAATCTTTTTCTGATTTGCAGGCAAAATGTGTATGGTCGATCTGTGTAATTAAGACTACTGAAAAATGCTATTCATTAACATGGACTGAGTGGGTACAGCAGGAAACTGATCCGTCTGCCCAAGGCGTATACAGCTTGATTTTTGAAGAATGTGAGGAAGATCAGAGAGGAGCAGGCGGCGGAGATCTGCTTGCCGGAATATATTACCCCGGATGTGAAACCGAGTCTGATATTTTAAACACATTTTTCGGGGCGATGCATAATAAAGACCGAGAAGAGCTTGAAACTATATTTTCCAATGAGTTTCTGGAGAATCCGGAAGCTGTGAAGAATATGGATAGATTTATAGAACGATATACTCCTTCATATTCTAATTTGTTAGCCGCATGGGAGGTCAATGATACTATTTGTATTCAACTAAGGCGTTTCGATGCTTTTATTTGTCTGCATTTTGATAATAAACAGACAGATAAAATATCATCTATTCGAGTATTTGACAGTACAACTGAAGATGAAGAAAGCATATCACGATACGATTTTAACCAAGATGAAATGGGAATTTATTTTCCAGATTAGTCAAATGCATCTTAATAAGTATCAATAATGTTCTATTACATATTTTAGATACGAACCTAAAGGCAAGGATTTGAAAAACAAATGAGCAGCGAAATAATCGGAACAAAATTCAAGTACACGGTATTAACATTGACACCGTTTTCTTCACACCATTTATGCACTGTAAGTCCGCTGCTTTTCTGTGCCTGGATCTGGGCTGACCATTCAGGCAGGCGAAATTCGTTCTTTACCGTTGTGATCGTTCTTTTCATTATCTTTATCTCCACATCTAATTTGGTCTAAGCAGCTCTATAGACTTTTTTGAGATTGGGTAATTTACTCTATGGAGTTGCTTGAAGTTTATTATACTTCTTTAGTCATCGGTGGGGTAGATGCGGAGGGTTTGACGGTTACATTCAAATTCACAACGTCAATGATAGATGATATTTGGCTATTTCAACTTCCGTGTTGATGTTAACAAACATTTCACAATTAAAAAGATTTTACTTCTACAAAACACCCCCCTTGAATTTATACATAAATAATGTTATACTTGATACATTATAAAGTATATAGGATGTGATAAAATGCTTGGCGTGTGTATGGCATTGATCGATGACGATGACGATATCTCAGCTTTTGAGATACTGTATAAAGAATGTAAAAGTAAAGCATACATAATTGCTTATAATATACTAAAAAACGAAAGCCTTGCAGAGGAATGTGTCTCGGAGGTCTTCTTTTCCGTTGCGAAGAATTTCAAAAAAGTTAACAATTTAACTTCTTACGAAAAGCAGAAATATGTTGTTATTAGTATTAGGAACAGAGCATTTAACATTCTTTCAAAAGAAAAAAATAACAATTCAAATGTGCCCTATGAAGATGATGTATACTTTAATGACAAAGATTACTATGAATTTTCCTACGATCAATGGGTTTGCTGCATAAGAAAATTAAATAAAACTGATAGAGATATACTCTATCTTGTATGCGTCCAGGGAATGGACTATAAAGAAATTGCAGATTCGTTTGGTATCAGTTATGCAGCAGCCAAGCAGCGTTATTGGACGGCAAAGAATAATCTGAAAAAGATAATTTTAAAGGAGGGAGAAATATGAACGAAAACACATTGTTTATACAAGCTTTAAATGATGTAATTGATGAAGATTATAATGCCGATGTGGAAGCGATCTCATTAAATGATGAACACGAATTTAGTGATAAGCATAATAAGAAAATGAAGAAGCTTATTAAACGGCAAAGCAGGCCATATTTTAATCTTATAAGTACGGCAGGTCGACGGGTTGCGTGTGTTGTTGTTGCAATGATCGTACTTTCTGCCTCAGCGTTAAGTGTCGAAGCGGTTCGTAATGCAGTATATGATTTTATAATAAAAATCTTTTCGAATCACAGTGTTGTAACAACCGAAAGTGGAACGGACGACGGTTATCCGACTTCTATTGAAGAAAAATATTATATTTCAAAGTTGCCTGCCGGTTTTGAACAGACTCAATATGGTGAAACAGATAATAGTATTTCAGTTTTTTATTCAAATGGCAAAAAAGGAATTTTATTTGACCAGAATGTCAAAGGTGATCATAAGATATATATGGATAATGAGCGAACGGATTTTACGAAGATCGAGATCGATGGTCAGGAATATTTGCTCTTTGAATCTGATACTGATGTAACGTGCATTTGGGATAATGGTAGGTATATATTGTCAATTTCCAGCAATCTCGACAAAGAAACTGTTATAGATTTATGCAAGTCTACAAAGTTGCAAAAATAGTCTTACTAATTTGATTTTTTATTGTTATATAGGGTAGAGAGGTCAATTGAAAGGTGGTGAACTTATCTTAGAATAATTAATATATAAAAGACAAATATTGCAAAAAGGAGTTAATAATATGAAAACAACAAACTATCTTGCCGGACTAGCGGCAATAACAATGACATTCACAGGCGTGGCTGCGCCAATATCAGCTTATGCCGATGATATCTCAAAGTCTGCAAGCATAGACTATGCAACATATGGCAACTTTGTGTATATCATAAAAGCTGATAAAACTGCTGATATAGTTGAATACAATGGCAAGGAAGAAAATGTCGTTATCCCTGCTGAACTCAATGGATATACGATAACAGGTATAAGCGGTTGGTCGGGTAAACCTACAAATTCTCACCCTTTGGGTGTCATAACTGGTGCTTTTAAGAACAACAAGACAATTAAAACCATAGTCATTCCTGATACAGTAAAATATATCGACGATGAGAGCTTTTATGGCTGCACTGCCCTTGAAAGCGTGACGTTTGGCAATGGTGTTGAAGAAATAGGCGATTATGCCTTTGAAAACTGCACTTCACTTTCCAAGGTATACATACCTGTAAGTGTAAAGAAAATAGGCGCTGAGGCTTTTGGTTATACTTTCGGCTCAGAACTTACACTTAATAAAAACTTCTCAATGACCTGCTCTAAGGATAGTGCCGCTGAAAAGTATGCAAAAGAAAATGGTATCACATATGACACCTATCAGGTAAAAATTGATGAGCTTGCCGTTTCAGGCATTAAGGACAAAGAGTACACCGGAAAGCCTGTTACTCAGAATATAGTCATCAAAAATGGAAATGTTGTGCTTGATGAGGATACTGACTATACTGTTTCTTATTCCGCAAACACAAAGGTTGGTACTGTTGATGTCACCATAACAGGAATAGGCTCATACACAGGCGAGATAAAGAAAAGCTTTGTTATCGCACCTGCCAAACAGCAGATACAGAAGCTTGAAACACGCTTCAAGGGATTTTTCATAGACTGGGCACAGAAAGGCTCTGCAACAGGATATGAGATAGAATATAGCACAAATGCTGATTTTAAGGACAGCACGGTTAAAAAGCTTACCGCAAACAAGCCTGATACTCTCACCATAAGCGGTCTGACAGCAGGAAATAAATATTATGTTCGTGTACGTTCCTACACAAACGTTGGCGAAAAGGTATACTATGGAGCATGGTCAGACAGCAAAAATGTTACCGCCGCAAAGTATGACATTACAAAGTCAGCTATCTCAGGTATTTCTACAAAGGCATACACAGGAAAGAATATCACTCAGAGCGTAAAGGTAAAATACAACGGCAAGACGCTTAAAAGCGGCACAGATTACACAGTTTCATATTCAAGCAACAAAAATGTAGGAACAGCCACAGTAAAGATAACAGGCAAAGGACAATACGGCGGAACTGTCAGCAAGACATTCAAGATAAACCCTGCCAAGCAGAAGATACAGAAGCTCACAGCGAAGTCAAAGGCTTTCTTTATTGACTGGGCGCAGAAAGGCTCTGCAACAGGTTATGAGGTGCAGTACGCCACAAACTCTAAGTTTACAGGCGCAAAGAAGCTTGATGTTGCAAACAACAAGACCGACAAAATGACGATTTCAAAGCTTTCGGCAAATAAGAAATACTATGTTAAGGTACGTTCCTATACGCTTGTAAAGGGTACTAAATATCATGGAGAATGGTCGGCTGTTAAGAGTGTGACAACGAAGAAGTAATATGCTTATAAACCAAAGCCATTTTTTCTTATAATAAGTTTTCGCCGACAATACACTATGTAACTGATCCTTCGAACCGCTCGTCATTAAATATGATTCAAAATCTTATGGATTCGTACAAACAGATATCAGGAGCTGATATTGATAGGTTAAAATTAGGACTATTCTAAATAGAATAAGCTGCCACAGATTTTTCTGTAGCAGCTTATTTTTTTGTTTATGCTATTCCTTCTTGCGAAGATATCCGTCATCATCATATTTTTTAGCTATGTGCTGTGCAGCTTGCTAATCGCCCCATTTGTCTACAGCCTTATCCAAATTGTCATATATTACAACCTGTTTTCTGAAAAAGTTTACATTTATCAACACGGAAGTTGAAATAGCCGCCACTATTAACACCAGTTTGCAGAATTATAAAATCTCAGCTTTCCGTCCTTGTCCACGTCATAATTATATACTGACATTTGGTTTTTGAAAAATCTGTCCTTGAGATATGTGCCTTTTAGTTTGCATAGATACGAATATTCCTCGCTGTTCTCAGGCTTGCACTTTTCAAAACCGATTCTCTTCCGACGTGTATCAAACCATTTTTCATCATTCTGTCCGCCAAGACGTTTGTACTCGTCATAACTCCTATTCTTTTGTATCAACAGTTTATCGTTTTCTCGATACTTCTTGGGATATATGGGGAATTCCTTTTCATCAAAGTCTGTTGTAACTCTCCAGCTATCCTCATTGACAGGATACACACCTACCACTATCTGTCTGTAAAGTGCTAAAACATATTTTGCATACCTTGTACGCCTTATGTTTATATCCCAAAAGCCCCTTGCTGAATCGTATATAAATTCTTCCCTTTGCAAGTCGGCACATTTTTCCTTGTACATAAGCGGATAGCTTTTATTTATTGTAATGAAAACAACAGGGATATTTCCACAGTATTCTTTGAAATCCACTTCTCTTATGGCAACATTATCAAGAAAATCCTGCACATTTCTCGCTTTCGTTTTATATCCGTCAAGTGCGTGAGAGTGCTTTTCAGCATTGCTTGCGTGACCATTAGAAATATTGGTGAGCGTTTCAGGAAAAATGTGATCATACATATTCATAAGCGCAGATTCGCACATAAATGCTTCATTTTCGGTCAACCCCCATTTTATTATGACCTTTTCAACCTTGCCGCTGCTTTTAATGATAGTTTTTATTTTCTCAGATAATTTGGAATAATCGACATTTCTATCTCCGTTTTCTGAACGTATAACTTCTAACAGCTTATCAGCGTCGTTTTCGTGACAAAACACTCGTCCGCCTTGCCCTTTGCCGATATAAAAAGGCTTTCCATTATCGTCTTGCAGCATATAAACATAAAACCTGTCTTCCATGTTCTCGCCCAAGGTGTAACTAAGTCTTGTGAGTTCGTCATTCCGCTCGCTCAAAGCCTATCCCCTCTTTCCATACGTCTTATGAACATACTTATCCAGCCATACCTTGTCATCATGATCGCTGTATTCAGACATCTGGCAATCGTTGTAAAGATCGTCTGCAAGGGTCAAAAGAACATCATGAAATTCCAAATTCGTCTTAAACTTTTGTGGTATTGCATTATAGCCAAGATATGCGCCAAGAATATTTCCGCAAACTGCACCTGTTGAGTCGCTGTCGCCGTTGTGATTTACCGCTGTGCATACAGCTTTATCAAAATCATCCTGATATCTCAGTGAACAATACACTGCAATAGCTAAAGTCTCCTCAGCCACCCAGCCCTCGCCAAGCTTATGTATATTGTCGAGGTCACTGCCGCCTGACTGTGAAAGCTTGACCGCAAGCTCGATTAATTCCACAAAATCGTCAATATATTTAGCTCTGTTAAATATCTGCTGCATTGTCCTTACCGAACTCGTGACAGCTTCAAGCAGTGTGATATCATTATTGTGGGACAACAAACTGACCATATGAACAAGAGCCGCCGCAGGGATATATCCAAGCTCATGCCCATGAGTAATAGCGGCACAGTCAGCGCCTATCTTATCAATACTTGCGATATCCATTTTACCCTCTGAAAAATATAGCCCGATAGGTGCGACACGCATTATTCCGCCACAGCCTTTGCTGTTATTTATAGGCTTGTCTATAGTACCCTTTCCCCCTGCCGCCAAGGCTGACAAACAAGTATTTCCCGGTGCACGGTGGCTGAACATTTCAGGCAAATTCATGACCCAGCTATATTTCGCATAATTTTCTTCAATATCAACGGGATAATTTTCGTTCTGCGTCAGATACCAACCTTGATACTCAAATACCATGTAGGTCGAAAAGTCGCCCATTATCCCACGAAGCTTGCCTCTTGTTATCCCGTCCAGCAACGCAGTTGCAGTAAACATCGTCATTTGAGTATCGTCAGAAATAAGGGCTTTGCCATTTTTGAGCGCATATTCAGTTATGCCATTTTCTCCATATTCGCTGAAAATTTGTCTTTCACTGCAAAATTCCACAGCATACCCCAAAGCGTCACCCACAGCACCACCGACCAGCGAACCTCTGTATTTACCAAGCATATCATCCATTGTGTTTTCCTCCTAGGATCTTAATTTCTTTTATTATACCACATTTATAAAGGTTTGTGGGAAATAATTTTGTACAGTAAAAGTAACCGTCAAACCCTCCGCATCTACTCCACCGATGACTAAAGAAGTATAATAAACTTCAAGCAACTCCATAGAGTAAATTACCCAATCTCAAAAAGTCTATAGAGCTGCTTCGGTTTTGTCAATATCACTTGACACATTTTATTCGAACAAGGATTATGCAACGAGAAAGATATGATCATAGTAGAGCTTTCTTCGGTCTTCCGGAGGCAGCCCACCGTTGGCGGTGCAGATTTTGTCATACTCTCTTAAATCTGATATCTTTTTATTAAGTTTAGCTATTTTATCAGCCCGACAGGACATTTGTATCAGAATGTATATTTCTCATTGAATTACGCTCCACACTGCGATAGTATTTTCTGTAATTTATCGGTGTAACGCCGTACAGCTTTTTGAATCTGCGGCAGAAATAGCCGATGTTCTCAAATCCCGTTTCCTGTGCTATGGTGCAAACGCTGTTTTCGGTATCAACAAGCAGTTTTGACGCACGTTTCAGTCTGTATTCCACAACGTAATTTATCGGCGAAGTGTGCAGGTATGTCCTGAAAATATTGAGAACACTGCTTTTGCTTATAAGAACTGTTCCTGCAATATCGTCCAGTGTTATCTGACCGCTGTAATTATCATGAATATACTGCATCATTATCTGAAGCTTCGCCTGCGTCTGTGCGGAATGCCCGGACACGGGGTCGCAGTCTGTTATTTGTATGCTTTCATATAACAGGCGCCATAGTTTCAGCAGCAGTTCTACCGTTTTCATTTCAGAAGCCGTGCCAGAACCCTGCACAGCAAATACCGACCTCATTGTTTCGATAATGCTGTGGTGCGCTGTTTCTTCGGCGGAAAAAATCACACATTCGGTAGTTGATTCAATTATCGGTCTGATGTATCTGCTGTATATCAGACTGCCCTGCGGCGCAAGCAGAATAGGTGAAAAAACAATGTTCGGAATGATGGTGCTGTCTTCTGCTTCAAACCTGTGTATCACCTGAGAATTTATAAAGATCCCATCGCCCGAGCTTAGAACATACCTGTTTCCACCCACCAGAAAATCAGCCTTGCCATGCTGTACATAAACAAATTCGACCTCTGGGTGCCAGTGCCAGTCGATACAGTGAAAATCGAAATCCCAGATGTCCTCATAATAGTAGCTGAACGGATATTCTTCGCTGCCGTGACTTGCAGTTTCACGTAAGGTTTCGTCCGTTGTGATCCTGTCCTTTTTGATTTCATTTCCCATGTTCTCACCCGATTTACGATATTGTGTAATAAAAATGTGATTTTGTGTATTGAAATGTTACGATATTTACTATATAATCTGATTATATCATTTGTCAAGGAGTTTGTCAATATGGCTGTAAATTACAGAAAAACACTTATATCCTGCTATCTTGGATTCATCACACAGGCAATAGCGGCTAATTTCGCTCCGCTTCTATTTCTCACATTTCACAATGGCTATGGTATTCCGTTTGGAAAAATTGCCCTTATCTCGTCGGTATTTTTTGTTACTCAGCTTATCATAGATGTGCTGTGCGCACGTTTTGCCGACAAGATCGGCTATCGGAAATGCGTTATCGGTTCGCAGGTGTTTTCTGCGCTGGGACTTATCGGGCTTGCTTTTCTGCCAGAACTGCTTCCCGATCCGTTTTCAGGAATAATTATAAGCACGGTCATATATGCAATGGGAAGCGGTCTGACCGAGGTACTTGTAAGTCCGATAGTTGAAGCCTGCCCGTTTGAGCACAAAGAAGCTGCAATGAGCCTGCTGCATTCATTCTACTGCTGGGGTTCGGTCGGAGTCATACTCATTTCAACACTGTTTTTTACTGTTTTCGGCATAGAAAATTGGAAGTGGCTCTCTTGTATCTGGGCGATAATTCCACTGGTGAATGTTTGCAATTTTTCAGTATGTCCCATTGCACACCCCGTCGAGGACGGCGAGGGAATGCGTATCCGTGACCTGCTCAGAGTACCGCTGTTCTGGCTTGCGATACTGCTTATGGTTTG
>ULUK01057992.1_pt1 | contig 10721 bp, 13 predicted proteins | sample 1958451 | NCBI WGS metagenome assembly ULUK01 (sample SAMEA4835758, study PRJEB28245) | human gut metagenome | biome: gut microbiome; material: fecal sample | place: Denmark | collected 2008
ACCCAAACATCGGAACTAAGCACCTTAACGGGTGCTTTTTTCATACACAAATTTAAGAAAGCGAGGTCAGAAAATGGACGAGAAAAAGAAACTCCCTGATGATGAGGAGAAGAAAACTCCCGATACTCACGAGGAGAAAAAGGACGAGCCAAAGGCTGAGGAAAAGCCTGCGGACAAGGCAGATGAGAACTCTGCCGACAAGGAACAGCCTGCGTCGGACGATAGTCAGGCTGACGAGAACGGTGAGGGTGCCGATAAGCCTGCAGAAGATAAGCAGGAACAGCCAAGCGAGGATAAGTCCGACAAGCAGGACAGTGCCGAGAACGCACCTGACGAAAAAGATCAGGAGATACTCAGACTCAAAACTCAGATAGCCGCTATGCAGCTTGGTATCAAGCCCGACTGTATCGAGGACGCCGTTGCGGTGGCTGAAAGCTATGTGAGAAACGGCAGTCAGCAGGATATCAACGCCGCCCTTTCTGCGGTTGTGAAGAAGTATCCAGATATGAAAGGCGAGGGCGATAAAAAGTCCGACGGCAAAAAGCAGGGAGGTTTCAAGGTCGGTGCAGGATCTTCGGATACTGATGAAAAGAAGCCACAGAGCAAACCAACAGCGCAGAAACGCTGGAACAAATTCAAGTAAAAACAGGAGGAATGAATCATGCCAAATCTTAATTATGCAGAAGTATGGAATCCCGAGCTCTTGGAGATAAGGATCCAGGAAACACTGTCAAGTCCGTTCATCACACAGAACGTTAGGTGGCTTGACGCAAAGACTTTCCACTTCACACAGATGTCAACATCAGGCTACAAGAGCCACAACAGAAACGGCGGCTGGAACACAGGTAAGTATGTTCAGACGGACGTGCCTTTCACACTCACACACGACCGTGATGTTGAGTTTCTTGTGGATAAGGCTGACGTTGACGAAACGAACTCATCAGCGTCTATCAAAAACATCTCAGAGGTATTTGAGAAAACACAGTCTGCTCCCGAAACGGACGCTCTGTTCTTCTCAAAGACAGCTCAGAGAGCGGCAGAGCTTGAGGGCTATCACTCATCAACAGCCGCTTCATCATACACAAAGGGTAACGTGTTCGACAAGCTCAAAGGCTTTCTTTCATCAGGCAAGCTGAGAAGATATAAGTCTAATGGCTCGCTCATTATGTATGTGACTTCCACAATTATGGACCTGCTGGAGCAGTCTGACAAGTTCACGAGAAAGATAGAAATGACGCAGATCGCAGAGGGAGGACTTGGTCTTAGAACAAGAGTGACCGACATTGACGGAGTGCCTATCATGGAGGTCATTGATGATGAGCGTTTCTATGACCGCTTCAACTTTGACCCTGAGGACGGCGGCTTTGAGCCTTGCGCTGCAAGCTATGTAAAGACCGCTGATACCGATATCGTGAGCGGCAAGGAGTATTACACCGAATCAAGCGGTTCTTACACTAAGGTATCAGGCACACCGAGCAAGTCTGCACTTGATACATACTATGAAAAAGTCGCAGGTTCGCATAAGATAAACGTGCTTATCGCAACACCTGAGACCACAAAGATAGTACCTAAGATCAACAGCATTTACAGCTTTGCTCCGGGCGGACACACAGAGGGTGACGGCTGGCTCTATCAGAACAGAGCGTTCTCAGATGTTTTCACTTTCCCGAACGGCAAGGACGGAAAGATAGACAGCATTTACGCTGACGTTGACACAGCAGAGTACAGCGAGTAAGGGGTGAGGGATATGTACCTCACTTCTACTGAGTTTTGCAATATCTGTCCTGAGTGTGATATCTCCGAAGAACAGTTCTCAGCAATTCGGCAAAGAGCAGAAAGCGATATCGACACGCTGACTTTCAACCGCATAACAGCAGAGGGCATTGACAGCTTTACAGACTTTCAGAGAGAGCGTATAAAGCGTTCCACAGCCTTGCAGATGAAATTCATCTATGACAATTCGGAGCTGTTAGAAAGCCCTCTGAGCGCTTACAGCATAAGCGGAGTTTCAATGTCATTCGATAAGTCAAAGGTGGTATCTCTTGACGGCGTTATCACAACACGTCAGGTCTACAATGTGCTTATGCAGACAGGACTATGTTATAGGGGGCTGATGTGATGAAGTTTCCTCAGCTTGTACCTGAAAGGGTATGCAAAACGCCATGCAAGGTCTATCGAACGGACGGACTTAATCGTGACGGCTCAAAGAAGCAGACGGTCATATTTGAGGGCAAATGCTTTCACTCTGAGAAGTCAAGGCAGAAATTATCCGCAGAGAAACAGCTTATAACCTTGTCAGGCGAGGCTCTTTTCTGCGGAGATATAGCCCCTGATAACGCTGTTATAGAGGGCTATGCGGTCATAGGCGGCAGGACGTACAAGATATATGGCTCTGAGAAAGCCAAAGACCCTGACGGCAGGGTGAATTACACAAGATTGGAGTTGATATAGTGGGCATTGAAATAAAGCTTGATATGCAGGCGATAAAGGCTATCGAGGACGCCTCTGTGAAGTCCGCTGAGGTGGCTATGAAGCAGGTGAGGGCAGACCTTGTGAGTGCTCAGACAATGCCGTTCGATACAGGCGATATGCAGAATAATCAGACCTTTGTCCACGCTGACGAAAGCGGTGCAAGTCTTGTGACAGGCTCTCCGCAGGCAAGACGTTTGTACTATCACCCTGAGTATCATTTTCAGAAAGGCAATAACCCTAACGCAGGTGCGGCTTGGCTCGAACCATATATCACAGGCAATAAAAAGGACCTTGCCAAGAATGAGTTTGTGGCAGAGTTCAAAAAGAGGACAGGCGTATGACTTTACTTAACATAGCGGATATGCTGAGCGATATCCTTGAATTGCAGGACGTGTATGCAGGCACTATTGACGGCAACCTTGACAAGTGCGTAGGCGTGTACAACGCAAAGACCTCAAAGCCACAGCGTATCTGCATAGGCGGAAAAGCCTGCACAAAAACACTTGAAAAACATATCTCGGTGCTTATTCATTGGACTGATGCTCCCACGCAGGCAGAGATAAAGGCACAAAGCGTTCTTGATATCCTATCCGATATACGTCAGCATAAGGCTGACGGCTTTATGGTAAAGTATCTCGAATGCAAAGAGCCTGTTTCTGTTGGCAGGGACGAGCGAGGCGTGTGTGAATATGTTATCGAGGCAACAGTATATTACGAAAGGAATGAATGAGTATGGCAAACACAACAGGAGTTTATCCCGTATATGAAAACCAGTTCAAGATAGACAAGACAGGCGGCGACGGCTCGACAGAGAGCAATCTTGTGACTATTGCCGATATGGAGAGCTTTTCAGTATCCATTGACGGCAATATCGAGGAGTGGAAGCCTTTTGATCAGCAGGGGTGGACAAGACGTTTGCTCACTGGTAAGTCTATCACTATCAGTATCTCAGGCAAGAGAAACGTCGGTGACGCAGGCAATGACTACATCGAGAGCCTTGCACTCAAAACAGGTGCTGCGGCGACCACAACCCTTGTGTGGAACTTCCCAAGCGGAGCAAAGCTTGTTATCAAGGGCGTTGTCAGCGTAACGGAATGGGGCGGCGGAGATTCGACAGCAGTTGCGCCGCTTGCGTTCGACTTTGCTTCCGACGGCAAGCCTGAGTTTACAGAGGCGGCAGCGTAAACAACAATATTTGACAAGAAAAACTATCTGTGATATAATGACTTTGGGTACTGCAAATAACGGTAGGCGGTTTAAATAATCCTCCAAAAGCCTCATGGCTAAGGAGGTGAGCGACACATGAGCGTTATGGAAGTCTTAACTTTACTTCTACTTATAACAAACATAATTGGGCTTGTGCTCAATGTCTGCAATAAAAAGAAATAACCGCCCTTCTGCCAAAGGACGGTTATAATTTAAATTGACCAACTGGAGGTAAACCGCTTATCGCAGTACCTCTCTTTATGTTCATTATATCACAGCAAAATAACAATGTCAAGCACTTCGTTTATAGCGGAGTGCTTTTCTTATACCTAAAATCAGAAAGGATAATAACTATGGCAAAGATGTATACACTCGACAGCAAGCTTCTTACAGGCACACCTGAGATAAGAGTGGGCGACAAGGTCTACCCTGTGGACGACAGGCAGAAAACTGTCAAGAAGATACTTGACATCTGCGACAAGAACGCTGAAAAGAAAGACCTTGATATGATAGACGAGGTTTTCAAGCTTGCGTTCGCACCAAAGGACTACAAGGAGATAGAGGCAATGAATATGCCTTGGGCGGCACATCAGCAGCTTTTCACTCTTGCTATCTCAGCGGTAACAGGCGAGGATGCAGAAAAGACAGAGGCTCGATTTCCGCAGGAAAACGCAGAGTAAGCTTGAAGAAAGCTGGTACGATCTTGACTATGACCGAGAGCTTATCATACAGTCCATTGCAAAGCAGTACAATATCCTGCCCTCAGAGCAGGAAAATCTGCATTACAGCGATTGGTACAGGCTCGTTGCAGGACTTATGCACGATACACCACTGGGTCAGGTCGTTCGTATCAGGAGCGAGGACAACAAGGACATCATAAAAAATTTCGACAGGTATGAAAAGCAGATACGCTCAGAATGGACGGCGCTCAGAAGCCAGAAAGCAAAGGAAACGTTCACAGAGCAAGACAAGCTTGAAACTGCGAGATACTTTGAAAGGCTGTTCAAGGGAATGTTCGGAAAGGCAGGTGATAAGTAATGGCAGACGGAGCAAGCGTTGGTGTTATATCTCTTGACCTTGTGATAAAAAACAAGGTGCAGGAGCAGCTTGACAAGATATCTGCAAGCATACAGAACGGCTTTTCAAAGCCAGTAGAGCAGGCAGAGAAAGCTGTTGAGAATGCTATGGATAAGACCACTAAAGCCATAGACGAGGGCTTTGGCAGTGCGTCGGAGATCGCTCAGAAAAGTATGCAGGAAGCTGTTGAAAAGGCAATGGCTGAGTATGATAAGCTGGGCAAAAAGGCGCAGGAAGCGGCAGGACAGACAGATAATATCAAGCCTAAAACTGTTCAGGTGAACTATGACCCTGAGTATGACACTACAAAGGTCGAAGCTGAGGTCAATGAACTAACGGATAAGATAGTTCAGAAAATGCAGGACAAGACTAAATCAAGTTCTGCGAAGATAAGTCAGACAGCAGCGGAAACGGCAAACAAGTCAGCCGAAAGCGTTTCAGAGCAGACAACAAAAATGGACGATATTATCGCAGGCTTTGCTGAAAGTGCCGTGCAGAAAATAAAGACTGTTGCAGGCAGGATAAAAAGCGGTATCGGCTCAGCCGTAAGCTTTGCAGGCAAGGCAGTGAAGTCAACTCTCGGCGGAGCTTTCAAGACAATGCGTTCGGCAGGTTCGAAGGCTGTTGACGCAGTTAAATCCAAATTCAGCAGGCTTAAAACAACTATCGACAGCACTTCAAAACCGCTGAGCAAGTTTACACATTCGCTCAAATCTGCGGCAAAAAGAGTGTTCTTAATGGCAGGCGTGCTTGTTTTGCTGAAAGGAATACGTTCCGCTGTTGCAAACGCTGTTTCAGGCAACGAAGAATTCGCCAAGTCCCTGAACGAGATAAAAGCAAACCTCACCATAGCTTTCACACCGATAATGAACACAGTTATGCCATATCTCAATACGCTTATGACGGGCGTAGCGACGGCGACAAAAACTGTGGCGGCGTTTATCTCTGAGCTTTTCGGCACCACCTATCAGAAGTCCTTGCAGGCGACAAAGCAGGCGCAGAAGTCAGCGGAGAAGATAAAGAAAACTCAGGACACTTACCTTGCAGATTTTGACGTTGTAAGAGTTGCACCGGATCAGAGCAAGTCCGATACAGACAGTTCAGAGAGCGGCATTGATTACTCAGCCATAAACGGCGACAACGTTCAGCTTCCTGATTGGGCGAAGCGTATGAAAGACGCTATAAAGTCAGGGGACTGGGCAGGAGTTGGCTCTCTTGTGGCTGAAAAAGTCAACGGAGCTTTCGCATACATCAACTGGGACGGTATTCAGAAAAAGCTGAATGGCTTTGTGGATAAGCTTACAGACGGTCTGAACAGCTTTATTAACGGCGTTGATTGGACAGGTCTTGGGGACAGCTTCGGCGGCGGTATAAACACTATTTTTGGCGCAGGATACCGCTTTATGAAGAAGTTCGATTGGTCAGGCTTCGGCAAGGGTACGGCTAATTTTCTTAACGGCGGTATAAAGAAAACGAATTGGTCGCTTATCGGCAAGACCCTTGCTTCAAAATGGCAAGCTATCATCGACTATCTTTATTCGTTCGTTACCACCTTTGATTGGTCTGGCTTTGGCTCGTCCATAGGCACTTCGGTGAACGGCTGGTTTGATGAGATTGATTGGGGCAAGGCAGGAACGACTATCTCTGAGGGCGTGAAAGGTCTGCTTGATACGGCAATAAACTTCCTGCAAACTGTAAACTGGCAGGGCATAGGCGAAAAGCTGTGGACGTTCATTTCTACAATAGATTGGAGCGGTATTGCCACAAAGCTTTTCAAAGCCATAGGCTCAGCTATAGGCGGTGCGGTATCGGTGCTGTGGGGCTTTATCAAGAACGCTGTTTTCAGTATTCGTGACTACTTTACAGAGAAAATACAGGACTGTGGCGGTAACATCGTTGAGGGGCTTTTCACAGGTATCGTTGACGCTTTCAAGGGCATAGGCACTTGGCTTTATGACCATGTTCTTACACCATTTATTGAGGGCTTCAAGAACTGTTTTGGTATTCACAGCCCTAGTAAGGTCATGGCTGAAATGGGCGGATATATCATACAAGGTCTGTACAATGCCGTATCTGAGGGTATTGCAAAGATAAAGGAGATCTTCACAAAGCTTCTTAACGCTGTCAAGGGCGTTTTCAAGGGCATAGGCAAGTGGTTCAAAAAGACCTTTTCAGACGCTTTCAGAGGCGTAAAGACCATTCTCAACGGCATTATAATGTTCGTCAAGAGCATTTTCACAGGCAATTGGAAAAAGGCTTGGCAGGGCGTAAAGAAGATCTTCAAAGGCGTGTGGGATACGCTTTACAGCGTTGTGAAAGCACCTATAAACCTAATTATCGGTGCAGTAAACAAAATGACCAGTGCTATTGAAAGTGCGGTCAACTGGATAATCGACGGCATTAACAGCATGAGTTTTGATGTGCCTGATTGGGTGCCTGGCATAGGCGGAGAAACCTTCGGCTTTGACCTTGACACAATAAGCATACCTGAGATACCAAAGCTTGCCACAGGCGGACTTGCGACAGCACCGACCCTTGCAATGGTGGGCGATAACAGGAACGCAAAGGCAGACCCGGAGGTGATCTCACCTCTGAGCAAACTGCAAGGTATGCTTGATAACGGCAAGCTTGACGAGGTGTTAAGGGTGCTGAACGCTATACTTGATTGGCTGAAAGCTTATGACCCTGTGTTCTTCGGAACAGTTGACAGCAAGGTGCTTTTCAAGTGTATGCAGGACAGCAACAATCAGTATAAACGTAAGACGGGAGTGAGTGCATTTTGACAGGAACATTGCTAAAGATAAACGGCGTGTGGGTGACAGACCCTGACCCTGATAGCTGGAGCCCTGTAAACTGTTATGAGTGGACGGCAGGCTCAGGACGAGTGAATACAACAGGTCTGTTTGTGGGTGCAAGAAAGTTCTGCAAATACAAACTGCCTTGCAAGTGGATAATGCTTCCTGTCGCAGATTCAGCCGAGATACAATCCCTTATCGAGGACGGACCCGACTTTGTAGAACTGGAGTTTTGGCACAATGGCAAGTATTATTCTATATCCGCCAACGCAAGCGACTATGTACCGCAGGGGCTTGTCAGACTTGACGGTGGTGAGTATTACAAGAGCTGTACTGTTACATTCGCAGAACGTTAGGAGGGCATATGTACACCATAGCAAGCAATGAGATAACAAGCAGGATAGAGAGTTACAAAGCTTTGTGGGGTATGTGGATAGAGGACGTTCAGAGCGGAGAACCTGTGGCATATGACGGCATTCAGAACGTTCAGACAGACATTCAATCAACCTCTCTAAGTGATGATATAGAGCTTGGAGCTGTCTGCTCTCAGAGTGTGACGGCGGAACTGGTTGACGACGGAACTAAGTATCTTGGGAATGAGTATGTTTTCAGTTTGTATATGAAAGACAGCTCGGCATTTACCACCTACTCCACCCTAGAATCCTACACCTACGCTGAGCTTTCAAAGCTGACAGTGGAGCAGATAAGCAAGCTTGGAGAGATGCTTGGCGACGAAAAAATACCAATGGGACGTTTCACCTGCGTTAAGTCGAAAAAGTCGGGCGGCAGTGTCCAGCTGACAATGGCGGACAGGCTGTACTTCTCGGACAAGCCATATGTACCGCATATCCCTATGCCAAACTGGAATAAAGCCGTCGAAGACGACATTTGCAGACAATTAGGATTGCAGAACGGCAATGACTACACAGAGGTGCGACTACTGCGTGACAAGAACGGCAGAAGGTTGATAGATAAGAACGGCAAGGTGCTGTACTCAAAGTATTTCTATTTCAAGGTCAGCTCAGTGCCAAAGGACGTGACCATGCGGCAAATGCTGTCTTACCTTGCCTCAGCTCAGGGGCAGTTCGGGTATGTTGACCGCTTCGGGCGGTACGTCCGAAAATGGTACGGCTCGAGCGTGAAAACGCTTGATAACAACACAATAGACCTGCCAACACTGTCTGAAAGGCAGAACGCTATCGTGGGCATTATCTGCAAAGTGAGTGATGATGTAACGCTGTCGCTTGGTGTGACAGATACAACGCAGGGTAGAGTTTTAGAGTTTGAAAATCCATACATGACAGAGTCTTTGCTACAATCTCTGTGGCGCAGGATAGGTGGATTTTCGTGGTACACCACTGAGCTATACCACAGACTTGGTGACCCACGTTTCGACATAGGTGACGTGGTGACCTACACCAACGGTGCAGACAGCTATGACATACCAATAACAAATTTAGAATTTACTTTTGACGGCGGACTGAGTGCTGATATTTCTGCGGTAGGTCTGTCGGTAGAAGAACAGCTTTAAAAAGGGGGCGAGATAATGGCTGATGAAAATTTGACATTGGCGCAGGATATCACCGAAAACGATTATCCGATGCAACACGCAGGTGAAGAAATCGATGAGATATTGAGCCGAGCCGGCAAGATACACTATGGCACTGTGGAACACAAGATGACGGGAGCAAATGCGCTGATGCGGATACCGCTTGGGCTGACTTTTGCGCCTAAGCAGGTCATAGCAACGCTACGGCAGACAGACACACCAACACCATACAAGACGTTCTGCACTCATGTGAATGGGTCGGGAAAGTCGTACTATCTGAACGTCTGCATGGGAGATGGGGCAACAGGAATCGTGCCGACAGGAACATATTATGTTGATTATATTGCAATAGAGTAAAGAGGGGTGATTAAATTGACAATAACATTAAATTCAGACTATGACGTAACACTAAGCACAGCCCTGCTGGGCTACGTAGGTGAAACAAACGCCCGTCCCGTGTCGGTCGAAGGGCTGACAGTAGACGGCGCAGACCGCTATGTGTTAACGATAGACTACGGCGACGGCGTTCAGTACGAGGTCGATATCACAGGCGGACAGTGGACACCAACCGCAGATATCTTGCGGTCAGCACAGACAATATCGTGCCAGATAGCGGCTAAAAAACTGTCAGGACAGGAATATATCCTAGTAAAAAAAATCACGCATTTTTCGTCTGAGAATAGGTGCGGCTATCGGTGATAATGCCGTGCCGTCACCAAGTGTGGCAGCTGACGCACTGGATAGGATAGCGGCAATCGGTGAACAGGTCGAAGCTGACGTGGCAAGGGCTGAGAATGCAGCTAGCACGGCTATGCAGGCGGCTGAAAACGCAAAAAAATCTGCCACAAATGCAGGATTGTCAGCCGACACGGCAGAACAGGCGGCGGAACGTGCTGAAACAGCACAGGCATCTGCTGAAACGTCCGCAACACAGGCAGACACTGCCATGCAGGGTGCAGAAAACGCCCGTGCTGAGGCGGTCACAGCACAGAACGCCGCTAAGATATCCGCAGCCCAGGCATCTGCATCAGCACAGCAGACTGAGGCTGATAAGACTATAACGGCTGGTTATGCTAAAACCGCAAAGAACTGCGCTGACAGCACTGTGGCAGACAGACAGGCAGTGCAGACGTTGGCAGAACAAGTCACGGCTGACAAGGCTAATGTGGCAGAAAACGCCGCTAAGGTCGCAGAGGACCGCAAAACCGCTGAAACCGCTGCGCAGACAGCACAATCCATAGCTGACAGTTTGCCTGAGGACTACACTACCGCTGTTGGAAAAATTGCTGAGAATACTGCTGAGATAGCTAACGTGAAACTAACGGACAAAGAGTTGCAACGCAGGGTAAATGCACTGTATGACTTGGGCAACGGCATAACACACCAGTTTGAAACTGACAGCGATACGGCATATGCCAAGACTATTCCTACAGGGGCAAAGCTGATGTCGGTGAAGTCAATAGGTGGTCATTCTGAGGTCATTGACGGTGAGATTGTTAGTGCAGGCACGGAAGAGGTCGTGGAGCAGGGAAAGAATTTGTTTGACTATACTGACAAAACCTATCATGGAGCGAATGTAAACAAGGTTGAAAATGGTGTTATTTACACAAAGGGGTTGACGA
>ULUK01081286.1_pt1 | contig 10569 bp, 7 predicted proteins | sample 1958451 | NCBI WGS metagenome assembly ULUK01 (sample SAMEA4835758, study PRJEB28245) | human gut metagenome | biome: gut microbiome; material: fecal sample | place: Denmark | collected 2008
GAACCGGAACCGATGCTTCGTCAGGAGATAGAAGATGCATTGGTAGGTAAAAAATATCGTTTGGCACGAATTATTTCTGCCTATCGTCAGGAAGGAAGGGTAGAAAAAGAAGTTGATGACTGGAAAAGGGGATTGCAGGAAATGTCTCCGTTACAGATCGCGCAATCTGCTTTTGAGAAGGTTTACCAGACGGAGATGTCTGCTGAGTTGACAGACTTGTTTCAGGAAGCATATATTTCTGCAACTCGTAAAGAAGAGGAGGAAGGAGAATGAAAATTATCGCTATAAGATTAAAGAATCTGACTTCGATAGAAGGCAGTGTTGAAATTGATTTTACAGTGGAACCGTTATGTTCGGCTGGTATATTCGCAATTTCCGGGGCTACAGGAGCTGGCAAGTCGACTCTGCTGGATGCTCTGTGTCTTGCATTATATGATAAAGCTCCCCGTTTTGCGACCTCGGTAGAGAGTATCAATCTGGCAGATGTGGGAGATAATCAGATAAATCAGGCGGATGTAAGGAATCTGCTTCGCCGTGGAACAAGTGATGGGTATGCGGAAGTAGATTTTCAAGGAGTTGACGGACATAGATATCGTTCCCGGTGGTCGGTCAGAAGGACAAGAAATAAGGCGAGTGGTTCTTTACAACCTCAAGTGTTAGAGGTGAAAGATTTAGATACGGAAAAAGAATTTCAGGGGACGAAGAAAGAACTGTTGGCGCAGTTGGTGGATTTGGTCGGTTTGACATACGAACAATTTACTCGTACCGTATTGTTGGCGCAAAATGATTTTGCTACTTTCTTGAAGTCCAGGGGAGCGGCGAAAGCGGAATTATTGGAAAAGCTGACAGGAACAGGTGTTTATTCTCGTATTTCTCAGGAAATTTTTGCCCGAAATAAGGCTGTACAAGAAGAGGTAGCGATGATACACAATAAAATGAGCGTGATTGAATTGTTGCCGGAGGACGAATTTCTTAGTTTGCAGAAAGAGAAAGAACTGCTGACTGAGAAACGTGCTGCAGGAATTAAGTTACTGGCAGAGCTGAATGCACAATTGAATGTTGTCCGTTCATTAAAGATGCAGGAAACTCTCTGGATGAAAAAACAGCAGGAAGAGCAGGGAGAACTGGTCAATCAAAAGAATTTGCAGAATGCTTTGGTTGTTCAGGAAGAGGGATTGCTTCATTTTAGAGCACAATGGGAAGCGATACAGCCGGATTTGAAAAAGGCACGTCAGTTGGACGTGCAAATACAATCGCAACAGGCAGGATATATGCAGTCTCAGCAGATTTTGCAGGCTGCCCGTCAGCAGGTGGCAGATCAGGAGAAGAAATTGACATCTGCTATGGGGCAGTTGCAGATATCCTATCACTCTCTGAACCATTTGCTGAATCGTACGGATGTGGAGGCACTTCAACCGGAACAGATTGAATTAATCCACAACGAGGAAAAAGAGAGATTGGAAACATGGACAAAGGCGAATGAAGAACGCCTTATCCGGTTGAATTCTTTTAGTTATCCTTCTTTGGTAGATGAGCAAAGTAAAATCCAGAAGGAACTGGTGCGGCTACAAAATATGAAGCAATTGACCGAAGGACAATTGAAGGCAAAGCAGGAGATAGAGAAACTGGAAAAGGAGGTGGTTGTTTGTACGCGGCAATTGGCAGAACAGGATTCTGTCGTTAAAGCTCTCCATCGACTTTATGAGAGTGCTCGTATGGCAGTAGGGAAGGATGTGAAAGCATTGCGTCAGCAGTTGCAGGAAGGTGAGGCTTGTCCGGTTTGTGGAAGTACGATGCATCCTTATCATCGGGAACAAGAAATAGTAGATACTCTTTATCGGAGGATGGAACAGGAATATAATACAGCATTGTCCGCTTATCAGCAGATAAATAATCGCAATATCACCTTGCAACGTGATTTGACTCATCAAAAGACAACGGAGGCACAGATAAAAGAACAATTGTCTGCTTTGCAGCAAGAGGAAGATTCTGTAGGAAATGAAGAGCAGATACGGAGCCGGTTGAATGAGTTGGCAGAGCGTATTTTAGCCTATCGGAACCTGTATGCGGAATGGCAGCAAAGTGATGAGAAAATAAAAAAGTTACGTGCACATTGTGATGCCTTGCGTGAAAATGTCGCTCAGTGCCGTTTGGCTGCGCAAAAGGTAGCAGCTGTTAAGGAGCAATTAACTATTTTACAGAAAGCGGTTGCTGGTGAACAACAAAGATTTGATGTGATTGCTAAAGCGTTGGATACACTTCGTCAGGAACGTTCTTTATTATTAAAAGGAAAGAGTGCGGATGAAGCTGAGGTTGCTGTAGCCCGAAAAGAAAAAGAGTTGAATGACGCTTTGGAAACGGCCCGCAAACAAGTGGAAGGAGTGAAAAACCGTCTTTCCGGCTTGCAGGGAGAGATGAAGCAGTTGGCTGTTACTATAGAAGAACTACGAGAACAACAGAAAAATATCGAATATCCGGATCTGCTTCCTCAGACCATAGCCAAACAGCAGGAAGATAATTTGAATACGGAACGTGCTCTGTCGACTGTAGAGGCTCGTTTGTTACAGCAGACAAAGAATAAAACCATCGTTGATCAGATAACTAAGGAACTAACCGAAAAACAGGAGGTTGCCGGACGTTGGGCTAAATTGAATAAATTGATAGGGAGTGCCGACGGTACAAAATTTAAAGTAATAGCTCAAAGTTACACTTTGAATCTGCTATTGCTTCATGCCAACAAACATTTGTCTTACTTGTCCAAGCGATATAAATTGCAGCAAGTTCCCGATACGCTGGCGCTTCAGGTGATTGATTGTGATATGTGCGATGAGATACGTACGGTATACTCGCTTTCGGGCGGCGAATCTTTTCTGATTTCACTGGCGCTTGCACTGGGGTTATCATCACTTTCCAGCAATAACCTGAAAGTAGAATCTTTGTTTATTGACGAAGGATTTGGATCGTTGGATGCTGATAGTCTGCGAACAGCTATGGAAGCTTTGGAACAATTACAGATGCAAGGGCGAAAAATCGGAGTTATCTCTCATGTACAGGAGATGAGTGAACGTATTTCTGTTCAGGTACAGGTACATAAGAAAATCAATGGAAAAAGCGTGCTTACCGTCGTAGGGTAAGCACTGTTATTTCCGGCCATGCACCGAAGCGGAATGGTAATCCGACATAACCGATGCCTACATTTACGTATAATCCACGTGTTCCTTCCAGGTACATCCCGCTCCATTCGGGATAGATATAGGAAGAAGGAGAATAATTCCCTAACTTTAACTGCATGGCGTGGGTATGCCCTGCCAGCATTAAGTCTATGTCTGATTCCGGAAGTACCTCCCGTCTCCAGTGGGTAGGATTATGACTTAAAAGTATCTGAAACATTCCTTCAGTACCTTGCATCGCTTTGGGCAGGTCAGCATATTGTGAGAAAGGAGGCTCTCCTTCGTTTTCAACCCCGATAAGGGCGATACTGTCGTTACCTTGAATCAGAATGGTATGAGAATTATTCAATAATTTCCAGCCCATAGCGGCTTGTCTTTGTTGAAGGTCACTCAGGTTATCATCTTGCTCTTGTTTATTTTTCCAGCGGAAATAAGGACCGTAATCATGATTCCCCAAAATGGAGTATACCCCGTCTTTTGCTTTCAGACCAGCCAGTATATGTTGAAAATCATTGAGTTCGATTGCACGATGATTAACCAGATCTCCGGTAAAGACAATAAGATCAGGGTGTTGTTCGTTGACCAGATTTACTAAATTCTGGATAGCCGAGGCATTTCCCTGCCAGCTTCCGATATGGATGTCTGACAATTGAACGATGCGGTAACCATCGAAAGATGATGGGAGTTTAGACGAGGAGTAGGTTACTTCTTTGACGTCAAACTGCGTACGCCCGATAAAAGACCCGTAGATAATCATTACGATAGAAACTACGGCCAGTGTCAGTCCGGTACATATAAAAGGAGTTCGCGGCCAGCGCAACCATTTATGAAAAGGGATTCCGATGACCGTACAGAGAAAAAGCAGTAATTTGGGAGCTGTGAACAGGAAGAAAAAGATGGAAAACCATCCGATATCCTGTGTATGGCGTTCGGCAAAGGCATTGTTGGAGAAATAAACCAGGTAAAGCAATCCTGTGGATAGCAGGAAAGTAGGCAGCCAATAGAGGATTTTCAACCATCGTCTCGCTGTAAGATGGACGATAAATCTGAGATACAGATAAATGTCCGGTAAAATAAGGAAAATCAGTAAAAATATAAATAAGCGTTGTAACATAACAGCACGGATCAAAAATTCTTAATTAAAGCAGGCGAAGAGCTTTGATGAGTCATTTAATTGTCAATGATTTTAAGTTCGTCCAGATTCTTCTTGATTTCCTGAATACGATTTAGGAATTTCTTGCGATAAATCCATAAGATCAGACCAAGACCAGCTCCCCATAGCAAAATAAAAAACAGTATTATTCCTATTCCATATTGCCATATCTGCCAATAGATAAATGAAAGTACTGCCAATATAAGGAGGAAAGCTGTTGCGATTAAACGTTCCCGGATCATCCATCGGTGAATGCGGTTGACACGGCTGATCACTTCTATCAGCGGCATCTCATCTACTTTCGTTTGTTGTAGAAAACGTGTAGTAATGATGTCCCAGTAGAGTGCGGGAATCCACGACAGAATGATGATAATATAGATTGGGTTCAGTCTGCCATGCAACAGGACTTCCAGCAGGAATAAGACCAAAACCGGTAAAGAAATCAAAATCAGTTTGATATTCAGCCGGGCAATGGCATGGATACTTTTGTCTGCATGTCCTATCAGTTTGCCAAGTTCTTCCTCTTTGATCAGCTCTTTGTCTTTTAAGTGCTCATCCAAGGCATTCCATGATTTTTTCAGTTCTTCCAGTTCCATATATGATTACTCCTTTTTCATTTTTTTTAGTTTGTCTTTGATACGGCTCAGTTTGGTAGCTACATTTGTTACCGTTAGTCCGGTGATTTCTGCAATGTCTTCATAACTTTTGTCTTCAAGATAAAGCAGAATGATTGATTTGTCGAGTTGTCCCAGCTGATTAATCATTTGATAAAGTTGCCTCAGCATTTCGTGGATCGGATCATGTTCTTCTATTACCCAGTCAGTTTCGTAGGTGAGAGTAACGATTTCCGGTACATTCTTTTCTTTGCGGAAAAAGCTGATACACGTATTCAGGGCAATACGGTAAATCCATGTGGATATTTTGCATTCTTTCCTGAACTTGGGGTAGGCTTTCCAGAGGTTAAGTATCACATCCTGGTAAAGATCATTGAGCGGGGCGTTAGGGTTAGTGTATAAGTAGCATACCTTGTAAATCACCCGCTCATATTCGCGGATGACCGATAAGAACTCCTGCTCAATGGGATTAGTTGCCTCTGTTGTTCGTTCTCTCATGAATTAAATGGGTTACTTTTCTGGTTAGTTAGTCGTGTGAAAAGGAGAAAAATCACAAGTAAACGAAATTTATTGCAGATTGGCAGCCAGGAATTTTCGCATTTCCTCCATACTTTTTCCCCGGCGACGGGCATAATCTTCCAGTTGGTCTTCACCTATCTTTCCGACAGAAAAGTATTCGGAAGCCGGATGGGCGAACATAAGCCCGCAAACGGAAGCATGTGGGTACATGGCGCCATTTTCAGTCAGCGTGATTCCTATCTGTTTCATATCCAGCAGTTCATCCAACAAGAAATTGATGGATTGGTCGGGGAGGGATGGGTAGCCTACTGCAGGGCGAATTCCTTGGTATTTTTCAACCAATAAATCGGACATGGACAGGCTTTCATCTTTGGCATATCCCCATGCTTCTTTGCGTACATACTCATGCATTTTCTCCGTAGCGGCTTCTGCCAAACGGTCGGAAAGGGTTTGGACAAGTAAATGCTTGTAAGGGTCCTGCTGATACAGACCTTCCATATCTGCATCAATGGAAGAGGCAAAGGCGCCTATTGTGTCCGGAATGCCGGAAGAGAGTGGGCGGATAAAGTCGCTCAGGCAAAGGAACGGACTGCCGTCCCGTTTGGGTGTCTGCTGGCGGAGCAAAGGGAAAATAATGGATTGATTGGTCCCTTTCTCAATCACCAGATTATCTCCGTCCGAATTTGCCTTGCAGAGCTTGAAGATCGTTTTTACTTCATAATCCTTGTCAAGCGAATCCAGCATCCGGTTGGCCTCTTTAAACAGTTGCATAGCCTCAGAAGCTTTGCTGCGGTCTTCTTCCGGGAAAGTGGTCAGCCATGAGGCGCGGCAAACGTCACATCCGTGAATATTGGCGATGGCTGCAAAACGAGGTTGGAATCCCCATGCATGGAAAAAGTAAATCCAATTAATATAGGGGGCAACATTATGTATCTTATAAGATAAAATCATATCATAAGTATGTGATGAATAAAAACTAGGCACGGATGACACGGATTTCACGGTTTGAAGAAATTAGGCTATTAAAAAACGCGTTGATCCGTGTCATCCGTGCCTGAAATTACATATATAACGTTGACTTGTTATTTACCGTTTGAAAAACAATTCTTGTCCACGGTAATTCTCGTCAATGGTTCCGTTATCATATAACAGGTGACCGTTCGCAAATGTTTTTTCTACTTTCCAGTTGAATGTATGGCCTTCCAGCGGGCTCCATTTACATTTGCTCAGGATGCAGTCTGTAGTAACAGTCCACTCACTGTCGGGACGGACTAGAACCAAATCTGCCTGATACCCTTTCCGGATAAATCCACGATTTTGTATCTCATACATTTGTGCGGGGGCATGCGACATTTTTTCTACTACCTTTTCGATACTAAAAGCACCCTTATCTACCAATTCGAGCATGCTGACTAAGGAGAATTGTATAGTTGGCATTCCGGACATGGCCTTTAATGCTCCTCCTTCTTTCTCGCTTAGTAAATGTGGGGCGTGGTCGGTTGCAATAGCGTCAATCAGACCGCTATTGACTGCTTCCTGCAAAGCCTTCCGGTCTTCTGCTGTTTTGATGGCGGGATTACATTTGATTCGTGCGCCCAAAGTCTGATAGTCCTCTTCGGTAAAGATTAAATGAGAAACACAGGCTTCAGCGGTAATACGCTTTTCTGCCAAAGGAGCCTTAGAAAATAAACTCAGTTCTTTGGCAGTAGAGATGTGCATGATATGCAGACGTGCGTTGGTCTCGCGTGCCAGTTGCACTGCTAGTGCAGAAGAACGATAACATGCTTCTTCCGAACGGATGATCGGATGAAGTGCCAGAGGGACATCATCACCATATTCTTTTTTATATTTATCCGTATTTTCTTTAATGATTCCCTGATCCTCGCAATGCGCTGCAATCAGTAAGTCTGTACCTCCGAAGATATTTCGCAGACTTGCCATCCGGTCTACCAGCATATTTCCTGTGCTGGAACCCATAAATAACTTCACACCACATACCCGGCTTTTATTCAATTGGCTGAATAATGGATAGTTATTGTTGGTCGCTCCGAAGTAGCAGGAGAAATTGACTGATGATTTTTCTGCCAATAAAGCCAGCTTTTCGTCCAGTGCTTCCAGAGTTGTGGTCTGTGGATTCGTGTTCGGCATGTCCATTATCGAAGTAACTCCTCCGGCTGCCGCAGCATGACTTTCCGTAGTGATATCTGCTTTATGGGTCAATCCCGGATCACGGAAATGCACGTGTTCGTCAATAGCTCCCGGCAGAAGATAGCAGCCGGACGCGTCAATCGTTTCGTCACAAGGCATAGCAACTGTTTGTCCGTTAACTAAGATTTCGGCAATCTTTTCACCTTCAATAACAACACTTCCGGGAACTTTTCTTCCTTCGTTGACAATTACGGCGTTTTCTATCAGTATACGTTTCATTTCTTTTGCGGGAATTTATGGAACCAACTATTTATTTTTAACTTGATCACTCCGAATATGGCTTCCCCGAAGATGCTGCTATTCATCTTGGAGGTCCCCAGTTCGCGATTAATAAAGATGACGGGAACTTCTATGATCTTGAATCCGCATTTATATGCTGTGAATTTCATTTCGATCTGAAAAGCATATCCTTTGAAACGGACATGATCCAAATCTATCGTTTCCAGTACCTGACGGCGATAACATACAAATCCGGCAGTCGTATCATGTACCGGAATGCCGGTAATGAAGCGGACATACTTGGATGCAAAATAGGACATCAACACCCGGCCCATCGGCCAGTTGACCACATTCACACCACTTACATAACGGGAGCCGACGGATACATCCCCTCCTTCTTCTGCGCAAGCTGCATACAAACGGGGCAAATCATTCGGATTGTGGCTGAAATCGGCATCCATCTCGAAGATATATTCGTAGGCGTGCTCCAATGCCCATTTGAATCCTGCAATGTAGGCAGTGCCCAGTCCTAATTTTCCTTTACGTTCGATCATAAAGAGACGTTCGGGAAATTCCTGTTGCAACGTTTTCACGATGCTTGCGGTGCCGTCCGGAGATCCATCTTCTATTACCAGAATATGGAATACCTTGTCTAATCCGAAAACGGCACGGATAATATTTTCTATATTCTCCCGTTCATTATAGGTCGGGATAATAACGATGCTATCTGATAATTGCATAGAAGTCCTATTTTTAAGACAAATGTAGCGCTTTTCCTTTAGTTATGAATAAAACTAAGGATTATTTAGTACTTTTGTGGCGGAATTTACACCATTATTACACTGGTTGACACAAGCAGTTTCTGTTTTGTGTGAATCCGTGCAATTGGTGGTGAATTAATGTGGATATTTATGACGATAACCGAGCTACAACAACGATATGCCGCTCATCCTAATACTGCAGTCATGGAGCGACTGTTGAAGGATGTGTCTGTTCAAACTATTTTTTGCGGGGGGCTGTGTGCTTCTTCCGCTTCCTTATTTTCTTCCGTATTGGTGAAACAGGATGTGTGTCCATTTGTCTTTGTGCTTGGCGATCTGGAGGAAGCGGGATATTTCTATCATGACCTGACGCAAATACTGGGAACCGAGAAAGTGCTTTTCTTTCCTTCTTCATTCCGCCGTTCCATTAAATACGGCCAAAAGGATGCAGCTAACGAAATATTGCGTACAGAGGTGCTGAGCCGTTTGCAGAAAGGAGAAGAAGGTTTGTGTATTGTTACCTATCCGGATGCGTTGGCAGAAAAAGTGGTATCACGCAAAGAATTGAGTGACAAAACATTGAAACTGAATGTTGGCGAGAAGCTGGATACGACTTTTATCACAGACGTATTGCATAGTTACGGTTTTGAATATGTAGATTATGTGTACGAGCCCGGACAATATGCTGTTCGGGGCAGTATTATTGATGTCTTTTCTTTTGCCTCGGAATATCCTTACCGTATTGACTTTTTCGGAGATGAAGTAGAAAGTATCCGTACATTTGAAGTAGAGTCGCAGTTGTCCCGTGAGAAAAAGAAGGGAGTAGCTATTGTTCCTGATCTGGCTGTGACCGGAGAGGTAACAACCTCTTTTCTTGATTTTATTCCAAAGGAAACTATTTTGGCTATGCGTGATTTCCTTTGGTTGCGCGAGCGTATTCAAGTAGTACATGATGAGGCTTTGACTCCACAGGCTATTGCCGTGCAGGAAGCTGAGGAAAATGGTGGTATCACGTTGGAAGGTAAACTGATAGACGGCAGTGAATTTACAGTGCGCGCCCTTGATTTTCGTCGGATGGAGTTTGGAAATAAGCCAACCGGTACACCGGATGCCAGCATTACTTTCAGCACCGCCGTACAGCCTATTTTTCATAAAAACTTTGATTTGGTAGCCGGTTCTTTCAAAGACTATCTGGAGCAGGGATATTCGCTTTATATCTGTAGTGACAGCACTAAACAGACCGACCGTATCAAGGCAATCTTTGAAGATAGGGGAGATAAGATTCAGTTTACTCCGGTAGAACGTACGATACATGAAGGTTTTGTGGATCATACGCTGCATCTTTGTGTTTTTACGGATCATCAGCTGTTCGACCGTTTTCATAAGTATAACTTGAAAAGTGATAAGGCTCGTTCGGGCAAAGTAGCTCTGTCTCTCAAAGAGTTGAATCAGTTTACTCCGGGTGACTATGTGGTTCATACAGATCATGGTATCGGTCGGTTTTCCGGTTTGGTACGCATTCCGAATGGAGATACTACGCAAGAAGTGTTGAAGCTTGTCTTTCAGAATGAGGATGTCGTATTCGTTTCCATTCATTCTTTGCACAAAGTTTCGAAATATAAAGGAAAGGACGGGGAAGCTCCGCGATTGAACAAACTGGGTACGGGTGCATGGGAGAAACTGAAAGACCGTACAAAGGCTAAAATTAAGGATATTGCCCGTGACCTTATTAAATTGTATTCGCAGCGCCGTCAGGAAAAAGGCTTTTCTTATAGTCCCGACAGTTTTTTGCAGCGTGAGCTGGAAGCCTCTTTCATTTATGAAGACACTCCCGATCAAAGCAAGGCAACTATGGATGTAAAGGCAGATATGGAAAGTGAACGTCCGATGGATCGTCTGGTATGCGGAGATGTTGGCTTTGGGAA
>ULUK01044385.1_pt1 | contig 10513 bp, 9 predicted proteins | sample 1958451 | NCBI WGS metagenome assembly ULUK01 (sample SAMEA4835758, study PRJEB28245) | human gut metagenome | biome: gut microbiome; material: fecal sample | place: Denmark | collected 2008
GACCGCCTCGGGGCCGAGATCGACGCGCGTCGGGATAGAATGCTCCTTTAAGATCTCGCCCTTCGCGCTCACGAGTGCGCCCTTGATGTTCGTGCCGCCGAGGTCGATGCCGATATAGTTCATAAAAACGCCCCTCCCGGGTGAAATGTGTCCTCATTGTATGCCGCGGCGACGGAAAATGCAAGAGCTCGCACCGGGAAGAAAAAAGTTTCTTAAAAAAATCATAAGGGTGAAACTTTTTGAGAAATTTCTCGTCTAAGAGAATGTACGGAACGAAAAAAGCTCCGCACAGGCAAGATGGAAAGAAGACGATGAAAGGAGAAACAAAATGAACCGCTGGGGACCGATGAGCGCCCTTGCGCTCGCCGCCGTGCTGCTGCTCACGGGTTGCAGAGAGACGGAGAAACAGACCGATATGGCGGAAGAGCATCCCATCACCTATGAAGACGTCTATGAGCGGAACACGATCTCTGCGCTGCTCGAGCGGCACGAGGTGGTGACTATTGTACGGGAGAGCACGGACAGCAGCAACGGCGGTCAGGACGTCAAGAGCACTGACCAGTACACGCGCGACGAAGAAGGCCGGCTACAAAGCTGGAGCCACGGCTGGTATTATGATGAGTACGGCGCAGACGATATTTATAGCGTGAATGTCTGCCTGGATGAAGTGCCGGACGGTATGTGCATTATCGCTGGAACAAATGATGACGGCAGCGCTCGAATTGCCAGTGTGATCGCCTGCGGAACGGATGAGTGGTACGAAGAAAGTACCGCGCGGGAACCGTTTTTGCCCGTGGCCGGTGACGGTATCACGGTGGAGGTCAAAGAGCCGTATGAGCAGGACGGCCAGCTCGTGTTTCCAATCAAACATTATATCACCGACGATGACACTGACTACTCGCTGCGATGGCTCTATGTCGATCCAACCTCCGATGACCTGATATCGATCAAGTCGGAGCGGCACAGAAAAGACTTGCAGGGAAAAGACACCTGCTTTGCCACGGGAAGCTATACGTTCAGCTATGATCGCCCTTATGAACCGGAGGAAGACCTCTACGCGCTGATGCTGTCGGACGATGTTCCCAAGCATGAAATCACGCTCGTGTGGGACCCGGGCACCGCGCAGGAGCACGAGCAGCACTTTACCGTGCCGAGTGCAGCGTACTTTTCCCCAGAGAGTGGTAAGGGCGTCATGCTTTACTACGACGCCGCCATGACGCAGGAGTATCAAACCCCTGAGATCGAGTGGCCGGACGGCGGCAGCACGACCGTCTATGTGAAAAGCGGCGATCAAGACTGACGGGAGATGAGAGAGGAGAGCACACCATGAAAAGCTGGAAGAGAGAAGCCACCATCGCTTTATGCGCTGCGAGCTTACTTGTGGGCTGCGGAGTGCAGAGCGGCAACGTAAGCAACGACGACAGCACCGATGAACCGCAGCAGATCACGCTCGAGCAGATCCGTGCCGCGAATGATCCGCGATCCCTGCTCGAAAAGCACGACGCTGTGACCGTGACCGTGCAGGAGAGCAGTCAGAATGACGCCGTGATCGATACGGCGAAGTTCCAGTACACCTACGTTGTGGATGAGGTGCTGGCCTGGTATCACTATCAGTATACCGAGAACAGCGACGCAGGCGAGGATGAAGTGTGGGGCGAAGCAAACGAAAAAATGTATGCCGAGCGCAGGGCGAGCGACGATGCTGCAAGCCTGAGTATTCACTTTAGACACGATGACAAGCAATATATTCTTGACATGATGCCCCAATGCCCCACATCCGGAGAGAATGCAGAGCAGACGATTGACGGATGCAGTGAAGAGGACGGCGCGATCCTGCTTTCCGTCACCACGCGCTATCTGGATTCCAGCGGCTATTATTACACCACGTGCTACCGCGTTGACCCCGCAACGAGTGAACTGCTTGAGATGTCGGTGACCGACTACCATGAAGATGAAAATGGCGCGGTATCCAAGCAGGGAATAAGGCTTTACCGCTGGAGCTACGACGAGCCTTATAAAGCAGGGCGCAATCTGCTGAACGAGGTTCTGTTTTCGACGGACAGCACGGAGGACGTCTGCGATCTGACGTACTTCTATCCCGCGCCGGGCTCGGAGAAGGGCTGGGACGTTGGGGAGAACGGCTGGAGCGTCAGCGAGATCCGCGTGGCGCATGGCACGCGCATCCTCTTCCTCGACAGCGTAGACCTCGCGTTTTATGCGGACGGGGAGCTGACCGAACCCATCGACTTCTACGACGGCGTCGACACGAGCGGCGAGAGCGCGACGGTCTATATCGTGCCGCTGGAAGAGAACCATTAAAAAGCTTTAGAATGCGGGCGTGAGTCCGCACCCAAATAAGGAGGAAACCAAGGTGAAAAACTGGAAGAAAACTGGTATTGCCGCGCTTTGCGTCGCGGCACTTCTTGCCGGCTGCGGCACGCAGGGCGGCGACACGAACAACAACGATAAAAACGCCGACGAGCCGAAGGAAATTTCGCTCGAGCAGGTGCGCGCGGACAACATTCCCGAAAAGCTGCTCGAAGATCACGACACGGTGACCGTGAGCATTCAGGGCACCGACCAGGACAGCAAAGAGACCTACACAGCCAAGGTGCAGTATACGCGCGATGATAAGGGAAACCTGCTGCTGGCCTCGCACTACAGCTACACCGCCGACAGCCCCGTGGGCGAGGATGAATTCTTCGCTCAGGCCTGCCTGTCGATCGAGGGAAACGGCGTGTATCTCAGCAAAATGGAAGGCGACGGCCGCCTGAATATGAACTGCTACCCGAGCGGCGAGTATGAGAGCTACATTCAGGCGATGCTGCCCGCCTGCGGCGAATTGCAGGACGACGGCTCGGTCGAGACCATCGACGATCAGAGCGAGCAGGACGGCGCGGTGGTGATCTCGACCACCACGACCTACAACGACATGCCGGACTACTACTTCACGACCCTCTACTATGTCGACCCCGCGACGGGCGAGCTTCTTGCCAAATCCGTGACAGATTACAGCAAGGATGAGAGCGGTGAGGCATCCGTCCTCGGCACGACGCTCTATGATTGGAGCTATGGCGAGTCCTATCTGCCGGACAAGGAGCTGGCGGCCGAGGCCTTCAACAGCGATGAGGTCTGCGCGCTGACGCTTGTTTATAACCCCGGCGCGGCGGACGAGGAGACGCAGGAGATCTCCATCAAGCGCGGCACTTATGTCACGTTTGTGAGCAGCACCGGCAATCTTCTCTATGCGGACGCGGCGCTGACGCAGCCCATCGACGACACCGTGTCCATCGACACAAATGGCGAAGAGATGACGGTCTACGTCGTGCCCGACGTGCCGCTGAACTAAAACGGCATGAACTTAAAAAAGCGGCGGATCAAAAAATCCGCCGCTTTTTTTCAAAAAGGATGAAACATTTTTCGATAAATTCCGTCTAAATAATACAGGAAAGAGGCTCGGTGCGAGAATTAAGGAACTCTTAAATAATTTGTAACCAAATCGCGCCTGATTGTAACGACTTCCTCATAAGATGAGATTATAATGGACCCAAGATTAAAATTGAGGAGAAACTGCGATGGCAAATGACCAGAAGCCCGTCATTTCGGTGCGAAAGCTCCGAAAGGTGTACATGATGGGGCAGGAGCACGTGGTCGCACTGCACAATATTGACCTCGACATCCCGCGGGGCGAGGTGTGCTGCATCTTCGGCACGTCCGGCAGCGGCAAATCGACGCTGCTCAACCAGCTGGCGGGACTCGAAAAGCCCACGCGTGGCGTGGTGCGCATCGGCGGCGTGCCGATCTCACAGCTCAACGAAAATCAGCTCGCCGCCTTTCGGCAGAAGCACATCGGCTTTGTTTTTCAGTCCTACAACCTGCTGCCGGAGCTGACGGCGGCGGAAAACGTGGCCATGCCGCTGATGTTCAAGGGCATCGACCCGGATGTGCGGCTGCTGGAGGCGAAGAAAATGCTCTGCCGCGTGGGACTGAAGGACCGCATGGACCACTTTCCGAACCAGATGTCCGGCGGACAGCAGCAGCGCGTGGGCATCGCGCGCGCATTCGTCACGCACCCCGAGGTCGTGTTCGCCGACGAGCCGACCGGCAACCTCGACTCGAAGACGACGAAAGAGGTCATGCACATGATCCGCGGCTTTGCCAAGCGCTTCCACCAGACGATCGTGCTCGTCTCCCACGATCCGGAGATGACCGAGTATGCCGACCGCATCGTCACGCTCATCGACGGCAGGATCGTCAGCAACGTAGAAAATCAGGTCAAGGCGGAGATCGACGCCGCACCTTACATCGAATAACGGAGGAAATCGAACATGAAACGCATCTCAAGATCCCTGCTCTCGCTCTGCCTTGCCTTTGTGCTGTGCGCGGCGCTGCTGCCGAATGGAAGTGTGGCCGAGGCTGCCACCGATACTGCTCAGGAAACCTTTATGATCACGGGCTACGACGTCAGCTCGTCGAGCATTATGGCGGGTAACAGCGTGGATATTACCCTTTATCTTTACCGCACGGATGGAGTGACCGGCGATATTTCGGTTATCCGCGGTGTCGACAGCTTCCAGGGCAACAGCACCTATTACGCACAGGCCACGAACAGCAGCGATAATACTAATACCTATGTTGTCAGATTGCAGGGCTTAACTTACACGGGTGCCAGTGAAAAAGAACTTTTGTTTACCATTTACTATAACGATGCATCCAGCAATGGACATTATCAGGAGGGGAAGGTCTCTATCCGTGAATGCGTGGCCAACTCCGAGATCAAGGAAGATCCCGAGCCGACGCCTGTGACGATCCCCGAGCCGCGCGCCGTCTTCAATTCCGACGGCACGAGCACGGCCATCGCCGCCGGCGAGACGAAGACCATCACGGTCTATATCCAGAACGCCGGCACGACCGCCATGCGCGACCCCATCCTGACGCTCAAATCCTCCGGATCGCTTCTCATCATGGACAGCCAGGACTACATGCTCGACGATATCCGCGCGGGCCGCGACACGGCCGTCACTGTGACGGTCAAGGCGCCCGACAAGATCGAATCCCAGATGCAGACGATTGACGCCACGCTGTCGTTCTACTATGACAACGGCACGCAGCTCACCGGCGGCAGCGCCAGCGGCAGCGTGAACGTTCTCTCCACCGTTACCAAGGATACGAAGGACGAGGAGACCATTGCGAGCCCCACGCCCATTGTCATCCTCTCGAAGTACAACTACGGCGGTTCGTCCGTTGCGGCGGGCTCAAGCACGAACCTGAGCTTCTCGTTCACGAACACCAGCAAGACCATCAAGATCGAAAACGTCATGGTCACCGTCACCGGCGGACAGGACCTGATGCTCAACGGCTCGACGAACACGTTCTACTTTGAATCTGTCGCCGCGAGCGGCAGAAAGACCGTCACCGTGCCGATGAAGGCCGCGCAGCTCATCAGCGCCAGCGCGCAGGACGTCAAGATCGACGTGACCTATGAATATGTTGACCAGAACGCAAGAAAGTCGGGCAACGCCACGCTGTCGCTGAGCGTTCCTCTTTACCAGCCCGACCGCTTTGAAATGAGCGAGCCTACAAGCTCCTACACCGGCTATGTCGGCGAGGAAACGAGCCTGACGATCGACTATGTCAACAAGGGCAAGAGCGCCATCAACAACGTTGAGGCGACCATCTCCGGCGATATCGACACGCCGACGGCCTATCAGCGCGTCGGCACGATCGACGGCGGCAAGAACGGCACCATCGCCTTTGCCGTGACCCCGCAGCTGGAGGGCGAGAATCAGGTCAAGATCGTCATCACCTACGAGGATTCCAACGGCAACACGAAAGAGCGTGTATTTGAAGCCACGGTCGAAGCCATGGCCTACGAGCCCGTCGATCCGGTTGACCCTGACGGGCCCGTCGATCCCGAGCCGACGAGCACCTTCCCGTGGAAGTACGTCATCATCGCGCTCGTCGTCATCGCCGTCATCGCGCTGATCGTGCTCCGCGCCCGCAAGAAGAAAGCCAAGCAGAAGGCCGAGCAGGCGCTGTGGGACAAGTGGGACGAAGAGGAGCTCGCCGAGGAGAAGCAGGAGGCAGCGGAAGCCGCGGCGGCTGAAAACAAGGAGACTGCGGCCACGGGTGCTGAGGAGCAGAAAAAATGAGATTCGCAGACATCCTGAAAATGTGCTTTGACAGCCTGTCACGGCGCAAAGGACGCACGATCCTGACGGTGCTGGGCGTGTTCATCGGCTGCACGTCCATCATCGTGATGGTTTCCATCGGCGCGGGCATGCAGGAGTCCTACGACCAGATGCTCAAAAATATGGGCGACCTCTCCATCATCGAGGTCTACCGCGGCTACAACCAGAGCACCGGCACGCAGACGGAGAGCAAGCTTGACGACAAGGCGGTCGAGAGCTTCCACGAGATCGCGGGCGTCAAGGCCGTCATGCCCAAGGCAAGTCTCGACGAATATAATGTAAGCTTCAAGGCTGGCGTCAACGGCCGCTACACGGCCAACTGGGTCAATTTTGCCGGCATTGACTCGAGCGCCCTTGAGGACATGGGCTTTGAGCTGATGGACGGGCGGTATCCGGAGAGCAGCGACGAGGTGGTCGTGGGCCAGTATTTTGCCTATAACTTCACCGATACGCTGATGCCGGACGGGCGAAACTATGTGAACCGTTACGTCTGGGATGAGAACGGAAATATTGATACCGAAAATGTTCCCGACCCGTTTTTCGACCCGCTCAAGACGAGCATCACCATGGTACTCACACCGTATGACGACGGTACGGGCACCGAGCCCACGCCTTACGAGGTCGAGCTAAAGGTCGTCGGTGTGCTGAAGGAGGACCAGGGAAAGGGCTATGAGACGAGCGACGGCGTGATGATGGACATCAATGCGCTCAAAGCTCTTATTCAAGACCTGACCGGCAAGACCGACACGAAGTTCGAGTATTCAAGCATCAACGTCAAGGCTGAGAGCCTCGACGCCGTGTCGGATGTGGAGCAGTCCATCAAGGACTTGGGCTACAGCACGTATTCTATGCAGAGCATGCGCGACGAGCTCAACAAGCAGACCCGCCAGATCGAGTTGATGCTCGGCGGCCTCGGTGCGATCTCGCTTCTGGTCGCGGCCATCGGCATCACGAACACGATGATCATGTCCATCTCCGAGCGCACGAAGGAGATCGGCATTATGAAGGCGCTCGGCTGCTATGTGCGCGATATCCGCGCGATGTTCCTCATGGAGGCGGGCAGCATCGGCCTTCTCGGCGGCATTTTGGGGCTTATTTTCAGCTTCATCATATCCGTCATCATCAATCTGTTCTCGTTCGGCGCGTTCGGCGGCGGGGGCGTCACGTGGGAGCTTATCAAGCAGGCGCTCATCGGCGGCGAAGGCGTGGTGCGCACGTCCGTCATCAAGCCGGAGCTCGTGATTTTCGCGCTGGTGTTCTCGGTGCTGGTCGGACTGGTGTCCGGCTATCAGCCCGCGAACAAGGCGGTCAAGATCTCGGCGCTCGAAGCCATCCGAAACGAATAAGAAAAACACAGTATTTTGCAAGAAGGCGGCGTCCTGGACCGGACGCCGCCTTCTTTTGTAAAAAGTGCGATATTGCAATGTTTCAAGCGCTTGCTTTGCTTGACCGCGCTGATGCGATGTGATATCATATATCAGTCAAAATGTTTATGAAAACAGGAGGCGATCGCCTTGGCAACCGTCAAACGCAGATCCACCGTACCCTATTACGCCGCGGCGGGAACATGGGTCATTTATGCGCTGCTCTTTCCGCTCTACCGCGTGCCGCAGTTCATCTTTATTGCCATTGTATCGGCGGTGGTGTATTTCATCATGAACGCCGTGTGCGGCACGGTGGAGGTCACAGTTCCCGCCCCGCCGAAAAAGGAAGAGAGCACCGGCAACCCCGAGCTTGACAAGATGATCAAGGACGGCAATCTTGCCATCTCCGAGATGAAGCGTCTGAATGATTCCATCAAGGACGCGAAGATCTCCGCCGACATCGACCGGCTCGAGGACCTGAGCGCGAAAATTTTCGCGCAGGTCAAATCCGACCCGTCGAAGCTGCCGCAGATCCGCAAGTTCATGGACTACTACCTGCCCACCACACTCAAGCTCCTGAACGCCTATGACCGCATGGGCGCGCAGGGCGTGAGCGGCGAGAACATCGACGCGACCATGCAGCGCGTGGAGAGTATGATGGGCACGATCGTTACGGCTTTTGAAAAGCAGCTCGACATGCTCTTCGGCAGCGAGGCGATGGATATTTCCGCCGATATCACGGTGCTTGAGAACATGATGAAGCGCGAGGGGCTCAGTGAGGACGACGGTGAGCTGCATGCCGAGTCCGGCACGGCGACCGCCTCGCAGGACGACATCAAGCTCGAACTATAAAGGAGTAAGCGATGCGAAAGAAAGTGATGGCGTTCAACGCCAAGGTCAATGCGTGGATATTGAAACGGCTGAAGGGCGTGTGGCTCGACCCGATCTTCTGTGCAATCTTTGCCATCATGTGTGTGGCAAGCATCATCGGCGCGCTGCATCTGCACAGGGATACGCTTTACTATTCCGCGCTGATTTGGGCGTTGGCCACGCTGCTGTGCCTGCGCCGCATCCAGCGCATCAAAAAGCACGAAAAAGAACAAACTCAAAGCCAAAATACGGAGGAGAAATGATATGAGCGACAACATGATGCCCGAGCTGACCCTGAACCCCACCGAAGCGGCGCAGGAGGCCGTCCCTGAGCTGACGCTCACGCCCGAAGCGCCCACGGCGCCCGAGGCGGAGAAAAAGGAAGTCGAGCCTGTCAAGGTCGATGAGAGCATGCTCACCGAGCAGGAGAAGAAAGCCGTTGACGATTTTGCGAAAAAGATCGACATTACGGATACGAACCTTGTGCTCAACTACGGCGTGGCCGCGCAGAAGAGCGTGGCGACGTTCTCTGAAAATGCCCTCTCCTCCGTGCGCAACAAGGATCTTGGCGAGGTGGGCGAGACGCTCTCGAACCTCGTCGTCGAGGTCAAGGGCTTCGGTCAGGAGGAGAAGAAGGGCTTCGCAGGCCTGTTCCACAAGCAGAAGGATAAGCTCGAGCTGATGCGCGCGCAGTACGGCAAGGCCGAGACGAGCGTGAACCGCATTGTTTCTGAGCTTGAAAAGCATCAGGTCACGCTGATGAAGGATATCGCGATGCTCGACCAGATGTATGAGCTGAACCTCAAGTACTACAAAGAACTGACCATGTATATCATCGCGGGCAAAAAGCGCCTGGCCGAGGTCCGCTCCGGCGAGCTCGAGGAGCTGCGCAAGAAGGCGGAGGCGAGCGGCCTTGCCGAGGATGCGCAGGCCTACAACGACTACGCGCAGAAGTGCGAGCGCTTTGAAAAGAAGCTGCATGACCTGGAGCTCACGCGCATGGTGTCGCTCCAGATGGGCCCGCAGACGAGACTTCTCCAGAACAACGACACGCTGATGGTCGAAAAGATCCAGTCCTCGCTCGTCAACACCATCCCCCTCTGGAAGAGCCAGATGGTGCTCGCGCTCGGCATGGAGCACAGCCGTCAGGCCACGGCCGCACAGAGCGCGGTGGCGCAGACGACGAACGAGCTTCTCAAAAAGAACGCCGACATGCTCAAGATGGGCACCATCGCCACGGCAAAGGAAGCCGAGCGCAGCATCGTCGATATCGAGACGCTGCAGCACACGAACGAGCAGCTCGTCTCCACGCTCGACGAGGTCGTGAACATCCAGCGCGAGGGCGCGCAGAAGCGCAAGGAAGCGGAGGTCGAGCTCGGCCGCATCGAAGGTGAGCTGAAGCAGAAGCTCATGGAGCTGAGAAGCTGAGACGCTCCGGATAGGAGAAGCATATGAAATTCTTTCAAAAACGCGGCGTCGCCATCGTCGTGCTGATTCTGGCGATCGTCGCATCCAGTGCGTGGGGGCTGCACAAAGCGCCCGTTGTCTCTACGCCGGAGGGCGGAGAAAAGCTCGATCCCTCGCTTTCCACGGCGGCGTTCGAGCAGTACGTGCGCGACGAGGCGAACGTCCTTTCGGACAAGGCCGAAAAGGCGGTCAGCCTCTATAACGCTAACTGGGACAAGATGTTCGGCAGCATCATGGCCGTCGTGACGGTGCAGTCGTCGGATAATCTCGAGAATACGGCGTATGACTATGCGGACACGATGCAGCTTGGCTCAAATGACGCCATTCTTGTCATCGCCAAACAGCAGCAGGACTATTATCTGGTCGCCAGCGGCGATTTCTACGACCTGCTCAGCGGCCTTTCGCAGAGCTTTGTTGCCTCCTGCATGGCGGATAACGTGCAGAAGGGCGATTATGACGCGGCGGTGTGCGCGCTTTGCGCCGCGCTCCATGTGGAGCTGAGCCAGCAGTATCAGCAGAGCGAGGCGGCGCTGGACGAGGCGGCCAACGGTGTGATGTTCATCATGATCCTCATCATATTCTTTGTCCTCTGGATCATGCTTGACGGCATGCGTTATCGCC
>ULUK01004786.1_pt1 | contig 10447 bp, 9 predicted proteins | sample 1958451 | NCBI WGS metagenome assembly ULUK01 (sample SAMEA4835758, study PRJEB28245) | human gut metagenome | biome: gut microbiome; material: fecal sample | place: Denmark | collected 2008
TTTTACCTTTCCCGCCAAACTTTTCCGCATCTTTTTTTGCCACTTTTTTTCAACTTTTTTTCACAATCACCAATTTATCAACGAGTTATAAGAACAAAAAAAATCGCCGGTCATTCATCAAGAATGCCAGCGATTCCTTTTATTTCCAAAATCTAGTCCACATTATGCAAGTCGTGCCCCATTCGGTCCTTCTTAGTGTGAAGGTAAAATCTATTATATTTATTAGGTTCGATTTCCAATGGAACATTTTCCTCTATCGTCAGTCCATACCCCGTAAGTCCGATTCTTTTTTGCGGATTGTTTGTGAGCAATCGCATCTTTGACACGCCAAGGTCATGCAGAATGCTTGCGCCAACGCCGTAGTCGCGCTCGTCGGCCTTAAATCCGAGGCAAAGATTTGCCTCAACCGTGTCCATTCCGTTCTCCTGGAGTTTGTACGCGCGCATCTTGTTCATCAAGCCGATGCCACGCCCCTCCTGGTTAAGATACACTACCACGCCTTTGCCTTCCTTCTCTATCATCTCCATTGCCTTGTGGAGTTGCGCTCCACAATCACAACGGTAAGAACCGAGGATGTCGCCAGTGGCGCACGACGAATGCACACGCACGAGAATCGGCTCGTCCTTCTCCCATTCGCCCTTTACAATAGCCATATGCTCCAACCCATTCGACTTCTGCAAGAACGGGATCAGTCGGAAATGTCCATACTTCGTAGGCATATCCACTTCTTCGCCTTTTTCCACAATCGACTCCTGCTTCAGGCGATAAGCCACCAGGTCGTTGATTGAAATCAGCTTTATTCCGAATTCCTCCGACATTTTTTTCAATTCAGGCAGACGCGCCATTGTGCCGTCATCATTCATGATTTCCATCAACGCGCCGGCAGGATACAGTCCAGCAAGGCGAGCAAGGTCGACAGCCGCCTCAGTATGCCCCGTGCGGCGAAGCACACCCTTGTCCTGCGCATAAAGAGGATTGATGTGTCCAGGACGTCCGAAGTCGGCAGGCTTCGCATTTGGATCGGCAAGAGCGCGGATCGTTGCGGCACGGTCATGCGCCGACACACCAGTGGAGCATCCCTCCAGCTTGTCGACAGTGACAGTGAACGGAGTGCCGAGCATCGACGTGTTGTCCGACACCTGCACGTCCAAGTCAAGTTCCTTGCAACGCTGAAGCGTAATCGGCGCACAAAGCACGCCACGTGCATGCTTCAACATAAAGTTCACCTTTTCAGGCGTGATTTTCTCGGCGGCGATAATGAAGTCTCCCTCATTCTCTCGATCCTCATCGTCTACCACTATCAAGAATTTTCCTTCCTTGAAATCCGCAATAGCGTCTTCAATGCTGTCTAATTTTATTTTATCGTTCATCTCCTTGGTTGTTATCTTTTATTATCTGAGTAAGTTCATCGCAAACCTGTGAAATTTTCTTTACATCCCTTCTCAACCGTTGATGCTGCTTGACACCTATTATATAGACAAGGAATCCGACAGGCACAACAATCATCACCGCCCGCGCCGTCTTGCCATAGACCGACGGCTGCACAAGTCGGTTATATTTTATAACAGGGAAATCCATAAGTTTGTTTATAACCAGCTGGTTGCGTGAGTTGGACAGATAGCCAACCACATCCTCCAGTTTGTCCGACAGTTGCGTCAACGACTTCCGGCTCATGCCGCGTGTCCAATAGGCGAAATAATTCTGCCGCATCCTGTTGCGGTGATAAAAAGCGTCTGCATCCGCCTTCAGCTCCGACAACGCGGCACACGCCCTGTCGGCAACGACATCCTCCATCGACAGCTCCTTCATTTCCACCCGGCGCAACTCCGTCTTTCCAACCAGACGGCGGAAGAATGCCACGTATGCCTCCGCGTTAAACACCGCAGAGTCGTTGACCGCCTTATACGTAAGGAAAACGCCCAACGGAAACAGCACCGCCGTGCTTGCCCAAATGCCTTCCCAAACGTCCACACGCCCGTCGCGCGCAAGCTTGTAGCCGAACGTGTCTATGATGTAATAGAACACAAAAAGCAATACGGAGATTACAATAGGCACACCGATGCCGCCCTTGCGGATAATGGCGCCCAGAGGCGCGCCTATAAAGAAGAAAATCAAGCAGGCTATCGACAACGTGAATTTCTTGTGCATCTCTATCTGATGCCGGCGTATCACCTTCTTGTCTTCAGCAAGCGTATAACTTTTAAACTCAAACTCATTTTTCATCTGACGCGCGCGGTCGATGGCAAAGGCTATGTAGCGCTGCTTGTCGGCCAACGTCTTGCCGTTGAACACCGCATCCACATCCACAGGCTTGGTCAATTTCACCTCCGGAGCAGGCTGCTTGAGGATGCCGCCGTGTCCGTCCGACTTGCGGATGAAATTGTCGACGCCCACATACTGCACTTCCTGCAGGTCTCTGCCGAATATGTTGCCCACGCTGTCGATGCGCACCTTCACCGAATCTATTGTCTGACGCAGCTCGGCAATGTTTTTGCCCACATACTGCTTGCGCATCGTGCTGTCGTTCATTCGCGTGAAGTTGGCATCAAAAGGAATCATTATCTCCTTGTCGGAAAACGACTCCCTCCTGTATGGCGCGCCCACCGACGACACCTGCTGGTCGCTCAGATTCTCAAACTGCTCGCCTTTCCATAGTTTAAGGAACAGATGGCGCTTGTCGCGAGTGAAGCTGAGCTTGCCCGAGTCGGAAAGAATTATTCTGGAGTTGTTGAATCCTTGCGACACGTCATAGATCATCAAGTCGTACAATCGTCCATTCTCACGGTTTTTCTGCTTTACAAACACGCTGTAGCCGTCTATCTGGTCGTAGAACACGCCCTCCGGGATGTCGAGTTCAGGCGATTTCTGACGCACGGAAAACACCAGCGTCCACATCTTCACCTGCGCCTTTGGCAACACATCGTTCTGAAAAAAGAACGCGCCGACAGCCACAAGGGCTATCAGCACCATCAACGGCCGCATTGCCTTCAGCAGCGACACGCCCGACGACTTCATAGCCGTCAGCTCAAACCGTTCGCCAAGATTGCCGAAGAGCATCAGCGACGCCAGCAGAATCGACAAAGGCAATGCCAGCGGCACCATCGTGAGCGCGGCATAAAAAAACAGCTCGGCTATGACGGATATCTCCAATCCTTTTCCAACAAGGTCGTCGATAAAACGCCACAGGAACTGCATCAACACGATAAACAGACAGATGCAGAACGTCATCATGAACAAGGGCAGGAACCCTTGCAGCATAAAACCATATAGTTTCTTTATCTTAAGCATCCGTGTTGTTACAAATATTTCTGCAAAATTACGCTTTTATTGTCAAATTCACAATTCTTCATCAAAACGCCTCGTTGATGTTGAACGCAAAGCCAATCCCATTTTTGGTAAATCCCAGATCAAGACGCACATTCACATTTTCCTTGAATGCCCAACGATAGCCGAATCCGCCGTTGAGCAATGTTTTCTTCCAACGTATCTGCTCAAATTCCGGAAAAACGTTGGCGGCTCCTACCCACACCGTTATGCCGTTGCGCCGGCGGATGTGCTGACGCAGCTCCACCTGCGCCTCCACGATGCACTTGTCGCGGTAGCGTCCCTCAAAATATCCGCGCATACGGTTAGGTCCGCCCACACAAGCCATCATTGGCCACGGCACATCCTGGAAATTGAGCTGCGAATGGAATTCACCCGCTATAATCGCCCCCTTCCACGCCTTTTTGTAGGTTGCCACCGTAAGGTCGGTCACCATATACTTATCGTCGTTGCCGAAGAAAGCAGGCATAAACAGCTGGTCAAGCTGGAAAAGCCATCCCCGTGAGGCATTCGTAACCACATCGCGCGAATCATAGTTGAGCGACACGCCCGCACCCACTGCCATAAAATTCTTCTCTGCCGAGCCAACAAGCCCTATCACATCATCGTTCAGGTCGGTCATCTTGACATACTGGAAGTTTGCCACCGGACCCACATACGCATTGTCAAACACACGCCAAAGGAAACGCGGCTTTGCCTCAAACTTGATGCGCGAATAATTCCGTTCATTGTCGTCGATATTGCCGGCATCGTAGCCCACGCCCCATATCTTCGACGGGAAAGTGTAGAAATAGACCGTATAGTCCAACTTGTAGCGTTCGTGTGGAAACACATTGTTGCCCCTCACGCCGAGCGCCATCATTCCCGACGTGGCCACATTGGCGAATATCGACACGTTTGACAGCGGCAGCGTCACATCGTTGCGGTCTATGCGATAAAGTCCCGATGCCACCAACCCGATGCCGACACCGGTAGCCGAGGCATAGAACGGCCCGCCGATCACACCGAAGTCAATCTTTTTTGAAGGGTCGAAATGATTGGAACGCTTGAAATAAGCTCCAACCTTTTTAAAGAAATTCTGTTTCTTGACAGTGTCGGCGGCCATCGTCACCGAATCGGCGACCGCCGGCTGCGGCTCCTGCTCTGCCACGACCTCGGCCGACGTCTCCACATCGACGTCCGACGCAATGTCGTGCGGCCACACGTTGCCAGCCACAAGACCCAGCGCCACAACCACCGCAAATATTCTTTTTGTACGCATGCTTTTATCCCGGCAGACCGCTTTTAATCACATTGTAGCTTTTCTCGAGCAATTCCTCGGTCAAAGCCTTGTTGTCAGCACCCACCTTGTCAAAATATATTGGTTTATGGATTGTCAGCGATATTTTTCCCGGAGTGATGCGGAATGTGTTTTTAGGCATCACGTCGTAAGAGCCGTCGATTGTCAGCGGCACTATCGGAAGCCCGAATTCAGTGGCAAGTGAGAACGCGCCACGCTTGAATTTCTTCATCTCGCCGTCAGGCGTACGCGACCCTTCGGGAAACACCACAAGCGACATACCGTCCTTCAGAATGCGCTTTGCGCTGTCCATGGTCTGCTGTATCGCCGACGCCGACGAACGGTCCACCATAATATGCTTCGATATGCGGCAGGCTGCGCCGACAAACGGAATTTTCTCCAGACTCTTCTTCATCATCCACTTGAAGTTGTGGTTCAGATAGCCATATACAAGATAAATGTCGTAAGCACCCTGATGGTTTGCCACAAACACATACGACGTCTTAGGGTCGATATTCTCGCGGCCTTTCACCTCAACCTTGACAAACATCAATATGCACCACAGCTTGGCCCAGAAGTGCGCAGGATAATAGCCACCGCGCCTACTCATTCCTAGCAGACTGAAAAAGATGGTCAGCAACGCGGTGATAATAGTCATCACCAACAAAATAGGCATAGCCACACACCACTGATACACGGCAAGAATATGTTTCATAAGAATCCAGTTTTCGTTATCCGCCCATTGCGGACAGTTTTTCAGTTGCAAAATTAGACAAATTCCACGAATTATCTGCCTATTGCCCTAAAAAACCACAAATTCAAGCTCCGCTCCCCCATTTAAAGCCGAAAAGCCATTCCCGCCTGCCCACAAACCGGCAGCATTCTTGAACAAACAAATCTGCTCGACAGATCCATGCGGTTAAGCACAACCCAAGAAAACAAATTTTGGTGACTTCAGACCGGGAAATTATGGGAATCCCAAATAAATTCGACAGAATGCCAAAAGAAAAAATCAACTTTGGGCTCGCCAAAAGTTAGATTTTTTTGACTCTTTTGCTAATTTTGCACTTGCTTGTTAATCTTCGCTGCGAAGGTTTTCTCTGAATCAGAGAAAAAGTTCTTTGTCACTGCCAGAACGACCGATCTGCGCCAAAGCCATGGCTTTGGCAGGATATTCTAAAGGATTGTTTTTTCTCCAATTATAGACGAAATCCCTTATAATTAATTTTTATGAACAAGTCTGTCATATAAATTTTCTATACACAATTCGCCATTTATAGTGATAAATCCTACTGAAACATATTCTCCAACCATCTGTTTTAGTTGAGTAAATTTATCCATTTTGTGGGATATTTCCAATATCGACTTACCGAACTCTATAGCTTCTTCCATTGAATACTTAGAAAAGTCAATATAACAATTATCAAACTCTATATATTCATCTTTTCCCTGTTTAAATGTTGTTGGCAAAAGCAATTTGTTAATCCAGACATTCCGACCAAATGAGTGGTAGTTATACACCACAGTTTTATTGTTACTTTGATTTATAATATGAAGGTTGTTATCAAGCAAATAAACAACAGGGATGGGATTTGCATCCTCAGTAGAATCTATACCAGCAATATAGAATACTATTTTTTCTTTTGAAGAAATAACCGTATTCACTCTATTCTTAAATTCCAAGCAAAAATTCTCTGTAGATTCAAAATCTAAATTCTCCATTGCTTTTAATATGCGATTAATGAAAAATGCATATGGCATCCCATTTACAAATCCTTCACCTTGGACACAAAGCAAGAACCTATTTTTAAATGAGAACAGACATTTTTGCTTTTTCTGCAAAAAGCCATTGTCGGAATCAGCATTCCTTATTTCTGCCAATCCATCAGTAACTATAGCAATTCCTTCAGGAACAAAAACAGTAACAGCCAACCCCATTAGTAACCAAATTTAACGTAGTTGTAATATCTATTATAATAATCACGATAGTAATTAGAATAATTTGTATAATAACTGTAGTAATTATAATAGTTTGAATAATTATTATAGTTAGAGTAATTATAATAATTCGAATAGTTAGAGTAATTATAATAATTCGAATAATAGTTATAGTAATTACGGTAGTAGTTGTAATACTTCGTATAGCCACCAGCCCCATAACCAGAATTATAGTAATTATAATACTTATAGTAATATTGAGCGTTAGCCTCTATATTTGGCAACAATGATGCACCAACAACACCAAGAGCTATCTTGCACAATCTTTTTAGAGCCTCTCTACGGTTAATCTTATCATCTTTCATTATTATATATTTTTTTTAGATTTATATAATTAATTATTTGATTTGCATCCGTCATGTTTAACCCATCGACCATAAGCCTATTAATATGAGAAATCACGAAAGCACTTGTATTAAATGCCTCACATATAGTTGCAACAGACCTTTCGGTCGTTATAACAAACTGTAATTTTGGCATCATGGCACACAAGACAGCAAAGTCAATAACACCACGAAGATCTAAAGACCCTTTAATACATGGAAGCATAAATGAGCCACCAGTAATACTTCTTATGCCTTGATTCTCTAATAGGCGAACAAGATTATCAACCAAAATTAAATCCAAATTTTGGTCATGATGTGGATATAAATATAACAACTCAAAACATTCTGACGCTAATCTTTTTTCAATGTCACCTATGTCCTTAAAAAAACCACAATAAGGTTTATAATCACCATTTGTAACAATCCCTAGGTGAGAAGCAATTATATCATACTTCTGCTTCCAAGAGTCAGTCTCTGTCTCTTCAATAACAATCAGCTCCGAATCTTCTGTAGAATTATAAAAATCGACAACTATATTGTCAAGATTTTTAAAAAATTGAGAGGAATTGGACCTGCGTACAATGTTGAAACATTCATCACTGCTAGCAATAACAGAAGAAAGCGCTAAAGCATCAGCAGGGCTATTACTTTTTAAATATATCCATTTACTCATAGCCTATTCATATATTTGGTATCATCAAAAGTGAGGCCTGTAATCGGCTCAAAATATTCTTTTAAGAAATAGCGTCTGCTCATACACCACTCTGATTTTGACAGTATTGATCCCGTAGAATTCCAACCGTCTAATGGACAGCCTCCATGACATAACATAAAATATGGACAACTCTTACATTCATTCTCTATTAAATGCGAGGACCGCTTTGCAAGTTCTGCTCGGTATGGATGCTCTAATGCTTCAACAATAGACATATTGTCGATATTACCAACATCAAAGACATCCCAATCAGAAGACCGACCACAATGGGAATATTCACCTTCCGGGCCTATGTATATATGCGAATATGCACAGTTTCCACTTTCACTGCAACATACAGGACCACCTTTTGTATAATGATTCAAGTATGAAAAGAACGGTTCCACATAAGGGTATCTCTGTCTATGTGGCCACCATACCTTAAAAATCTCTCCTAAAAAGTCTGCAAATTCCTTTGCAGTAATACCTACGTTATTCTTATCTTCATTCTTATATGAATAAACAGGGTGTAGCTGAAAACCACCTTTAACTTTAAAATTGGTCAGAATATGGAATATCTCTAAAGGTTTTTTTATAACAGCTTTAGTAACGACATAAATAAAACCCCATGACATATTGTTCTTTTCAAGAAGTTCAATTCCTCTAAAAAACTTCTTATTATACGCATCAGAGTCCCTTTGTGGACCAAAACCTCGAATACCTTTATATGGTTCATAACTTGTTCCTACTCGCGTAATGCCAAGGTCCTTTAATACATCTATCATTTCTTGAGTTAATAGAGTCAAGTTGGATTGAATATCGTGCTCAATACGAGATTTGGTTGCAGAACAATATTTATCCTGCAACTCTAGAACTCGTTTATAAAAATTAGCCCCGACAATTAGTGGTTCACCACCATGCCACACAATAGAAAAATTTTCTTCAGGATATTTCTCCAAGTATTCATTGATGTATATAAAGACTTTTTCAAGACGCTCAAACGAAATTGTTTTTGGCTTCTTTCGAGCAATAACATCACAATATATGCAGTTTGAATTACAAGCCTCGGTTTCTTTAAAGATTAGAGTTGGCATATCATTTTAGGTGATTGGTTGTTGTCATTCATATTTTGTCTTATTTCTGCATACTCATATATTTCATTCATTATTTCAGAACAAGAAGATAGTATGTCAGACATCTTTCGATTACAAATCTTAAATGCTGGGCATTTGGAACAATCATCCAATTGCATAAAATGTGTATAATAATTATGCAATCTTAAATCAAAATTATATTCAAAATTTTCAATATCCGATTCTGTACCAGCATTGGCATACCGTAATGGATTCTTGAAATAAATACTGTCAAAACTTTCATTACTTTCATCGCGAAGATGACGCAAAATAAACTCAAAGGGTTCAATTGTTGCATGAGGCGCAGGAGACATATAATAATATGAAGCTAAGTCCAACAACTTATCGTCTTCGATTTTTACATCTGCATCAAATAATATTCCACAATCAACACCCATCGATGACATAATCTTTAAGTCAGTAAATACTGTTAATGATGTAGAGGACAAATATATCCTAGCATCAAGGCGCCTTATAGTATCAACTTTTACGAAAAATTGGTTGTAATCGCCAATATTGTAAGCAAAAATAATTAAAGGAATTTCTGCCCATTCCTCTTTAAATTCAATTTGAGACACAGAAGAGTAAGGTAACGTTGCGACAAAGGCCGTTACTCTATTGTTGCGTTTAGCCTCTGCATATTGATGTTCCAAAGAATCCAAAGTGTCAGTATAAACAACAATTTGTCGATTTTTCAAAGACTTCAATAATTCCAAGTTGTATTTTAGTAGAACTGTTTTCATCGCAAATTTCCCTCCTCCAGATACTTGTTTAAAATATGAGCCAAGCATCCTCCGGAACATATGCGATGCTTGAAATTGTCACAAAAATCACACTCTCTATAAATACCTTTTACTTCATTTCTTACCTCATGCATTTTACTTTCGTAGTAATCATGCATCTCTTGATATGAATTGAAATCAAATATCGACTTCTTATTAAACCCAGATAATGGGAAACAAGACCAACAACTCATATCTGTACCAATATCTATTGCCGGGCCACACTGAAATGAAAGCTGACCTAATGTATATTTAAAAATCTTTCCAAGTTCCTCATCAGAAAACATGCACATAGGAAAGCCACAGTCAAATCCAGGGACAATGTCAAGCTGGTACATTTTCTCAAAGCTTTTCATCAAAATTTCTTTTACTATATGAAAGTCTTTAGGCTGAATATACAAGTTTTTTGCGCCAGGAATAGGATGCGCAAGGCCCAAACGAATGTGTCTGCCAATTCCATAATCAATTATATAGTCGACCAAGAAATCCATATTAAAATCCAATCGATAAATATTGAAACTTAAAGTGCATCGTTCCCTAAAAACAGAAAGGAACTTTCTCACTTCTTCTAGTTCGGATTTTTTTGAAAGTCTTGGGTCGTTCACATTACAGACAAAACCCAACTTTAATTCTTGACCTCTGCTTAAAATTTTTAGCGCGAAATCGTCAAATTTACTTTCTGGCATAATACCACTGCTAAATACAGTAACAAAGAAACCTCTTTGGCTCAAATATATGATAAATTCTGCTATCTGTGGATGCAACAATGGCTCACCTCCTAGAAGCGAGATGTGATGTTCCCCAGAGCCCTCTAGAAAATCAGCTATGTAAATAAGATTATCCCACGTCAGATAATCTTTAACATCATTGTCTCCTGACTTCGACAATGGGACACCCAAATCAAGAATTTG
>ULUK01017653.1_pt1 | contig 10380 bp, 5 predicted proteins | sample 1958451 | NCBI WGS metagenome assembly ULUK01 (sample SAMEA4835758, study PRJEB28245) | human gut metagenome | biome: gut microbiome; material: fecal sample | place: Denmark | collected 2008
GGCCTTGCTTCCCGAAAGCGAGTGCAAAGGTAGACACTTTTACCGTAATAGCCAAGCGTTTCACCAATAAAAATCGAAAAAAATCAACCGAATTAATTTACACCTTATTATATTTAATATATTCCGACGTTTGAATCGCGTCCTTTTCCCCGCATACCCATATATGAAATCGTCCAGGCTTACGTCTCACGTGTTCAAAGCGTCATGGATTCATGGAATTCCACCACAGCCTCAATACCTTTCCGAAACATATCCAACGGAAAATTCTCATTAGGCGAATGAATAGCGTTACTCTCCAAACCGAATCCCATCAAAACAGTCTTTGTTCCCAAAATCTTTTCAAAATCACTTATGATAGGGATACTGCCACCACGGCGCACAGCCAACGGCTTTCGCCCAAACGCCTTGGTGAAACCTTCTTCCGCAGCTTTGTAAGCCGGCAAGGTTATCGGACAAACATAGCCTTCGCCACCGTGCATAGGAGTCACTTTCACCTGCACGTAGTCCGAAGCTATGGATTCGATATAATCGACAAACATCCGGGAAATCTTCTCATGCTGCTGATGGGGAACCAAACGGCAGGACACTTTGGCATAGGCTTTAGACGGCAACACGGTCTTAGAACCTTCTCCCGTATAACCGCCCCAAATGCCACACACATCGAACGACGGACGGCAACTATTCCGCTCAATCGTACTGTATCCTTTCTCTCCTTTCAAAGCACGTACACCGATAGCTTGTTTATAACGTTCCTCATCAAACGGGATTTCAGACAGCATCCGACGTTCTTCCTCCGACAGTTCTTCCACTTCATCATAAAAACCCGGTATTGTGATACGCCCGTCTTCGTCAGTCATACGAGCCAACAAACTGCACAATACATTAATAGGATTAGCTACCGCCCCGCCGAAATGGCCGGAATGCAAATCACGGTTCGGCCCCGTCACCTCGATTTCCCAATAAGCCAATCCTCGCAGTCCCGTCGTAAGCGAAGGAAGGTCGGGCGCGAGCATGCTGGTGTCGCTCACTAAAATCACATCACAAGCCAACAGCTCACGGTGCTCCTGCAGGAAAGCATTCAGACTGGGAGACCCGATTTCCTCCTCCCCTTCCAATATGAATTTGACGTTATGGCGCAAATGCCCTTCCCGCACCATATATTCAAAAGCCTTCAGTTGAATCATAGACTGCCCTTTATCATCATCCGCTCCCCGGGCAAATACATGTCCGTCACGCACTTCCGGTTCAAAAGGGTCGCTTTTCCATAAATCCAACGGTTCGGCAGGCATCACATCGTAATGGCCGTATATCAAAACCGTAGGCGCATCAAAGCCCACACGCTTTTCCGCATACACCAAAGGATTTCCGGAAGAAGGCATTACCCGGGCTTCATCCGCTCCGGCCTCCAACAGCAAATGCTTCCAACGTTCGGCACAAGCCACCATATCTGTCTTACGTGCCGGGTCGGCACTCACACTCGGAATGCGAATCAGACTGAACCACTCTTCCAAAAAACGGGCTTCATTTTCTTCGATATACTCTTTTACGCTTTTCGCCATATATTTTCCATTTAAAAATTTCACACCTTGCATTCTTTGCCCAAATATATGGAATATATTCCATTGTCCTGCACAATTTAAACATAAAAAAGCCTTCTGCTCCTGCAAACAGGAGCGGAAGGCCACATCTTTCCGAACACGCCATGCTTAAATTTTCTTCGACCGGACGGAAGCTTCCCCAGAGCGCAACCCGTCTGAAGAGACTTTAACCGTAATTTTTCCAGGATTAAATGTCGTTCGCACCGCCACGCGCATCAAACCTCCTTCGGCCTGCAACTCCGTATCGCCCGGAGCATGGTATTCCAAAGGTTTTCCTTCCGTGACATAGAAATTGTAAGAGCCTTTGTACACCCCTTCGCCTTCCACTTCAAACCTCAACTGGTTGTCGGCAAAAGGACACCAACGCCCTTCCTTGTCCACCACGCGCACCGTAGCGACGAAAGCATCCGAAGCATTGGCTTTCAATTCAAATCTTTCCCCGTCCGGTTTGGGAGCCGGTTCTTCGATTTCCACTTCCAAAGCGTACGGCTCGCCGGCAGAGGCGATCTCATCCTCGCAAACGGGACGTTTCCGTTCGTCCAGCCCCACGGCCTTGACCGTACCCGGCTCCCATAGGATGCCTTTCCACGTGCAGCGGCGCGTCCGTGCCTCCGGTTCCACAATCCCACGGGACACCCCGTTGACGAAGAGTTCCACATAAGGACAGTTGCTCCACGCATCCACGTCCTGCAATCCCCGGAAGTTCCAATGGCTCTGCAAGGCCACACCGGGACGCTCGTCGAAAGGCACCCAAACGGCTTTCTCGAAAATCCGGTACAGCAATTTCGGGAAGCGGTTGCCGTCCATGGCGCACGAACCTAGGCTCTTCTGGTTACGCATGCCGTTGAGGTAAATGGTGTACCCCTCCCCGTACGTCTCGGCCAACATCCAGTTGATCCATCCGCATGCGCGTTTGTCCATGTTGTCGAAATAGTTCTCCACATAGTCCATCGAGAACTCTTTTTCATTATCGTAGTCGAAACGGGCGATGCACCAACTGGGCAAGCCCGACCAGTTCGTCCCGTAGACTTCCGTGTTCCACGAAGGACTCCCTTCCACCTTCTCATAACGGTTCGTGTAGCCTATCACGACCGGTTCGTCCTTGTCCCACTCCGGAGGATAACCGTCGCGGTTCTGCACGAGGCGCGGCTGGATGTAATCCCATTTCTTCACCTGCTCCAACGTATAAGACGGCAGGTATTTCTCCCCGTCGTACGCCAAACCATTATTCGACTCCCAGATGACCACGCACGGATTGTTGCGATAAGTCACCATCACATCGCGGTCGTACTCCCTTTTATAGGTAATAGCCGGTTCGTCCTTCAACGCCCATTCATTGTCGCCGCTGTTGACGACCAACAAGATGCCGTAGCGGTCGCAAGCCTCGAACACTTCAGGGAAAGGCGGTTGGTGCCCCACACGCAGCGTATTACCGCCGCACCGGGCTATCCGAGCTACATCGTTCCACCAGAAAGCCGTAGGAACGGCAGCCCCCAATCCCGGGTAATTGTTCCGGTAACCGAAGCCGCGCAAAAAACATTTCTCACCGTTGACATAGCAAAAATCCTCGTCCCACGTAATTTGCCGGATGCCCCACGGACGGCTTTGCCTGTCCACCAGTCGTCCGTCCACGTAAACTTCATTCTCCACCGTATATAAATAAGGTGTACCGGAAGTCCCTATCGGATACCACAAATGGGGACGCTCCACCACTCCCGTACGGTCGAACAATACGGTCTGTCCGCCTGCGGCACGGCGGGTATCCTTGAAAGCCAAGGCCGTCTTGCCCTTCGCATCCTTCAAATACGTGCGCAGTTCCACGTCGCACGCTTCCGTGCCCGCATTCTCCACGTTCACCTGAAAACGTACTTCGGCTTTGTCTTTGGTAGCCGACACCGTCCCGAAATAAGTTCCCCACTTGCCCATAGGAGAATAAGAATCGAAAGGAATGTGCACCTTGTTCTTCTTGTGCAGGTAGACGGGGCAGACGATACCTCCCATGGCCTGACCGAAGCCTTCGTTGGTCCCGAAACCGGGCCAAGTGAAAAACGTACCCTCGGCATTGGACACCCTTACCGCTATCTGGTTCTCTTCTCCATAACGCAGATAAGGCGTGATGTCCACTACAAAAGGAAGCGCGCTCCCCACATGGGTTACCGCTTCCGGCTGCTCCACCTTCGTATTGCTTCTTATCGGCGTACCGTTCACATACACCGCCGCCCCGATGTTCACTCCCTGGAACTCCAAGAAGAACATCTGGCCGCGGTCTTTTCCGTCTATGGTTATTTTCTTACGGTACCACGCTTCTCCGCGCCAGCAACGTTCACCCGTACTGGTATTCAGGTAGGTGTCCTGCTCATTGTAGCAATGGGGAATCCCTACCGTCTGCCATCCGGTATCGTCGAATGAAAGCGAAGCCATGGCCTCGGCCTGCCCTTGATCCTGCTCTGTTTCGGGATTCACTTCCACCTCGCTCAACGTCACAGGCACGTCCTGCCCCTGTTCGGCCTTGCACTTCAGTCCGGAGAAACGCACATAGCGGGCCGTGGCCTTGACCGACAAATCCAGATAAGTAGCCGTCACCGTCTCGGTGTACCCCACCGTTCCGGTATGCCCCACAGTCGTGAAGTCGCCCTCTTTATGAAGCACACAGAGCTTTTTGCCTTCCGAAAGGGTTTGCCAGTTGCTGCCGTCGGCAGATACTTCCAACTTGACTTCCGCAAATCTCGTCCGGTCTGTGTCGAACCACAATTTCACGGAAGACAGGCGGACGGCTTTACCCAAGTCCACAGTCCAAAAACCTCCTTCCTGCGCATTCACCGGCTTCCATTCCGAGTGGACGTCACCGTCGTGAACCACAGAAACGGCCTTTCCGTCAAGAAATACCTGCGCATCCTTCGCCAAATTGATTTCCTGACGCACCACTTTCGTAAATTTCCATGGAGTCTCCCCCAAATTAATGCGTGTGGACACACTTTTAGCCTGCCCGCTGCCCGCAAAAGTCCACAGGCATAGCCACAACATTGACAATAAGCTTTTCCTCTTCATGTTTCAAACTGTAAATTAAGTTTTTTAGGTTGTGATTATTTTTAAAGAACCGCTTCCGCATTTCCTTGCCTTCTACCACGGGGAAATGCCGTCTGGTTTCACATTAAAGTTCGTAAAAGTCTGTCGTTTTTGCAAACAGAAGAACAAAAATTAACGATGTGTACGCGCCCAACACAGTTCACCAGCGAGTATAAAGGGATTTATATCGGAAAAACATGGCTTTCCGCGCGAAGAACAAGCCGTAAACGCCTGCCCAAGGCCGAAAAAACGTAAAGATTCAGAAAAACAAAAACTCACTTGATTTTCAAGCACTTGAATCCTCAAAATCAATCTGCGGAGAATGATGAAACGTTCTGCGCCAAACGGTAAATCAATCAAAGGAGATTGAAAAAACGTTTGGCGCAGATTGATTTTTGTATATAAGTTTCTCCCGAAAAGGCTTGGAAACGGGAAAAGCCGGAATACGATTACTCCACCGTCACCGACTTGGCCAGATTGCGGGGCTGGTCCACATCCTTGCCTTTGCACACGGCGATGTGATAAGCCAGCAACTGCAAAGGAACGGACACCACCAAGGGGTCGAAGCATTCCATCGTCTCGGGCAACTCGATCACCTCGTCGGCCAACTCCCGTATCTTCGTGTCGCCTTTCGTCACGAGCGCAATGACACGTCCCTGACGGGCTTTTACCTCCTGGATATTGCTGATGAGCTTTTCGTACATCCCGTTACGTGTGGCGATGACAAACACCGGCATCTCCGAATCGATGAGCGCGATGGGACCGTGCTTCATCTCTGCTGCCGGATACCCTTCGGCATGGATATAGGAAATTTCCTTCAACTTCAAGGCTCCCTCGAGTGCTACGGGATAACAGTAGCCGCGGCCCAGGTAGAGGCAGTTGTGTGCATAGGTGAAGATCTTGGCCATTTGGGCAATCTGCTCGTTTGCTTGCAACGCCTCTTTCATTTTCTCGGGTATGGCCACCAGTTCCCGCACCATCTTGACATATTCATCCTGGGAAATCGTTCCACGCGCCTTGGCCAAAGCCAGCGTCAACATGGCCAACACCGTCACCTGCCCCGTGAACGCCTTTGTAGAAGCCACGCCGATTTCCGGCCCCACATGGATGTAAGCCCCGGTATGCGTGGCCCGGGGGATGGAGGCCCCCACGGAATTACAGATACCGAACACAAAAGCCCCTTGCTTGCGTGCCAGTTCGATGGCGGCCAACGTGTCGGCCGTCTCGCCGGACTGCGATATGGCAATCACTACGTCGGTAGGCAAAATGACAGGATTGCGGTAGCGGAACTCCGACGCATATTCCACATACACGGGAATACGGCAATAATTCTCGATAAGCTGTTGGCCGATAAGCCCCGCGTGCCACGACGTACCGCACGCCACGATGATGAAACGGCTCGCGCTCAACAGCTTGTCCTTATGGTCGATGACCGCCGAAAGCGTCACGTTGTCGGCATCTATATTGATACGCCCGCGCATGCAATCAAGCAGGCAATCCGGCTGTTCGAAAATCTCCTTGAGCATAAAATACGGATAGCCTCCCTTTTCCAATTGGCCGAGGTTGATGTCCACCGTTTTCACCGTAGGGTGCATGCGCGTGTTGTCCATATCCACCACTTTCAGCTCGTCTCCGGGACGGATGACGGCGATGTCTCCGTCTTCCAGATACACCACCTTGTCGGTGTATTCCACAATAGGGGTGGCATCCGAGGCCAGATAAAACTCATTGTCGCGCCCGATGCCCACCACCAACGGACTGCTCTTGCGTGCGGCAATGATTTGTTCGGGATGCCTTTTGTCCAATATCGCGATGGCGTAGGCACCGATGACCTCATGTAGGGCCACTTGTACGGCACCCAACAAGTCCACGTCATTGCTCATCTGGATATATTCGATGAGTTGCACCAACACCTCGGAGTCCGTCTGGCTGCGGAACTTCACACCACGTTGCTGCAAACGTTCCTTCAACGTGGCGTAATTCTCGATGATACCGTTATGAATCAACGCCAGATTGCCCGATGCCGAGTAATGGGGATGGGCGTTTTCGGCGCACGGCTCGCCATGCGTGGCCCAACGCGTATGGGCGATACCGATATGCCCGCTCACGTCTTTTGCTTCCGTCGATCGTTCCAAATCGCTGACCTTGCCTTTCGCCTTATACACATTCAAATCACCCGAATTGCTGATCAAAGCCACACCGGCGCTATCGTAACCACGGTACTCCAGACGTTTAAGTCCTTTTATCAAAATGGGGTAAGCCTCTCTCTTACCTATATATCCGACAATTCCACACATATTCCATTTATTTTTCCAAAAGCAAACTTAGTAAAGTATAAACGCTTAAACATGATTTATCGTACAAATGTACGTTATTTTAAGCAATTTTAGTATATTTACGACCATGAAAATAAGATACGGCTCGGCAGAGCCAAATTAGAAAACTGCGTTTTCACTTGTCTCTGCGCTCGCCTTTCACTATATTTGTGCGCATAAAAGAATAAGAATAAAATGGGATTTCTAAAAACATTGTTCGGCGGCCGGGAAGAATCTCCGGAAGAAAAAGCCGAAAAACGCCGCGAACGGGAATTCGACGTACTGAAATATGACGGTGTACGCGCCCGTAAAATGGGAGAGGTCAAATACGCCATACGCTGTTTCCGGGAAGCACTCGCCCTCCGGAACGATTCCGAAACCGCGAGTTACCTGGCCGAGGCTTTGCTCTCCGACAAACAAGCTGAAGAAGCCCGGAGCATTTTGGCAAAACTAGCCGAAGAACTGCCGGACCATATCGGTGTACGGTTGGCCATGGCCCGTGCCGATGAAATGATGCAGGATTATACGCGCATGGACGAAGACTGCCGGGCTGCCCTGCAAATCGACAACGGCCATGCCGGAGCACTCTACCGCTCGGCCCAAGCCAAACATGCCTTGCACGACGAGCTGAACGCCGTGGCCCTATTGACACAGGCCATCGTGCAGGACGAACATTTGACGGAAGCTTACCTGTTGCGGGCTGAAATTCTCCGCGACATGGGTAGCCTGACAGAGGCCGAGGCCGACATCGACCACTTACTCGAGGACGAGAAGGCACAACCGGCACCCGAAGAAGCCGTGATGTTGAAGGCCGCACTGCGGCTGCAACAAGGGGATGCCCCCACGGCCATCACCTATTATAATAAGGTAAAGACGCAAAACCCGTTGATGGGCAAGGCATACGTGGGGCTCAGCACGGCATACGCCGCCAACCGTCAGCTCGACCGGGCACTGTCCACACTGGACGAAGCTGTAGAACTCATACCGGACTTCAGCGAAGGATACAAAGAACGCGGACGCATCAAACTGATGCTCAACGACAAAGCCGGGGCGGCCGACGACCTGAAAAAAGCGTTGGAGACCTCGCCGGAAGCCGCCAAAGCCCTCGAAGGACAGTTCAGCAACATAGAACAAGAGATGAACGAACAATACAAAAACCGCAACCCTTACGGTTTCTAAATGTAATCAAAATCAGGTATTCTTTCACATTTTTCCCGTTTAAGAGGAAAAAAGCGGTGAAAACATTTGCCGGGAATGAAAAAATCCCTAATTTTGCAACAAATTCAGAAATACGAAGATGAAAGAATTATTCAACACATATTTTTATTTCTTCTTTTACTTTTACTTTAGCCATAAAGTGAAGCGGGAGTTCGTATGTGTACCAAACAGAAAATTATACTAACCCAATAAAACATGAGGTCCCGCTTCCCACCGAAGCGGGACTTTTTTGTGAAAACGACAAAACAAGAACAATGAAACGAATTGCAATCCAAGGTATCAAAGGGTCGTACCACGACATGGCCGCTCATTACTTCTTCCACAACGAGGACATCGAGCTTATCTGCTGCTCCACGTTTGAAGAAGTCTTTGCCACGGTAAAGGACGACAGTACGATACTCGGCATGGCTGCCATCGAAAATACCATTGCGGGCAGCCTGTTGCACAATTACGAATTACTTTGCGACAGCGGACTGACCATCGTGGGCGAGCATAAGCTGCGCATTTCCCACAGCCTGCTCTGCCTCCCCGACGACAATCTGGAGGACATCACCGAGGTACATTCCCATCCGGTAGCCCTGATGCAATGCCGCGAATTTCTGGCCCGGCATCCCCGTCTGAAAGTCGTGGAAGGTGAGGACACGGCCGGCTCGGCGGAAATCATCAGCCGGGAACAACTGCGCGGACAAGCCGCCATCTGTTCCAAATTCGCAGCCCCGCTGTACGGCATGAAAGTATTGGAAGAAGGCATCGAGACCAACAAACACAATTTCACCCGTTTTCTGGTATTCAGCCAGCCGCAACGCGCCAACCTGCTGCGCGATATCCGTCAGACCAACAAAGCCAGTCTGGTATTCACCCTTCCCCACGAAGAAGGCTCGCTCTCGCAGGTGTTGTCCATTCTCTCTTTCTATAAATTGAACCTGACCAAAATACAATCCCTCCCTCTCGTGGGAAAAGAGTGGCAATATATGTTTTACGTAGACTTGGGCTTCGATGATTATACCCGCTATTCACAAAGCATCGATGCCATTACCCCACTGACCAAAGAACTCAAAATATTAGGAGAATATCAAGATGGAAGACAAACTATATAATTTCCGCATACAGCCGGCCGAAAGGCTGAGTTCCGTACAAGAATACTATTTTTCAGTAAAACTCAAAGAGGTGGCACGCATGAACGCCGAAGGCCAGGACATCATTAGCCTGGCTATCGGAAGCCCGGACATGCCGCCCTCACCTCAAACCATAGAAACGCTGTGCGAAGAAGCACGGCATGCCGACGCACACGGCTACCAACCCACGACGGGTATTCCCGAACTGCGCCGGGCGATGGCCGATTTCTATAAACGGTGGTACGACGTGGACTTGGATCCGGCCTGCGAAATACAGCCGCTTATCGGCTCCAAGGAAGGCATCCTCCACGTCACGCTGGCCTTGGCCAATCCGGGCGACCGCGTACTGGTGCCCAATCCGGGATACCCTACTTATACGTCACTCAGCAAAATCCTCGGCCAACGAATCACCTATTATGACTTGCTGCCCGAAAACGGCTGGCAACCTGACTTCAAAGCCTTGGAAGAAATGGACCTGACGGGCGTGAAAATCATGTGGACCAACTATCCCAACATGCCGACGGGTGCCAACGCCCGGCGCGAGACGTACGAAAAATTGGTAGATTTCGCCTTGCGCCACAACCTTGTCATTGTGAACGACAACCCATACAGCTTCATCCTGAACCACGAACGGCTCAGCATCCTGCAAGTCCCCGGTGCCAAACGCTGTTGCATCGAGTTCAACTCTATGAGCAAGAGCCACAACATGCCGGGTTGGCGTGTGGGCATGTTGGCCACGAACGCGGAATTCGTGAAATGGATTCTCAAAGTGAAAAGCAATATCGACTCGGGAACCTTCCGCCCGATGCAGCTCGCCGCCGCCGCCGCTTACCGGAACGACGCCCAATGGCACGAAGAGGCCAACATACATGTGTACGCCGAACGACGGGCACTGGCCGAAGAAATCATGCACACGCTGGGCTGCACTTTCGACCCGACGCAAGTGGGCATGTTCCTTTGGGGACGCATCCCGGAAAGTTGCGACAACGTGGAACAACTTACGGAGAAGATTCTGCACGAAGCACGGGTCTTCATTACGCCGGGATTCATCTTCGGCAGTAACGGCAG
>ULUK01077646.1_pt1 | contig 10276 bp, 8 predicted proteins | sample 1958451 | NCBI WGS metagenome assembly ULUK01 (sample SAMEA4835758, study PRJEB28245) | human gut metagenome | biome: gut microbiome; material: fecal sample | place: Denmark | collected 2008
GATACTCCCAACACTCCACGAGGCCTTGGCGTTGTTTATCAGCTGGAATCTACTGCCACCGGCAAACGGATGGCAGTTCGCACCGCCACCCTCGACAGGGAACATCCCGAACTGCCTTCAGTGTGCGACATATGGAAAGCCGCCGACTTTCTGGAACGTGAAGTATTCGATTTCTATGGGGTGGTTTTCATCGGTCATCCCGATATGCGACGTCTTTATCTGCGCAATGATTGGGTAGGCTATCCGATGCGTAAGGACGATGATCCTGAAGCACAAAACCCTCTGCGTATGGATAATGAGGAGACAGTCGATACAACCACCGAGCTGGAGCTGAATCCGGATGGAACCGTAAAGAACAAAGAATCGCTACTCTTCGGTGATGATGAATATGTAGTAAATATCGGTCCGCAGCATCCCGCAACCCATGGTGTAATGCGTTTCCGCGTGTCACTGGAGGGTGAAATCATCGAAAAAATCGATGCCAACTGCGGCTATATCCACCGGGGCATCGAAAAGATGTGCGAGAGCCTGACATACCCGCAAACACTGGCTCTAACCGACCGTTTGGACTATCTGGGCGCCCACCAAAACCGCCATGCCCTATGCATGTGCATCGAACAAGCAATGGGTATAGAAGTCAGCGAACGCGTGCAGTACATCCGCACAATCATGGACGAATTGCAACGCATCGATTCACACTTGCTTTTCTACTCCTGTCTGGCAATGGACCTCGGCGCACTGACCGCTTTCTTCTACGGTTTTCGCGATCGCGAGAAGATTCTGGACATCTTTGAAGGAACCTGCGGCGGACGCCTCATCATGAACTATAACACAATTGGCGGCGTACAAGCCGACATTGCTCCCGACTTCCAGAAAAAGGTAAAAGAATTCATTCCTTACCTGCGCGGCATCCTGCATGAATACCACGATGTGTTTACGGGAAACATCATTGCGCAACAACGTCTGAAAGGCGTAGGGGTACTGTCTCGTGAAGATGCCATAGCCTTCGGCGCCACCGGAGGCACAGGTCGTGCCAGCGGTTGGGCTTGCGATGTGCGTAAGCGTATGCCTTACAGCATGTATAGCAAGGTGGACTTTAAAGAAGTTATCCGCACCGAAGGTGATTCCTGGGCACGCTATCTCATCCGCATGGATGAAATCATGGAAAGCCTGAATATCATCGAACAGTTGATAGACAACATCCCCGAAGGCAACTATCAGGAAAAGATGAAACCGATTATCCGCGTACCGGAAGGTAACTACTATGCCGCCGTAGAAGGCAGCCGCGGTGAATTCGGAGTATTCCTCGAAAGCCATGGCGACAAAATGCCCTATCGCTTGCATTTCCGCAGTACGGGGCTTCCATTGGTATCTACCGTAGACACAATTTGTCGCGGTGCAAAGATTGCCGACCTTATCGCTATCGGTGGAACACTGGACTATGTAGTACCGGATATTGACAGGTAAATTAATTGATTAATGATTAACGATTAGTGATTAACCCCTTGCAGTATTGACAGTGCAACCTGTTAGTCGCTAATCACTAACAACTAATAACTAAATAACGTGTTTGACTTTAGTATAGTAACCAATTGGATTCACCAGATGCTGACCTCCTTTATGCCGGAAGGTCTGGCGGTGTTCCTCGAATGTGTAGTGATAGGCGTATGCATCATCCTCATGTATGCGGTGCTTGCCATTATTCTGATTTACATGGAGCGTAAGATATGCGCTTTCTTCCAGTGCCGCCTCGGTCCGATGCGTGTAGGAAAGTGGGGACTGCTCCAAGTGCCCTGCGACGTTATCAAGATGCTGACCAAAGAAATCATTGACCTGAAATTCTCCGACAGGCTTCTCTATAACCTGGCGCCATTCATGGTTATCATCGCTTCATTCCTCACATTCGCCTGTCTGCCCATCAGCAAAGGGCTGGAAGTTCTGGACTTTAACGTAGGCGTCTTCTTCCTGCTTGCAGCTTCAAGCATCGGCGTGGTAGGTATCCTGCTTGCCGGTTGGAGTTCCAACAATAAGTTCTCACTTATCGGAGCCATGCGAAGCGGTGCACAAATCATCAGCTATGAACTTTCGTGCGGACTGAGCATTCTGACAATGGTTGTTTTAATGGGTACGATGCAGTTCTCCGAAATCGTAGCCGGACAAGCCGACGGATGGTTCATCTTCAAAGGACATATTCCGGCAGTGATAGCGTTTGTTATTTATCTGATTGCAGGCAATGCTGAAACCAACCGCGGCCCGTTCGACTTGCCGGAAGCAGAAAGTGAGCTGACAGCCGGTTATCATACGGAGTACTCCGGTATGGGATTCGGCTTCTTCTATCTGGCAGAATACCTGAACCTGTTCATCGTTGCCAGTGTTGCAGCCACTATTTTTCTGGGAGGCTGGATGCCGCTGCACATCGTCGGTCTGGACGGTTTCAATGCAGTAATGGATTACATTCCGGGATTTGTATGGTTCTTCGGCAAAGCATTTTTCGTAGTGTTCCTGCTAATGTGGATTAAATGGACATTCCCGCGTTTGCGTATCGATCAGATCCTGAATCTTGAATGGAAATACCTGGTACCTATCTCCATGGTAAACCTGATATTGATGGTGTTGATTGTCGTATTCGGACTACACTTTTAACCGACGCCGACGTTGCATCGGAACAAAGTTCCCATTCGGATAAATCTAAAACAATAAAATAATGAAAGATAATAAAGAACATAACTCTTATATAGGTGGCCTCATAAACGGTGTCAGCTCCCTGCTGACGGGCATGAAAACCACTATGACCGTTTTCTGCCGGAAGAAGACCACCGAACAATATCCGGAGAACCGGAAAACACTGAAACTCTCCGAACGCTTCAGGGGTACGCTGACGATGCCCCACAACGAGCAGAACGAGCATCATTGCGTAGCTTGCGGCCTGTGTCAAATGGCTTGTCCCAACGACACCATCAAAGTGACGAGTGAGACCATAGAGACGGAAGACGGTAAGAAAAAGAAGATATTGGCGAAATATGAGTACGACCTCGGTTCGTGCATATTCTGCCAGCTCTGCGTCAATGCCTGTCCGCATGATGCCATCACATTCGACCAGAATTTTGAGCATGCAGTATTCGACCGTAGCAAACTGGTGCTGACGCTGAATCATCCGGGCAGTCACGTAGAAGAGAAGAAGAAATCCGCCGCTCCCCAAGCTGAAGTAGCGAAGTAATTAGTCATTCATAATTAGTAATCAAAAACATGGAATTCAATCTTGAAACAATAGTATTCTACTTCCTTGCGGCTTTCATTACCGTATTTTCCATACTGACGGTAACTACCAGACGCATGGTACGCTCGGCCACTTACCTGCTGTTCGTTCTTTTCGGTACGGCAGGCATCTATTTCCTGTTGGGATATACATTCCTCGGCTCTGTACAGATTATGGTGTACGCAGGCGGTATAGTCGTCCTCTACGTCTTCTCCATCCTGCTCACCAGCGGTGAAGGCGACATCGCGGGAAAGCTGAAACGCAGCAAGTTCCTTGCCGGGCTGGGCGCTACCATAGGCGGAGCCATTATTGTAGTATTCATAACCCTGAAACATAAGTTTATCGCCACCACCGACGTGGTGCCTCTTGAGGTCAACATCAAGACTATCGGGCATCACATGCTGAGCGGCGACAAATATGGTTACCTGTTGCCTTTCGAAGCTGTCAGCATTCTACTGCTGGCATGTATCGTAGGCGGATTATTAATCGCACGTAAAAGATAAGAATTATGATACACATGGAATATTACCTGATAGTCTCGGCTATCATGTTTTTCGCCGGCATTTACGGGTTCTTTACCCGTCGCAACACATTGGCGATATTAATTTCGATTGAGTTGATACTGAACGCTACCGACATCAACTTCGCAGTATTCAACCGATTTCTGTTTCCCGGCGGACTGGAAGGTTACTTCTTCTCACTGTTCTCCATTGCCATTTCGGCAGCCGAAACAGCAGTAGCTATTGCTATCATGATTAATATCTATCGTAACATACGCTCTATCCAGGTGAACAAACTGGATGAACTCAAATGGTAATAAATATGGAATATACGATTCTAATCCTTCTTCTTCCCTTACTCTCTTTCCTTGTTTTGGGATTGGGCGGTAAATGGATATCACACCGTACCGCCGGAAGTATCGGTACGGGCGTGTTGGGTGTGGTGACGGTGCTCTCCTACCTCACCGCAATACAGTATTTCACTGCTCCCCGGCTGGCAGACGGCACATACGCCACACTGATGCCTTATAACTGTACATGGCTGCCGTTCACGCCTTCACTCAGCATTGACCTGGGAATCTTGCTCGACCCCATTTCGGTGATGATGCTGATTGTCATAAGTACCGTTTCATTCATGGTACACCTCTACTCCTTCGGCTACATGAAAGGTGAGCGCGGTTTTCAACGTTATTATGCCTTTCTTTCGCTTTTCACCATGTCCATGCTCGGACTCGTGGTGGCTACGAACATCTTCCAGATGTATCTGTTTTGGGAACTGGTGGGCGTGTCTTCCTACCTGCTGATTGGTTTCTACTATACCAAACCGGCAGCCATAGCCGCCAGCAAAAAGGCATTCATCGTTACCCGTTTTGCCGATTTGGGCTTCCTGATCGGTATTCTGGTCTACGGCTACTATGCCGGAACCTATACTTTCCAGCCCGATGAAATGGCACTGCTGAAAGGCGGCGCTACCATGATTCCGCTGGCACTGGGACTGATGTTCATCGGCGGAGCCGGAAAGAGCGCCATGTTCCCGTTGCACATCTGGCTGCCCGATGCAATGGAAGGTCCTACTCCCGTCAGCGCACTGATCCACGCCGCCACAATGGTGGTTGCAGGCGTGTATCTGGTGGCACGTATGTTCCCGCTCTTCATAGACTATGCGCCTCAGGTGCTGCACCTCGTTGCTTATGTGGGCGCATTCACCGCATTCTATGCCGCCAGTGTAGCTTGCGTGCAAAGCGACATCAAGCGTGTGCTTGCCTTCTCCACTATCTCACAGATAGGCTTTATGATGGTGGCACTCGGCGTATGCACCTCCCTGAATCCCCACGAAGGCGGACTGGGTTATATGGCAGGCATGTTCCATTTGTTTACGCATGCCATGTTCAAGGCCCTGCTGTTCCTTGGCGCAGGCAGCATCATCCATGCGGTGCACAGCAACGAGATGTCTGCTATGGGCGGATTGCGCAAGTACATGCCGATTACGCATATCACTTTCCTGATAGCCTGTCTGGCCATCGCCGGTATTCCACCGTTCTCCGGGTTCTTCTCCAAGGACGAGATACTGACAGCCTGTTTCCGGTTCAGCCCCGTCATGGGTTGGATAATGACAGTGATTGCCGCAATGACTGCATTCTATATGTTCCGCCTCTACTACGGCATCTTCTGGAGTGACAAACGGTCAGCAGCCAATGATGAGCACTCATCACACAACGCCCACCACACTCCTCACGAAAGCCCGTTGACAATGACCGTCCCGTTAATGTTCCTTGCCCTGGTTACGATAGTTGCCGGCTTCATTCCTTTCGGACACTTCGTCAGCTCAAACGGTGAAGCCTATACCATTCATCTGGACTGGGGTGTGGCAGGCACAAGCATTGCCATTGCCGTCATCTCCATAGCTTTGGCTACTTATATGTACAAAAGCGGGAAACAGCAGGTTGCCAATGCGCTTGCCCGCCGCTTCAACGGTTTATGGACAGCTGCCTATCACCGCTTCTACCTCGATGAAATCTACCAGTTCATCACCCACCGCATCATCTTCGGTTGTATCAGCCGCCCGATAGCCTGGTGGGACCGTCATGTGGTGGATGGCTTCTTCGATTTCCTTGCCTGGGGCGCTAACGCCACCAGCGACGAGATACGAGGCTTGCAAAGCGGACGCATCCAGCAATACACATTCGTATTCCTGCTGGGCACACTTGCACTGATACTGCTGCTGTTGCTGTAAACGAGAAACATAAGTTGATATCGGTTTATCAACCAATAGAACAATAACAATTAATACAATAATTATAAAGATGAATTTCTTATCCATATTCGTACTCATCCCCTTGCTGATGCTGCTGGGACTTTGGCTCAGCCGCAGCATAGCACAGATACGTGCGGTGATGGTGACCGGTGCTTCGGCATTGCTCATTGCCGCTGTCGGACTGACTGTCGCCTATCTGCAAGCCCGTCATGGCGGCGCTACGGATGAAATGCTGTTCCGCGCTGACGCGGCATGGTATCCGGCACTGAACATTCACTATTCCGTAGGCGTAGACGGCATCTCGGTGGCCATGCTGCTGCTCTCGGCAATCATCGTTTTCACCGGAACATTCGCTTCCTGGCGTCTGCAACCGCTGACCAAAGAATATTTCCTGTGGTTCACCCTGTTGTCAATGGGTGTATTCGGCTTCTTCATCTCCACCGACCTGTTCACCATGTTCATGTTCTATGAGGTGGCCCTCATACCGATGTATCTGCTGATCGGCGTATGGGGTTCGGGGCGCAAGGAATATGCCGCCATGAAGCTGACATTGATGCTGATGGGCGGTTCCGCTTTCCTGCTCATCGGTATTCTGGGCATCTACTTCGGCAGCGGCGGCACCACCATGAACCTGCTGGAGATAGCCCAACTGCACAATATCCCTATTGAGCAGCAACGAATTTGGTTTCCGCTTACCTTCCTCGGTTTCGGCGTATTGGGAGCCCTGTTCCCGTTCCACACATGGAGCCCCGACGGTCACGCATCCGCACCGACTGCCGTTTCCATGCTGCATGCAGGCGTACTGATGAAGCTGGGAGGTTACGGATGCTTCCGCATCGCCATGTATCTGATGCCTGAGGCCGCACAGGAACTCGGATGGATATTCCTCGTGCTGACGGGCATCTCCGTAGTGTATGGTGCATTCTCCGCCTGCGTACAGACCGACTTGAAATACATCAATGCCTACTCTTCCGTATCGCACTGCGGCCTGGTACTTTTCGCCATTCTGATGATGAACCGTACCGCCTGCACCGGCGCCGTACTGCAGATGCTTTCGCATGGATTGATGACCGCCTTATTCTTTGCACTCATCGGTATGATTTACGGACGTACACACACACGTGACGTACGCGAGCTTAACGGGCTGATGAAGATAATGCCTTTCCTTGCAGTATCCTACGTCATTGCCGGTCTTGCCAACCTCGGTTTGCCGGGCCTCAGCGGTTTCATTGCCGAAATGACTATCTTCAACGGTGCGTTCCAACATCCCGATACATTCCACCGCGTATGGACCGTCATAGCCTGTACGAGCATCGTGATCACCGCAGTCTACATCCTGCGTCTTGTGGGCAAGATCCTCTACGGCACTTGCACCGACAAGCACCATCTGACACTGAGCGATGCCACTTGGGACGAGCGTACCGCTGTAATCATCCTCATCGCCTGCGTAGCCGGACTCGGGCTTGCCCCGCTGTGGATGAGCAACATGATTGGAGACAGCGTGCTGCCGATAGTCAACAATTTAGTGATGAAGTAATGAAGTGCCGAATCATGAATCACCAGTTACCAATCGCTAATTATTAATCATTAATCAATTCATCACTAAATAACATGGATTACTCCCAATTTCTTTTAATGAAAGAAGAGCTGTCGCTGATAGCGGTCATCGTTATCCTGTTCATAGCCGACCTCTTCATGAGTCCGGATGCGCACAAGAATGACGGCAAGCCGATGTTGAACACTATGCTGCCCGTTGCTCTGCTCATTATCCATACGCTTATAACCATTGTCCCCGGTCCGGCGGCTGACGCCTTCGGCGGAATGTACCACAACCAGCCCATACAGAGCATCGTCAAGTCCATCCTCAGTGTAGGTACGCTCATCGTATTCCTTATGGCACACGAGTGGATGCGTCTTCCCGATACGGCAATCAAGCAAGGCGAGTTCTACATACTGACCCTCTCCACACTGCTGGGCATGTACTTTATGATTTCCGCAGGACACTTCCTGATGTTCTTCATCGGACTGGAAACGGCAAGCATCCCGATGGCTGCTTTGGTCGCCTTCGACAAATACCGCCACCATTCTGCCGAGGCAGGCGCCAAATACATCCTTACCGCCCTGTTCTCCAGTGGTTTGCTGCTTTATGGCATTTCACTGATATACGGTTCGGTAGGCACGCTCTACTTTGCCGACATCCCGGCACATCTGGACGGGAACCCGTTGCAGATTATGGCATTCGTATTCTTCTTCTCCGGCATGGGTTTCAAGATTTCGCTGGTACCTTTCCACCTGTGGACGGCAGACGTTTACGAGGGTGCTCCAAGTACGGTAACCGCTTACCTGAGCGTCATCTCCAAAGGATCGGCGGCATTCGTGCTGATGACAATCCTTTACAAGGTGTTCGCGCCCATGGTGGTGCAATGGCAGGAAGTGCTTTACTGGGTGATCATCGCCTCCATTACGCTCGCCAACCTCTTTGCGCTCCGTCAGGAAAACCTGAAGCGACTGATGGCGTTCTCCAGTATCTCACAGGCAGGATACATCATGCTGGGTGTGATCAGCGGGACATCGCTGGGCATGACCTCGCTGGTATACTACGTACTGATTTACCTGTTTGCCAACCTTGCAGTCTTTACGGTTATCACGATTGTGGCATTGCGTTCCCATAAATTCACGCTGGAAGATTACAACGGACTGTACACCACCAACCCCAAACTGGCGTTCCTGATGACGCTGGCATTGTTCTCTCTGGCAGGTATCCCCCCGTTTGCAGGTTTCTTCTCGAAGTTCTTCATCTTTGCGGCAGCGTTCGAAAGCGGTTTCCACTTGCTGGTATTCATTGCGTTGATCAACACGATCCTGTCACTTTACTACTATCTGAAGATTGTGAAGGCAATGTACATCAACAAAAGCGATGAGCCTATCGCCACTTTCCGCAGCGACAATTACACACGCGCCAGCCTTGCCATCTGTACGCTGGGCATCGTGGCGCTGAGCATTGCCAGTGTGGTATACCAGTCCATCGACAAATTCTCATTCGGAATGTAACGGTTGCTTTCCCGCAAAATAACTTTTATAACATCCCCTTTCACCGTCCGCGCCCTCCTGTCCATAGGAGGAGGACGGGTGAAAGGGGATATTTATTTTCATATTGCTGCACTGCCGCATGCAGCATTGCATCACTTCATTATCTGATTTCTGTATTGCGTGGGAGTCAGCTTGGTGAGTTGTTTAAAGGTGCGGTTGAAGTGCGAGATAGAGTCGAAGCCACATTCTACGGCTATTTGCGAAACCTCCATATCACCGATAGTCAGCAGTTTGCACGCGTAGCCTATGCGCATGTCCGTCACATATTGCAAAAAAGTCCTCTCCGTCACTTCCTTAAAGAACCGGCAAAAAGCGCTGCTGTTCATATTCGCCATTTCGGCAATCTCGTCGAGTTTGAGTGATCGGGTATAATTGCTGTTGATAAAGGAAATGATTTTATCAATCCGTTTGTTTCCCACTGCCGGAAACTTCTCATAGTAGAAAGGGCTTGCCAGCATCTTCCTCTGAATGGACACAGACAGTTCCTGCAACAAATCCAGCAATCCCGCTATCTGTCCAAATCCTTTCAGTCCGGGAAAGCCGGACATCATGCCGCACACCGGACCGCTACCGGCGGTATGGAGAAGCACCCCCCGCTTAGACTCCTCCAGCAGCAGCCTTATTTGGTGAAACTGCGGATAATGGTCGAAAGAATATTGCATAAAATTCTCCTCGAACTGAACGATAGTCCCCTGAACACGCAGCATGGGATTGCCGCACCGATATTCATCGTCACTCCGCATATAATGAGGCAGGTTGGGGCCGAACAATATCACATCCCCGTCGGCAAACTGCTCTATGCAGTCGCCTACAAAGCAGCAGCCGCGGCCTTTCTTCACATAGATAATCTCGTACTGGCTGTGGAAGTGCCAGGGATAGGTGAAGCGGTCGTAGTCGTAGTAACGCGCTTTTATCGGATTGGACTCCGATATCTGGAGTTGTTCGTTTATTATTTGTCTCATAACGCTGCTTGATATTGGTTGCGGCATCCATCGCCCTGCCGGCAGAACAAAGATACGAATAATAATCAGTTATCCAAACCGGAGCTTTCCATATAGCTAAGTATCAGCGACCTTGATATCCCACCATCATTTTCAATAATGGGACTTATACTCCCGCCACTTCCATTTACGAGGGAACTATGTTCTCTATACGACTGAACCCGGCTCTCATTAC
>ULUK01045728.1_pt1 | contig 10271 bp, 6 predicted proteins | sample 1958451 | NCBI WGS metagenome assembly ULUK01 (sample SAMEA4835758, study PRJEB28245) | human gut metagenome | biome: gut microbiome; material: fecal sample | place: Denmark | collected 2008
TCCATACACAGCTATAGCAGTCCGGATTATGTATTTATCGCTACGCTGTTCACCGATGTCATTATCGAACATTTACTACGCCCGCAGGAGAAACGGGTAAAGAACTATTACGTCTTCCGAGACTCTCTGCATGGCACGGATTTCTACCGTGCCACCTCGCTTCGCGCACCTCCCTACTCTGTTTTCGCTTAAAAACGCTCTTGCAAGTCAGTTGCAAAGGCGTTGTAGCTAATCTTTGCAAGCCAGTTGCAAGAACCTTGCCGTATTTTTGCAGTATGAATCTGCAACAACAAAAAGAAAACAAAAAACTTAAGTAGGAAATATCATTTATGAAGAAACTTATTTTTTTCGGAGTGCTGGGTTTATTTATCCTTGCCTCTTGTAATAGTACCGTCACACATACACACAACGAGCATGATCATGAGGCGGAAGGACATAATCATGCCACAGAAGATCACGACCACAGCGCCCACGGGGATGAATCCGGTGAAAGGCACAGTCACGAAACAGCAGGCAGCCACCTCGAAACGGCCGAAGCACATAGTGACGAGATCATCCTTCCGAAAGTGAAAGCCGAAGCAGCCGGAGTAAAGGCTAGTATCATCGAGCCCGCTCCTTTCCAACAGGTCATTAAAACCAGTGGACAAGTACTTGCTGCTCAGGGGGACGAATCGGTTGCCGTAGCTACCGTAGCTGGCGTTGTTTCTTTTCGTGGAAAAGTGACGGAAGGAATGAGCGTCGGCAACGGCACACCGTTGGTCACCATTTCTTCAAACAATATAGCCGACGGTGACCCGGTGCAACGTGCCCGCATCGCCTACGAGGTGTCGAAAAAAGAGTACGAACGGATGAAAGCCCTTGTCAAAAACAAAATCGTATCCGACAAGGAGTTTGCACAGGCGGAGCAGAATTACGAGAACGCCCGCATCAGCTACGAGGCCCTTTCGAAGAACCATTCGGCTATCGGACAAAATATCACAGCTCCCATCGCAGGCTATGTGAAAAGTATACTGGTGAAAGAGGGGGACTACGTGACCATCGGACAACCACTGGTTAGCGTGACGCAGAACCGCCGTCTGTTCCTCCGCGCCGAAGTGTCGGAAAAGTACTACCCGTACCTCCGCACAATCAGCTCCGCCAATTTCCAGACTCCTTATAATAATAAGGTATACGAACTGCAAGCGCTCAACGGCAAACTCCTCTCTTTCGGGAAAACTGCCGGAGACAATTCTTTCTACGTGCCTGTCACCTTCGAGTTCGATAACAAAGGTGAAGTGATTCCCGGCTCATTCGTAGAGGTTTTCCTGCTCTCGTCGCCAATGGAAAACGTAATTTCCCTTCCACGCACCGCATTGACGGAGGAACAAGGAAGCTACTTTGTATATCTGCAACTGGATGAGGAAGGGTACAAGAAACAGGAAGTGACCGTAGGAGCCGACAACGGAAAAAATGTCCAGATCCTGTCCGGCGTGAAAGCGGGCGACCGCGTTGTGACCGAAGGAGCGTACCAGGTAAGACTGGCCAGTGCAAGCAATGCCATCCCCGCACACAGCCATGAACACTGATTAAATGAAGAATGAATCTTCATCCTTAATTCCTCATTCATAATTCTTAATTTAAAAAGATGCTTAATAAAATCATACATTATTCCCTGCACAACCGGTTGCTGGTGCTCTGCGCTTCCATTCTTCTGCTCATTGCGGGGAGCTATACTGCCATGCACACGGAAGTAGACGTGTTTCCCGACCTCAACGCGCCTACGGTTGTCATCATGACCGAAGCCAATGGTATGGCCGCCGAAGAGGTTGAACAACTCGTGACTTTCCCTGTGGAAACTGCCGTAAACGGAGCTACCGGCGTACGCCGTGTCCGTTCTTCTTCCACCAATGGTTTTTCTGTTGTCTGGGTGGAATTCGACTGGGGAACAGATATTTATCTTGCCCGGCAGATTGTGAGTGAAAAGCTCGCTGTAGTCAGTGAATCGCTTCCGGTCAACGTTGGAAAACCGACACTCGGCCCGCAATCTTCTATTCTGGGCGAAATGCTCATTGTCGGGCTGACGGCCGACTCTACCTCCATGCTCGACCTCCGTACGATTGCCGACTGGACTATCCGTCCGCGTCTGCTGTCTACCGGAGGAGTGGCGCAAGTAGCGGTGCTCGGAGGAGACATCAAAGAGTACCAGATTCAGCTTGATCCCGAGCGGATGCGTCACTACGGCGTTTCGATGGGTGAGGTGATGGCAGTGACGCAAGACATGAACCTGAACGCCAACGGCGGAGTGCTTTACGAGTTCGGAAATGAATATATAGTGCGAGGCGTGCTTTCCACCACTCAGACGGAACAGCTCGGCAAGGCGGTGGTAAAGACAATGAACAACTTTCCTGTCACTCTGGAAGATATAGCAGACGTGGCAATAGGCCCCAAAGCACCCAAATTGGGTACGGCTTCGGAACGGGGAAAACCTGCCGTCCTGCTGACTGTGACCAAGCAGCCCGCCACCAGTACACTGGAACTGACGGACAAGCTGGAGGCTTCGCTAAAAGACCTTCAGAAGAACCTGCCACCGGATGTAAAGGTTTCTACGGACATTTTCCGCCAAAGCCGCTTCATCGAAAGTTCTATCGGCAACGTGAAGAAATCGCTCTTTGAAGGAGGTATCTTTGTCGTTATCGTTCTGTTCTTGTTTCTGGCAAATGTGCGCACTACGCTTATTTCGCTGGTAACACTGCCTCTCTCACTGCTCGTTTCGATCCTGACACTGCATTATATGGGACTGACTATCAACACCATGAGTCTCGGAGGTATGGCAATCGCCATCGGTTCGCTGGTGGACGATGCCATCGTTGATGTGGAGAACGTATACAAGCGCTTGCGTGAAAACCGGCTGAAAGCGGAAGCGGAAAGATTGAGCACGCTCGAAGTGGTGTTCAACGCCTCGAAGGAGGTTCGTATGCCGATTTTGAACTCAACTTTAATTATTGTAGTCAGTTTCGTTCCCTTATTTTTCCTGAGTGGCATGGAAGGTCGAATGCTGGTCCCACTGGGCATTGCTTTCATCGTGGCGTTATTCGCCTCGACGGTGGTAGCATTGACACTGACTCCGGTGCTCTGCTCTTATCTGTTGGGAAGCAACAAGACGAACAAGGAACTGAAAGAGTCTTTCGTAGCCCGTTGGATGAAAGGGATTTATGAAAAGGCACTGTCTTGGGTGCTGGCGCACAAACGGGTGACACTGGGTGGAACTATCGCTCTCTTCATCGTGGCGCTCGGTGTGTTCTTCACGCTGGGACGTAGCTTCCTCCCTTCTTTCAACGAAGGTTCGTTCACAATCAATATCAGTTCTCTGCCGGGTATCTCGCTGGAAGAGAGCAACAAAATGGGACAGCGCGCGGAAGAGTTGCTGCTGACCATTCCGGAGATACAAACCGTTGCCCGCAAAACGGGACGTGCCGAACTGGATGAGCACGCATTGGGTGTGAACGTGTCCGAAATTGAGGCTCCGTTTGAACTGGGCGACCGCTCGCGCAGCGAACTGGTGGCGGATGTACGTGAAAAGCTGGGCACAATTACAGGAGCAAACATTGAAATCGGACAGCCGATCAGCCACCGGATTGACGCCATGTTGTCCGGTACGAAAGCAAATATTGCCATCAAGCTATTCGGCGACGACCTGAACAAGATGTTTTCCATCGGCAATCAGATCAAAGAGGCGATCGGCGCAATTCCCGGCATCGCCGACCTGAATGTGGAACAGCAGATCGAACGTCCGCAGTTAAAAATACAGCCCAAACGCGAAATGCTGGCCAAGTTCGGAATCACACTGCCGGAGTTTTCCGAGTACGTGAATGTCGCTCTGGCGGGAAAAGTGATCTCGCAGGTGTACGAACAAGGCAAGAGTTTCGACCTGATTGTGAAGGTGAAGAACGACGCCCGTGACGAGATGGAGAAAATCCGCAACTTGATGGTGGACACGAACGACGGACGCAAAGTCCCCCTAAGCTATGTGGCGGAAGTGACATCGGCTATGGGGCCTAACACCATCAACCGTGAGAACGTGAAACGGAAAATCGTGATTTCCGCCAACGTTGCCGACCGCGACTTGCGCAGTGTGGTAAACGACATCCAGAAGCAGATCGATGCATCCGTGCAATTGCCCGAAGGCTACCACATCGAATACGGCGGACAGTTTGAGAGCGAGCAGGCGGCGAGCAGGACATTAGCGCTGACTTCATTTATCAGTATCGTTGTGATTTTTCTATTGCTTTATCATGAGTTCCGCAGCGTCAAGGAGTCGGGAGTCATCCTGCTGAACCTGCCGCTCGCGTTGATCGGTGGCGTTTTCGCATTGGTACTTACAACGGGGGAAGTTAGTATACCCGCTATCATCGGATTCATCTCTCTGTTCGGAATTGCTACCCGTAACGGTATGCTGCTCATCAGCCATTACAATCATCTCCAACAAGTGGAGGGGCTGAACGTGTACGACAGCGTGATGCAAGGCTCGCTCGACCGTCTGAATCCGATCCTGATGACGGCTTTGTCTTCTGCTCTGGCATTGATTCCTCTGGCTCTGGGAGGTGATCTTCCAGGCAACGAGATTCAGAGTCCGATGGCAAAAGTGATTCTGGGAGGCTTGTTAACTTCTACTTTCCTGAACGGATTCATCGTCCCGATTGTTTATCTGATGATGCACCGCAAGAAGGCTTCAGCAAGTCTGTAATTGCAATTTACAACCAATAAAGAAGATGAAAATGAAACAAATCATAACTATCGGCGCGGCACTTCTGCTCCTGAACGCAGGCAGTGCACAAGCCCAGAACAGCATTGAGCTGGTTTTGAGAAATATCGAAACGAACAACAAGGAGCTGCAGGCTAACAAGCAGCTGATTCAGTCGCAAAAGCTGGAGGCTAGAACGGACAACAATCTGCCCGATCCTACGCTTTCCTATGCACACCTCTGGGGCTCGAAAGATAAAAGTGAAACAATCGGTGAGCTGGTGGTTTCGCAGAGCTTCGACTTCCCCAGCTTATACGCCACGCGCAACAAGCTGAACCGTCTGAAAATCGGAGCTTACGACAGCCAGGCGGATGTCTTCCGGCAGGAGAAGTTATTGCAGGCAAAGGAACTTTGCCTGGACATCATTATGCTTCGCCAGCAGAAGCAGATTTTAGAAGAACGCCTGCGCAATGCGGAAGAACTTGCTAAAATGTACGCCAAACGCCTGCAGACAGGAGATGCCAATGCGCTCGAAACGAACAAGATCAATCTGGAGTTGCTGAATGTCAAGACGGAAGTGTCTCTGAACGAAACGGCGCTGCGCAATAAATTGCAGGAATTGAGTACGTTGAACGGAAATCTTCCAGTTGTTTTCGAGGAGAGCCAATACCCGGCCGTGCCTTTCCCGACTGATTATCAGATACTGAAATCGGAGGTGTTATCGACGGACCGCACGTTGATGGCGCTTGGCAACGAGAGCCTCGTCGCCCGCAAACAAATTGCTGTCAACAAGTCGCAATGGTTGCCGAAACTGGAACTGGGCTACCGCCGGAACACGGAATCGGGTACTCCTTTCAACGGCCTAGTGGTGGGATTCTCTTTCCCTCTTTTTGAAAACCGGAACAAGGTGAAGATTGCCAAAGCACAGGCTCTGAACATAGATCTGCAAAGGGATAATGCCGCCTTGCAGGTAGAATCCGAACTGGCACAGCTTTACCGGGAAGCCAAAACGCTTCATGCTTCTATGGAGGAGTACACGAGGACTTTCCGGTCGCAACAAGATCTTGCCTTGCTCAAACAGGCCTTGACCGGAGGACAAATCAGCATGATTGAGTACTTTGTGGAGGTGTCCGTGCTCTATCAGAGCCACCAGAATTATCTGCAACTGGAAAATCAATACCAGAAGGCAATGGCGCGGATCTACAAGAGCAAATTATAAATATAAAAGGTATTTATCTACTTATGGAGGTATTTATCTACTTATGAAAGTAAACAGGATAAGATTTATCGAGCTGATCTTATCCTGTTTTTTTTAATTGTGCCGAGAAATTTACAGTATCCGAAGTTCCTCCGGCAGATAGCCGCTACGAATGCGCCATTCCTGCGGATAAAGATTGTTAGCCCGGTTGCCGATATTTTTCACGAAGCCCAACGGGACGCCTCTATAAGTAAGCAACACGAACCCGCGAGCCACCGCAGCAGGAAGTACAATAGCTTCTTTGCGCAAATAAGCTATCGCCTGCTCATAGCTAATGTCCTCAACGACAAAAGCGCCGTCACGCAACAGCACAGGGCACAGTGCCAGCGCATGAGCGGGAACCAAATCTCGCCCTTTCACTTCACCCACCGACACACCGGACTGGATCACTTTCAAATTCTGTCGAAGTGCTTCCAACTCTTCCAGACGAGCATTGGGAAAGGCGTAAACGGTTTCCGCATCGGTCAGAAGAGAATAGTTGCCGATGTCCCTCACCCAACTCCGGGCTACGTCCATCAACTCTTTAGCGACAGACGGGACTCCTTTCCCAGCGTGTTTCCCTTTTTTCTTTGCAGCTCGCGCTATCGTAGATTTTGAGATTGCAGACTTCTGTGAATTGATGGTTTCCCATGCCTTCTTCGTTTCGTTGTCATCTGTTTCTATGCACGGTTTCCGAAGAACAGCCAGAAAGAATCCCTCTCCTTTCGTTTTATGAGGGAAGAAGTGATAGACGGGAATGCCCTCCAAATGAACGGTCCCGGTCGATTCATCTTTCAACAGATTTCCTGTTATATTCCATTCTTCCCGAACTTCCAACGGCAACAGTTCCGCCCCGAACTCTTGCTGAATCCAGCGTACGTTTTCTTCATCTTCTTTTGTATTAAAGGTACAGGTACTATATATAAGAATGCCTCCGGGCTTCAGACAAGGCCAAATATCAGCAATAATCCTCCGCTGTCTCTGCCAGCAAATCTCTACATTCTCCGGGGTCCATTCTTCTATCGCCACAGGGTCTTTGCGGAACATTCCTTCACCGGAACAAGGAACGTCGGTGAGAATTACATCAAAAAAAGACGGTAAAGCCGAGAAATCCGCCGGATCATTATTGGTAACCACCACATCCGGATGTCCCCACTTCGCAAGATTTTCCGCCAAAACCTGTGAACGGTTTCGTATGACTTCATTAGCCACCAGCAGGCTTCCTTCGGGCAGCACGCTACGGGCATGGGTAGACTTTCCACCGGGAGCGGCGCAAAGATCCAACATTATTGCCGGTTCTTTGATGTATTGGCGTAATGCCTGCTCTACAAACATCGAGGAGGCCTCCTGAACATAGAAACAACCGGCATGAAACAACGGATCGAATGTAAAAGTCAGGCGTTCGTCCAGATAAACCCCTTCGGACGACCAAGGAACTCGGTCGAAAGGAGAATGGACAGCAGATAACCCTTCATCCTGCACTTTCCATTTTTCATTGTTAAAGCGGATACTGACAGGTGGTTCTTGCTGCAGGGCAACGGCCAGTTTTTCATATTCTTCTTCACCTAATAAAGAGCGGGTATAGTCTACAAAAGAAGCGGGTAATTCCATTTTTCATTTATTAATTTCCGCAAATATCAAAAATATTTCGTCTCTTTGCAACTTTCTAAGTCATTAACTACGTCTAACAAACAAAGAAACAAATTAAAAAAACGATCTATATGAAAAATTTTCTACTTGCTTTGATGGTTGTATTGACCACTTGCACACTGGCTGTCGCTCAAAATCAGAATCCTGTTGCCCACGACTCCATCAGTCAGGCGGAACCGACTCTGGTAGTTGACACAGACACAACCGACTCTATCGCCAAAGAGAATGTTACTGCTACGGACACAAGTAATCATAGCGTTCTGTACAGCCTATCCAATGCGATGGAGGATGTTCTGATTCCTATCATCGCAATCATTGCAGTCTTCGGTTTTCCGGTGTTTATCCTATTCATCATTTTCTTCTTCCGCTACAAGAACCGGAAAGCCCGCTATCGCCTTGTCGAACAGGCTCTTGCTGCCGGACAACCGCTTCCGGAAGATTTCCTCAAGGAGGACAAGCCGAATGATCCGCGTACGCAAGGCATCAAAAACATCTTTACGGGAATCGGACTTTTCATCTTCCTCTGGGCTATTACCGGTGAATTTTCAATCGGCACTATCGGTCTGCTAATCACTTTCATGGGAATCGGGAAGTGGATCATCGGTAGAAAGAAAGATGAAAATCAAGAGAATGACAGTCAAAGATGAACCAACTCAATGATATATCGCTAGTCGCGCAGGTCGTGGTGTTCAGAAACACTAAGGCCTTCGACCAGTTGGTGAAGAAGTACCAATCACCGGTCCGGCGGTTCTTCCTGAATCTGACTTGCGGAGACAGCGAATTGAGTGACGACCTGGCACAAGACACGTTTATCAAAGCGTATACAAATATTGCTTCTTTCAGAAATTTGTCCAGCTTCTCCACGTGGCTGTATCGAATTGCTTACAATATATTTTATGATTATATTCGCAGCCGCAAAGAAACAGCAGACCTTGACGCCAGAGAAATAGACGCCGCCAACAGTGCCGAACAGGAAAACATCGGTCAAAAGATGGATATCTACCGATCGCTCAAGACGCTTAAAGAAATAGAAAGAACCTGCATCACGCTTTTTTATATGGAAGATTTAAGTATCGAAAAGATTGCGGGAATTACAGGAATACCGACAGGGACGGTGAAAAGCCATCTGTCGCGTGGAAAAGAAAAGTTAGCAACGTATTTAAAACAAAACGGTTATGACAAAAATTGAAAATGACGAGAAGCTTTTGAAGGATTTCTTCACGGCTAACAAACAGGAAATAGCTGATAATGGCTTCAGCCGCCGTGTCATGCATCGCTTGCCCGATCGTAGCAATTGGTTGGCACGCATCTGGAACGCTGCCGTGGTGGTTGCGGGCGCTGTGCTTTTCATTTGGATGGGCGGCTTGGAAGCTGCTTGGGGAACAATCAGAGAAGTGTTCATAAGCATGATTAATCAAGGCACTGCGGAGCTGGATCCGAAATCGATTATTATCGCCTCTGTCGTCCTGGTATTTATGGCAACACGAAAAGTTGCATCGATGGCATAAAAGTTATCAATAGCATAAGAATTATTAATGGCATAAAAGTTATCAACAGCATAAGAGTTATAAAAGCACTTCGTCTGTTAAACAATAATAAATATACCCTTTCTCTCAAACAAGCCCAAACATAGATGTCGTATCTTTGTTGAACTGTAAAACTAAAATAGAGAGAAAAGTTTTGAAATTACGTATATTTATTTTATTCCTGTTCCTGTCTTTATTACACGCTCAGGCAGACATCATAGACAGTCTAAAAACACAACCCAGAGACTCGATCGGACTTGCAAGTGACTCACTTGTATTACGTTTTCTGGAAGAGTCCGGCATACCCATTTCCGACAACAATAAAGTAAAGTTACTGAAAAGCGGACGGGAAAAGTTTATCGATTTATTCGAAGCTATCCGGGAAGCCAAACATCATATTCATCTGGAATACTTTAACTTCCGCAACGATTCCATCGCCAATGCCCTATTCGACTTGCTGGCTCAGAAAGTGAAAGAGGGGGTTGAGGTACGTGCTATGTTCGATGCTTTTGGCAACTGGTCTAACAACAAACCTCTGAAAAAGAAACATCTCAAGAAAATACGTGAGCAGGGCATTGAAATTGTAAAGTTCGATCCGTTCACATTCCCTTATATCAACCACGCTGCCCACCGCGACCATCGGAAAATAGCTGTCATTGATGGGAAAATAGCTTATACGGGAGGCATGAATATAGCAGATTACTATATCAACGGTCTGCCTAAAATAGGGACCTGGCGTGATATGCATATGCGCATAGAGGGAGACGCGGTCAATGACTTACAGGAAATCTTCCTGACAATCTGGAACAAAGAGACCAAACAAAATGTAGGAGGAGCTGCCTACTTTCCACTCCACGAGAGCAAGACGGATAGTACCGACATCATTGTCGCAATCGTTGACCGTACTCCGAAAAAGAACAGCCGAATGCTGAGCCACGCGTATGCGATGAGTATTTATTCGGCACAAAAAAACGTTCACATCGTAAATCCTTACTTCGTGCCGACCTCTTCAATCAAAAAGGCGCTTTACCGGACCATTGATCGGGGGGTGGATGTGACAATCATGGTTTCCTCCGCTTCCGATATTCCATTTACCCCAGACGCCGCACTCTACAAACTTCACAAACTGATGAAAAGA
>ULUK01015884.1_pt1 | contig 10267 bp, 6 predicted proteins | sample 1958451 | NCBI WGS metagenome assembly ULUK01 (sample SAMEA4835758, study PRJEB28245) | human gut metagenome | biome: gut microbiome; material: fecal sample | place: Denmark | collected 2008
CGCCGGCACCGTTCCGCCCCCTGTCTGCCTCGCGCCGCTCTTCCCGCGGCTTCAGCCACAGTTTTTGCCACATACGCTTGACCCGCGGCGGCATAATCGGCTGCGCCCGCATTTTCAGCGGTTTTTCCGGCGGCACGATAACCAGGTTGTCAATGTCTTCCGATGCGGTCATTTCCCCTCCTATTGCGGCAGCCACTGATACGTCCAGACTTCGGAAATAATCTCCCCTTCGCGTTTGAGCGCAATCCTCAATTCGGAAGTCTTGCCGTCCGGCTCAAAGTCGACATACGCGATAACGCCTTTGGACACGGTGCTGTATTCCAGATGCGCACGCTTGATTTCGCCTTCCGACGCGCTCGCCTCGATTTCCAGCTCGCCGTTGCCGAAATAACGCCGCAGCCTGCTGCCGGTAAATTCAACTGCAAACTTGCGCCCCGTATTGCCCAGAACGCCCATCACGCCGCCGACGCCGGTATAAGTCGCCGCCACGCGCGCCTCAACGTCTTCGCCGTCCACGTCGTCCGTCCAGTGCAGACGGTACTTAAAGCGGTATTCTCTGCCGGTTTCGACTTTTTCCGCCGGAATCCAGTATGCGACCACATTGTCGTGGATTTCCTGCTGCGACGGGATTTCCACCAGCTGCACCGTCCCTTTGCCCCAGTCGCCCGCCGGCTCGACCCAGACGCTCGGCCGCTCGTGATAGTTGGCCTCAAAATCCAGATAATGCTCCAGCGACCTGTCGCGCTGCATCAGCCCGAAACCGGACGGATTGTTGTCCTCAAACGAACTGACGCGCAGAAACTTCGCATTGTCCAGCGGCCGCCACAGCCACTCGCCGGCGCCGTTGTGCATCAAAAGCCCGTCGCTGTCATGCACTTCGGGACGATAGTCGTCAAAGCGGTTCTTGGTATTTTCGCCGAACAGATACATCGAGGTCAGCGGCGCGATGCCGAGCTTCTCCACCGGCTTGCGGAAATAAAGCGCCGCATCGACGTCCATTACCGTATCCTTGCCCGGTTTGAGCGTAAAACGGTACGCCCCCGCCGCGCTCGGGCTGTCCAGCACCGCAAAAATCTTTATCTCGCGGGCATTGCGGCGCGGCTTCTGGATATAGAACTCCGTAAACGCCGGAAACTCCTCGCCTTTCATCGACGCCGTGTCAATCGCCAGCCCGCGGGCGGAAAGCCCGTACTTGTGCCCCTGCCCCAGCGCGCGGAAATAGCTCGCGCCCAGAAAAGAAACCACTTCGTCAAGATACGTCAGGCTGTTCAGCGGATAATGCAGGCGGAACCCGGCATAGCCGCCGCCCCGGACTTCCTCAAAATCCTTGGGCGAAATCTCGTTCTTGCCGTAGTCGAAAAATTCCGGATGATATGTCAGCGGCACCGCCTTGCGGTCGATAATCTCGTTAACCGCCACCGGCGCCGTAAACATCCCGCCGACATGGAACAGCTGCAGGTCAAACTTCAGCTTGTTCTTTGCCCACGGCCCGTCCGCGGGTTTGAAGCGGATGTCGCGGTATTCGTCATAGTCGAGCCCGCGGAATTTTCCCGACGGCAGTTCTGCCGGCTTTTGGTACGGGGTTGCCGCCATCGCCTGCGCTTTCTGCCGCAGTTTCTTAAACGAAAATTCCCCCGGCGCGGTAACTTCTTCTTCCGCCTCGATTAAAGCTTTTCTCCCCTGCGCGCGGTCATAGGCGTAATATCCCGCCGCGGCCAGACACGCAGCCACTGCAATGCCGAAAATAAGATTCCGTTTCATCATATCTCCCTCATATTCCAATTTATGGTATTTGCCAATACCTTACCGGTATTTACCTGATGGCAGAATATTCGCCCGCAAACGGTTGTCAAGCCCTTTAAACTGCCTTTCAACCGGATTTTGCCGTTCTCCCGGCCATTTCTGCACCGCGGCAATCCCCGGCTGCCGCCTGCCGTCCGCTCTGTTTGCCCCCGTTCACTCACTCTGCCAACCACCTGTCGTCCGCTCTGCCCGCCGCCTGTTCGGACGCACGGTTCGCCGCCAGTCGTCCGCCTCAGATAAAATATTCCAGATACAGAAACACCCCGGCCATCGCCACGCTCAAAAGCATCACCGGCACCGACCAGATGAGGAACCGGAGAAAGCTTATCGGATGTCCCTCGCGCGCCGCAATCCCCGCAACGATAACGTTCGCCGACGCGCCGATAAGCGTCCCGTTGCCGCCCAGGCACGCCCCGAGCGACAGCGCCCACCACACCGGCATCATCGCCTCTCGCCCGCCCAGCGCTTCTTCCATCGCCTTCAGCGTCGGAATCATCGTCGCCACAAACGGGATATTGTCCACCACTGCCGATGCCGCCGCCGATACGCCGAGAATGACATACACGCTCTTTTTGATGCTTCCGCCGGTTACCCCGACGAAATAGTCGCCCATTTTTTTCAGAAATCCGCTTTCGTCCAGCGCCCCGACAATGACGAACAGCCCCACAAAAAAGAACACCGTCGTCCAGTCCACGCGCCGCAGCACGTCCTCCACCTTTTCGTCGCTCTGCGTATGCGGCAGCCCCATTGTATACAGAAGCAGCATCACCGCCGCCCCGGCCAGCGCGATAAACCCGTTTTCAAACCCGATGTCGTGCGCGACCACAAACGCCGCCATCACCATGCCCAGCACCCACAGCGCCTTTTTCAAAAGCTTAAAGTCGGTAATTGCGTCTTTTTCGTTAATGTTCATCACCAGCGCGCGGTTTTTGAGCGATGTCGTCAGGCTGTCTTTCCAAAAATAGACAAACATGCCGACCACTGCCGCCATAATCGTCAGCACCACCGGCGTCAGATGGAACAGAAAATCCGTAAACGAAAGCTCCAGCGCCGACCCGATGAGGATGTTCGGCGGGTCGCCGATAAGTGTTGCCGTACCGCCGATATTGGATGCGAAAATATTGATAAGCAGGTACGGATACGGGTTGACCTCAAGCTTGTTGGCAATCTGCATCGTTACCGGCACAACCAGCAGCACCGTCGTTACGTTGTCCAGAAATGCCGAAAACACCGCCGTCACAAAGCCCATGACAATCAAGATGCCCAGCGGGTGCGCGCGCACTTTTTTCGCCCCCCACACCGCAACGTACTGAAACATGCCGGTTCTCTCCGCGATATTGATGATAATCATCATTCCCGTCAAAAGCGAAATCGTGTTAAAGTCAATTGCCGCGATTGCCGCCTCCTGCGATACCGCGCCGCACAGCACCAGCCCCGCCCCGACCAGCAGCGTAACCACTGCCCGGTTCAGCTTTTCCGTAAACAAAAGAAAGTAGCACAGCCCCATCGCCGCCAGCGCGACTGTCTGGTGGGTAAAGCCGAAAATCAAGTCCGTCGTCTGCATCCGTCAAATCCCTTAAAGCTCATATCCGTCCTGTCTCCTCATCCTCTCGTCATTCGCTCTTTTCGCCATTACTCCTTCGCCCGGTAATTCCGCCGCTCCCCGCGCCATCTCACCGCCCCGGTACATGTTCGCACCGCCGTTGCCCGCCGTACCATTGCTCCGCTGTCCCTCTTGCCAACCGTTGCTCTCCGCATAATTGCTCCTTCGTCCGGAACATCCGCCGCTCTCCGCGCCTTTTCTCCCCCTGCCGTATAAAGCGTACCATTTCTTCTCCCTCTACATAAAGTGCACAATATAAAGGTAAGCGCTCGATATGGCAATGGAAATAAGCATTACCGGCAGCGACCACAGCAGAAATTTAAGAAAGTTCAGCGCATGCCCCTCGCGCGCCGCAATTCCCGCGACGATAACGTTTGCCGAAGCCGCAATCAGCGATCCGTTGCCGCCGAAGCACGACCCGACGGACAGCGCCCACCATACCGGCATCATCGCCTCGCGCCCGCCCAGCGCCTCTTCCATCGTTTTCAGAAGCGGAATCATCGTCGCCACGAACGGAATGTTGTCAATCGCCGCCGACAGCACCGCCGACGACCACAAAATCAGAAACGTCGCTTTCTGAATGCTTCCGTCCACCAGGAGCAGCGCCTTGTGCCCGAGCATTTCCAGCACGCCGGTAACTTCCAGCCCGTACACCAGCGCAAACAGCCCCGTAAAAAAGAAAATCGTCGTCCAGTCCACAAGCGAAAACGCGTCTTCCACCCGTTTGTCGCGCTCCTGATGCGGCAGCCCCAGCGTATACAGCATCATTAAAAGCGCCGCTCCGAACAGAGCGATTGTGCCGTTGGCGATATGCAGGTGCTCGCCGGCGATAAAGCCGAGAATAACCAGCCCCAGCACCGCCGCCGATTTTATCAGAAGCCCCGCGTCGGTAATCGTATCGCGCTCGTTAATGCTCATAACCTCGTTGCGCGCCGCCGCCGTCGCCGTCATCTTCCGCCCGAAAAAGAAGTCAAACGCCGCCACCAGCAGCGCCAGATTAATCGCCACCAGCAGCGACAGCTCTTTAAGAAAATCCGTAAACGACAGCCCGATGGCGCCGCCGATAAGAATATTCGGCGGGTCGCCGATAAGCGTTGCCGTACCGCCGATGTTTGAGGAGAAAATCTCCATTAAAAGAAACGGATACGGGTTTAATTTCAGCTTACGGGTGATTTCTATCGTTACCGGCACAATCAGCAGCACCGTCGTTACGTTGTCCAGAAACGCCGATAGCACCGCGGTTACCACGCCGAGCACTGCAAGGATGCCGCGCGGATTCGCCTTCACCAGCTTCGCCGACTTGACCGCCGCATACTGGAACGCGCCGGATTTTTCCATAATCCCGACCATAATCATCATGCCGATAAGCAGCGCAATGGTGTTAAAATCAATGCCTTTCAGCGCCTGATCGTAGCTCAAAACGCCGAGCAGCACCATCGCCGCCGCGCCAAGCATAACCGCTACCGCCCGGTTCAGCTTTTCTGAAAACAGAACCGCGTAGCTCAAAATCAGGATAACGCTGGCAATCACCGCCGCCGGAACGCCGAAAATCATCGCGCCCCTCCCGCAGAACCCGCCGACCGAACCGCCGCCCTTTCACCGGCAGCAGCATTCATCATGCCAACCATCGCGTTCATTCCGCCCGCCATCGAGCTCACACCGCCTGCCGCCGCGCTCACACCGTCCGCCAGCGTGTTCATTCCGCCAGCCATCGCGCTCATACCGCCTGCCATCGCGCTCACACCGCCTGCAGCCGTCCTCTCTCCCGCCGCTCTCAATCTCATATATGCCTCCCGAATAAATCTACGGGACTGAATATAAACATAAGTTATTAAAAAATAAATACCAAACCGCAAAATCTTTAACAAAAAAGTATGTATCGCCCCGCTGCCTTCCCGCTCCGCCCGCTCTCCCCGCCCTCCGTCTCCCCCGTCGGCCGCACAAACTTTTCGCTCCGCCTGCCCCTTCTTAACCGTATATTAACATTTTATCCCTAAACTGCCGTTTACCGGATACACGGGTATCCGCAGTGCCTGAAAAAGAGGTGCGGAGCTTTGAACGGCTCTTTATAGCATTCGGTGTTGATATAGCACCGTCAACAAATATATCCCCGACAACGGCCGGGGAGCTTTCAGCGTATGTCCAAGGATATTTCTGTCTCTGAAATAATATCCCAAAGGCTGAAAGAGTCATTTAATGCTATATGATTGTTCAACTCCCTGACCACCTCTCTTTTAGGGTGGTTTATTTTTTAGGGAAACAACAATATGAAAAACGACAATCCGGCTGCCCGCACACAACATCAGCGCCCAAACCGCCCCGCTGCGGCAGTACCGGCCGGCAAATGCTCCGCGGCAGGGCGCAGCATGATTGAAATGCTCGGCGTATTGTCAATCGTCGGCATCCTGTCCGTCGGCGGCATATACCATTTGGGACGGATTTTAACCGAGCACCGGCAAATACGGATAGCCGAAGAATACGCCTGGCTGGTGCAAAATGTCGTGGCAGATTTTAACGCGCTGCGCCTCCCCAAAGACCAGCGCAACATCAGCAGCGACATAGCCAAATCGCCGTTGATGCCGGCCGGCTGGAAATACAAAGCGGGCTATCTGCAAAACGATATGGGGCAGGTGCTTTTTCTGCAGGACAACGGCAGCCGTAAACTTCAGATAAATTTTGAAATGGGCAGAAAACAGGGGATGTCATACAATCAGAAAGGGCTCTGCCGCATTCTGTTCAACAACGTGCTCCGCCCGCTCGCCTCTGAAATCTATATGGCTGCAAACTACTGGGGAAATGACTATGTACAGCATTTTTACGGCACGAATTACTGCAACAACGGAAATTTAAAATGCCTGTCGCGGATTTCCGTGGAGGAAATAGAGGAGCAATGCGCCTTGTGTCTCGGGGAAAAGGGGGAATACAGAACCAACTGCGCCGTCGTTATGTTCTTTAAGATATAAGGCGGCACCTCTCCGCTCGCCGGCCCTTCCCCCGTCACCGTCACACTGCCGCCCTCGCCGCCGTCTTCCCGCTCCGCCCGCTCTCCTTTCTTGCCTGTCGCCTATGCGCCGCCCCCGCGCCTTCTCCCCGCATGCCCTCTTTTCCGCCTTCTCCCCGCACGCTCTTTCCCGGCTTCTACTTCCACACGCCGGTCTTGAGCAGCTGCGCAATCCGTTTCGCCCGTTTCGGCGTCTGCTGCGCGTATTTGGAAGTCAGACACTCAAACGCCGCCAGTTCAAAATTCCGCTGCTCTACGGCTTTCAACAGGCGCTTAAAGCGTCTGAACCCCCTCACTCCCATTTGGAAACACATATCCAAAAGCGCATACTGCCGCTCTTCGTCCAGCTCTTCAAACCCTTCGACTATCCGTTTCAACGCCTCAAAGCAGCGCGCGATGTCGTTCCGAAGCAGCATCTTCGCCGCGTTTTCGGTAATGCCGTGCATATAGTCGCCCAGCGCCCGCGCCTCCTCCGGCGTCGGCGGATTATCTTCCAGATTGCGCCCGACGCCGATAGTCAGCTTCCCCGCCGTGCAGCGGTATGGCATCAGTTTCATTCCCTCATGCGCGATTAGCCGGTCGCACCATTTACTCAAATCATACATAAAATTTCCTCCGTAAAAAAGCAGCCGGACGCCTCGCGGCTCCGGCCCGAAATTGACACAAAAAAACCGGCGCCCCCAAACGAAAGCCCGGTATATGCAAATAAAAAAGCGCCCTAAAGCGCCGATGCCCGCCCAATGCGGCAATATACAAAAAAAGCGCCCGCAACTGCCGACGCCCATTTGTCCATTGTGATGCTATTTAAACAGAGCCATGACACAAAGTCAAGCATTTTTCCGCCCCTCCGGCAAAAAACATCTTCCGTGCCATATTCTGCCCGCTCCGCAAAATTCCCTCCCGCCCGTACATCCCCCGTATCTTTCGCAAAAAATCCCCCGGAATCAAAAATTTTTCTTGCCAATGCCGAAAAAACGCATTATAAATACGCCTGATGTTTTTAATCCGGATTTCCCAAGCATCGGCGGCTTAAATGATAGCTTAGAGTTTTACCGCCCTGCCTTGCGGAAAGGCGCCGTTTAGCATAACCGGCAGCCTGTCGGCGGCATTCAGCCCGCCTGCGGTGTTAAAGGCATCCGGCCGGCAAGGCCTCCCCCGCGGCACCTAATCAACAACAAAAACCCCCGCGGACAAGCCGTCTTTGCCGCCGCAGCAGCGGATTGCGGCACTCTCTGCCGCCCGGAAATGACCCAATCGTATCGCCCGGACATAAGCGGCGCGATAATTATTAGTTAGGAAACAGAATATATGAAAAGAATGTTGATTGATGACACTCAGCCTGAGGAAACCCGCGTCGTAATCGTTGACGGCAACAAGGTTGAGGATGTAGAATTTGAATCGAGTCTCCGTAAACAGATAAAAGGAAATATCTTCACCGCCAAAGTCGTGCGGATTGAACCGTCGCTGCAGGCGGCTTTTGTTGATTACGGCGGCAACCGCCACGGCTTTCTGGCCTTTGGCGAAATCCACCCCGACTACTACAACGTTTCCGATGAGATAAAGGCGGAAGTGGAAAAGGAAGTCGACGAGATTATCGAAAAGAAGCGCCAGTTTCAGGCCGAACGCAAGGCCGAACAGGAGCGCCGCCGCCTTGAACGCGAGCAGAAACGCGCCGAATACGAGGCAAAGAAACTGGCCGAAGCGGAAGCTGAAGCTGCGGCCGCTGCAAACGCCGCCTCTGACACGGCCGAAATGACATCGGAAACCCCGGCTTCAACCGAAAACGCTTCCACTGCCGGAACGGAAACCCCGGCTTCGTCCGAAACTGCCCCCGGCGCAGAAACGGAAAATGCCGAAGACGAAACCACCGCCGACGGCTGCGGCTGTTCGGCAAATTGTGCCTGCCGTGCTGAAGACGGACATTGCCATTGCGAAGAAAACGGCGTCTGCACCTGCGATGAAGAATGCCATTGCAGCGCCTGCCGGAAAGAGGCAGCATCTGCCGCAGGCAACACATCCGACAGCACGACAGCATCTGACACCCGGTCCGGCGGCGATGCATCCGACAGCACGTCAGCATCTGACACCCGGTCCGGCGACGATACATCCGACAGCGCGGCAACATCCGACACCCGGTCCGGCGGCGATGCATCCGACAGCGCAGCAACATCTGACACCCGGTCCGCCGGCAACACATCCGACAGCGCGGCAGCATCCGGTGAAGCCTCAGCCGAAACGGAAGACAAACCGGCCCGTCGTACCCGCCGCCGCGGCACGCGCTTTTTAGGCCGCCGCTCGTCCGGCAAATCCGCCGCCAAAGCCGAAACCAAAGACGGCTACAAAGTCTCGGCCGAAACCGCCGGCATTGAACGCGGCGAAAGCGTTGCCGAAGAAATCGGCGAAGAAGACGAAACCGATATGGAAGAAGCCTGCGCCGCTCCGGTTCAATCCGCCGATGACGACGATGTCAACGCCGCAGCGGCTTCGCGTGCTGATGACGACGATGACGATTTCGGCACCGGCAGCAGCAAAGAATTCGACAACGACGATGACGACGCCGATTCCGAACACTATCTCGAAATCCAGCGCAAGCTGATTTTCGCACGCAAGCTGTATCACCGCTCTGCGATTCAGGACGTTATCCGCGAAGGGCAGACCCTGCTTATTCAGATTGTCAAGGAAGAACGCGGCAACAAAGGCGCCGCCTGCACGACCTACCTGTCGCTCGCCGGCCGCTACTGCGTCTTAATGCCCAACCGCATCAAATCCGGCGGCGTTTCCCGCAAAATCACCTCGGCCAACGACCGCAAACGCCTTAAAGACATTATGCGCGAATTGCCGCTGAACGACGATATGTCGCTGATTATCCGCACTGCCGGCGAAGACAAACAGAAGAGCGACATCGTCCGCGACTACAATTATCTTATCCGCACCTGGAACCACATCCGCCATTCGGCGTTGAGCACCCAGGCGCCGGCACTGATTTATGAAGAGGGCAACCTGATTAAGCGAGCCCTGCGCGATATGTACACCAAAGATATCGGCGAAGTTGTCATCGACGGCGACAATGCCTATAAGACCGCCAAGGAATTCAGCAAGATTCTCTCGCCGAACATGGGGCGCAAGATAAAATGCCGCAAACCGGGCGAAATCCCCGTCTTCCAGCATTATCAGGTCGAAAAGGAGCTGGACAAGCTGCACAATCCGGTAGTTCAGCTCGCATCCGGCGGCTATCTTGTGATTAACCCGACCGAAGCGCTGGTGTCCATAGACGTCAACTCCGGCCGCGCCACCCGCGAAATGGACATTGAGGAAACCGCGCTGAAAACCAATCTGGAAGCTGCCGACGAAATCGCCAAGCAGCTGCGGATGCGCAACCTCGCCGGGCTGGTCGTCGTTGACTTTATCGACATGGAAGAACCGGCCAACAACCATGCGGTCGAAAAGCGGATGAAAGAAGCGATGAAACCTGACCGCGCCCGGGTGCAGATTGCCAAAATGAGCATCTTCGGGCTGTTGGAAATCTCGCGCCAGCGGATGCACTCGTCGTTTGTCGAAAGCAACTATGTAACCTGTCCGTATTGCCGCGGCCAGGGCGTCCTGCGCTCGACCGAGTCCGGAGCCATGCTGGTTCTGCGCGCGATTGAGGAAGAAGGCATCAAAGGCGCATACAACCGCCTGGAAGTCCGCCTCCCGCAGGATACCGCGATTTATATCCTAAACCACAAGCGCCGCATTTTAGCCGATATGGAAGAAAAATACGGTCTGGAAATCATCATCTCCGCCGACGGCTCAATTAAAAACATCTGCGATTACAAGATTGAAAAGAGCCGGCAGCCGAAAGCGAAACCGGAAACCGT
>ULUK01017356.1_pt1 | contig 10205 bp, 8 predicted proteins | sample 1958451 | NCBI WGS metagenome assembly ULUK01 (sample SAMEA4835758, study PRJEB28245) | human gut metagenome | biome: gut microbiome; material: fecal sample | place: Denmark | collected 2008
TCGCTTTTTAAAGGAATTGTCCACATGAAACGTATTTTTGCGCTGGTTTTGTCGTTCGCTGTCCTGTTCAGCTGCCTTGTGCTGCCCGCCGGGGCTATGTTCGATCCCACCCCGGTCTATCAGGTGCAGGCACAGAGTGCCTATATCGTCAACACCGATACCAATATCATCGTCTATGATAAGGACAGCACAAAGCAGGTATCCGCCGGTGGTCTGACAAAGTACATGACCATTGCCCTGCTGCTGACCAACTATGCCGACCATCTGGACGACACCTTCCAGATGCCCTTTGCCATCTCGGATTACGTTTATAACACCAACAACGCCGATATGCGCTCCAACGAGACCTTTACCTACCGCGAAGCCATGTACGCCATGCTGACCCGCAACGCCAACGAAGCCGCCATGGGCCTTGCTTATGCCCTTTCCGGCGGCGATCTCGCGGGCTGGGTGAGCCAGATGAACACCCTGTCCCAGCGCATCGGCACCACCGGCAGCACCTGGACGGATGCCTGCGGCATCAGCAGCGGCAACGTGACCTGTGCCGTGGATATGTACCTGATCCTGCGCTATCTGATGAGCTTTGATGCCTTTGTGGAGGTTTCCGGTGCGCCCAGCTTTACCATGCCCGCCAAAGAAAAACACCGTTCTTCGTCTGTTCTGGTCAGCCAGAATGCCGCGCTGAGCAAATCCAGCGGCGGCAAATACTACCGCAGCGCCATGCAGGGCGGCATGTGCGATGTGACCGCATTCAAAAGCGACAGTGGCAATCAGAGCTATGTTTCATGGGCCAATAAGGATGGTGCCACCTATATTTTCTGCGTGATGCAAAGCCCGGACACCTGCGACGATTTCGGCTACGCCAACCGTCGCCCGGCCCTGTGCGAGACCGTGAAGCTGATGGACTGGGTGTTCGACAGCTTTTCCATTCAGGCCGCGCTGGACACCGACCTTACGCTGGCCGAGATCCCGGTGAAGTATTCCTCCGATACCAGCTCCCTGCAGCTGTATCCCGCCGACAGCATGATGACCCTGCTGCCTTCCACCGGCGACGGCAGCGTGACCCAGAAATATTTCCACCTGCCGGATTCCGTGTGTGCCCCTGTCCAGCAGGGCGATGTGGTGGGTACCGTGGAGCTGAAGCTTGCCGGTGAGACCATTGGCGTGGTGGACCTGATCGCCGGGCAGGATGTCAGCCGCAACCCGCTGCTGTTCACTGTGGCGCGTTTTCAGGAATTCTTAGGCAGTCTGTACCTCAAAGTTGTAATAACATTGAGTATTATTTCCATCATCATCTACTTTGCGTGGGTCCTTTTGAACAACTGGAACCGCCGCAAGCCCACCAGAAAGATCCGCCGCCGCTGAGCTTTGCACCGTTCAGCCGCATTTTGTGGAAAAGTGATGCAAAAAGCCCCGTCAGCCTTTTCAGGATGACGGGGCTTTTGGTTGCGCCAGCAGGAGTCGAACCTACGATGGGGGAGTCAAAGTCCCCTGCCTTACCGCTTGGCGATGGCGCATCGTGCAAGATATTATACCATATTCTTTGTTTTTCCACAAGGGGAAGGTTCCACTTTTCCGCTTTTGCGGCGGCTCTGTGCCGCCTTTTGCAGCCTGCAATTTGTGAAAAACCAATTTTTTTCATCATAACAACAAAATACGCCCATTTTGTTGCGCTTTTGTTACACTATATGTGGTAAATATAGGATTGAATAAACCTCCTCTTCCCGGCTTTTTCGTCTACTGCCTCATGGCGGGGACATCGAGGTCTGTTCTGGTGTTTCCGTTCCCGGCAGGCACCACATCCCAATTTGTCAGGAAAGCGAGGAGTCATATGAAAAAGATCTTGAAAATGCTGGTCCTCGGTCTGCTCAGCGCTGCACTGCTCTGCTGTGCACTGCCCTCTGCCTTTGCCGCAGAAGACAAGGATTCGCAGGTCTACACCATTGGTTTGGATGCCATGGGCGGCAGCAGCTCCACTGTGGCAGTCACCACCAATCTGAGCGGCAAACTCAGTGCCCTGCCCGCGCAGCCTACGCTGGAAGGCTACACCTTTGACGGCTGGTATACCGAGCCGGTGGGCGGCACAAAAATCAGCACCTCTACGGTGTTTACCGGTGATACCACTGTGTACGCACACTGGACCGTGAAAAATGCCACCACTTCCACCAGCACATCCACGCCCGCTCAGCCGGAACAGACCGCGCAGGAATACGATGACGGCCCGATTCTGAGCGTTCTGACGGTAGCCGGTGCTCTGATCACCACGCTGGCCGTGGCTGCCTTTATTTAAGTCTTTCCACACACTGTATCAATTTTATCAATAGAAAGGAAAATCTCCATGTCTACTATGAAACTGCCCGCAAACTATGCCTCCATCAGCGAAGAGGAAATGGTCTATCTGGACGGTGGTGCCCGCGACGCTTACAACAGCTTCCTGAATGTCGGTAAGGTGTTCAACGCCATTGCCCGCATCTTCTCCGGTGCAAGCTCCATCATCAACAATGTCAACGTGATCTACCAGTCCTTCCTGACTCTGGGCGATCTGCTGAAGAGCTTCTGATCCGGCTTCTATTTTCATCTGTTTTTCAAGAACTGTCTCCGTTGTGGGGACAGTTCTTTTTGTTTTTAACGCATTTTAATCGTTTACATCAAAAGAAACAATTTTTCTTTGGCTTTGGCAAAAAAATGCACGGAAAAGGCATTTTTGTTACGCTTTTGTTACGCATACTGTGCTAACATATAAGGTGGAAGGTCATTCATCAAACTGGCGCTGTCGCGCCGAAAACTGATATATCAAATGTGGTTTTGTGGTACGAAAATTTTCGTATTTGTCGAAAGTTTTCGTTTGCCTAATCCGACCACTTTTTGCGGGAGAAATCGATCATTATGCCAGACCGTGAACTGCGGCACATGCGCCGCACCGAATTAGTCGAGATCATTCTGGCGCTCAAGCAGAGCGAGGACCGGCTCCGGGCAGAAAACGCTGCCCTGTCTGCCCAGCTGCAGGAACGGCAGATCCATATTGAAAACGCAGGTTCCATTGCGCAGGCTGCACTGGAGCTGAACAAGGTGTTTGAAGCGGCGCAGGCCGCGGCTGATGAATACGTTGCATCGGTGCTCGCAGCAAACAAAAACACCGATGCCGCTGCCAGCGCTCTGCGCGCTCAGGCGGAAGCCGAAGCCCAGCAGATCCTTGCACAGGCACAGACCGAGGCTGCGAACCTGAAGGCACGCACCCAGCAGCAGTGCGACGCGGAAACGGAAGCCGCCGCACGCAAGCGCGCCCAGACCGAAGCGGACTGCAAGGCAATGCTTGCCCGGACGCAGCAGGAGATCCAGCAGCGCCGGGCCGCTTTTGACCGCCGGGCCAGCGAACTGCTGGACGGCTATCACAGCACGGAATTCCTGCCGGAGGAGCGTGCCAAATGAAAGAGCAAAAGATCAGGTTCACGCCCATTCCATCCACAGCAGAGGTGGAAGCAGAGCGCGAACGTCTGGCCTACCGCAGCCGTTATATGCGGGTGCTGCGCAGCACGGTCTACACGCTGCTGGTGGTCGCGGCCGTTGCCGTGCTGCTGGCCACCCTGTTTCTGCCGGTGCTGCAGGTCTCCGGCGACAGCATGAACCCCACTCTGCAGGACCGGGACATCATTCTGCTGGTCAAGGGCAGCGACATGAAGACCGGCGACCTTTGCGGATTTTACTGGCAGAACAAGCTTCTGCTCAAGCGCATCATCGGCCTGCCCGGTGATGTGATCGAACTGGACGAGGACGGTGTGGTCACTGTGAACGGCCAGACGCTGGATGAGCCCTATGTAGATGAACTTGCTCTGGGCGAATGCGACATTAAATTTCCCTATCAGGTGCCGGAAAACCGGTATTTCGTACTGGGTGACCATCGGGCCACCTCCATTGACAGCCGCAGCAGTGTGATCGGCTGTGTGGAAAAAAGTCAGATCGTAGGCAAGGTTTTTTTGCGGGTATGGCCCTTGTCCAGCTTCTCGTTGATCCACTAAGGAGGTTTAGGAATCATGCGGGATATTGTGAAAGAATATCAGAAAAAGTTCCGTCGGAACCACCAGCGCGCCAGACGCTATACTGCGCTGCTGCTGGCACTGGCGCTTACCACCAGCCTGTTCGTGAACTGGCAGCTGCACGGCGTGGGCATTGCCAAAACGGCCGAATATCTGTGCGGCGAGTTGGAGCACGAGCACACCGCTGCCTGCTATGAAAAGCAGCTGGTATGCGGCTATGAGGAAGGCGAACCGGAGGACTGGAATGCCACCATGACGGACGACGGCATGTCTTTTGATGATACATTCGACATGGATGATGATGCGTTCGGCGTGGATGCGGATGATCCCGGCATTGCAGCCCATTCCGCAGAGCCGGAGTACATCTTTGTGCCCCATGAGCACACCGACGACTGCTACCAGGAAGTGCAGGAGCTGACCTGCCTGGAAGAAGAGCACACCCACGACGACAGCTGTTTTGATGAGGATGGTGTCACCTTCATCTGCGATAAATTCGAGCACACCCACGACGACAGCTGCTACACCACCACCTATGAGCTGGTGTGCGGTCTGGAAGAGGGCGAGCTTGTAGAAGAAGTGAACCCCGATTATGACCCGGTGGCCCTGTTTGAGGAGCCGGTGGCCGCAAAGCCCGTGGTGGTCGATCCTGTGACCGAGACCCCGGTGCACCACCACACCGATGCCTGCTACGAGGAAGTGCTGGTCTGCGGCCTGCCGGAGCATCACCACACGGTGAACTGCCTGTCCGACCCGCTGGACGGCACGCAGGACGAGGACGAATGGCTGGCACAGACCGGCACCACGCTGAGCGGCAACTGGGCCGACGACCTGCTGGCCGTAGCCGAGAGCCAGCTGGGCTATGAGCAGAGCGAGCGCAACTTCCAGCTGGACGATGCCGACGGCGAGACCGTGCGCCACTACACCCGCTACGGCAACGACTACGGCAACGACTACGGCCCATGGGACGTGATGTTCCTTTCCTACTGCCTGAAATATGCCGATATCCCCCAGAGCGCTATCCCGCAGGTTTCCAGCGTGCTGTCTTTGCACAGCCAGCTGCGCAGCGCGCTGTACAACAAAGAGACCGGCAGCGGCTATGCCATGGATTTTGACGGTGATCTGCCGTCTGATGCCGCAATGCCCGGTGATATCGTCATTTACAATGGCACCGTGACCAAGGCTGTGGCCGCGGAAAGCCAGCCGTTGCAGGTGCAGGATGATTCCGCCGATGCCGACATTGCCCTGCTCTCCATGGATGCTGCGGCCACCACCGACACCGCGCCCCACATTGAGGAATACACCGTGGATGCCAGCACCGTTGGCATCGTGAGCGATGTGGACGAAGATTCCGGCACCCTGACCGTGATCTCCGGCGATGTGGATGGCAAGGTAGCTGAAGTCACGCTGAATGCTTCGCAGGTAACAACGCTGGTGTCTGTGGCAAATGCGCAGCAGGCCGATTATGGCGTTGCTACGCCGGATTACAAAGTTGAAGATGACGCAGGTGCCATTACCACCATCAAAGGTCTGGATGCACTGGATTACCTCACTGCTCTGGAGGTGCAGCGCAAGAATGGCACTGAATACGAGGATACCAACGTCACCACCATTTCGGAGCTTCTGCACAGCAGCCTTACCGTCACAGATATCCCGGCCCAAGCGATCCATGACAACGACTACTGTGTCCATGTTAAGCTGCCCAAGAGCTTTGATGTGCTGAACGATGAGCTTATCTCCGGCAAACTGGAAGATACCGGCAATTATGACACCTGCGGCAGCTACCGGCTGCTCAAGGGGAATGACGGCTGCTGGTACGCCGTGCTGCGGTACGACCAAAACTATATCAAGCAGAAAGAGGAGGCAGCCGCAGGCGCGGATACTTCCGATGCCAAGGTCACCAGCAACGTTGCCTTCAATTTCCAGTGGAACCAGAGCGAGGTCACCAGCAGCGGCTTTAATCAGATCGAGGTCAACAAAGATTACGCCCTTGATATCACCATCAACCCGGATGAAACCCCCGATGAGGATCAAAAAGACGATACGAACTATGACCTTAACCAGAGCGTGAAGGACCCGCGCTACAATGGCAGCGATGCCTACCTGGATTACACTGTTACGCTTGTGGTCAAGAACGAACAGGCCGGCCCGCTGACGCTTGCGGACAGCATGACCCTGCCCACCGGCGTAACCGCCGAATATGTCGAAGACTCGCTCCAGCTCAGCATGAAAGAAGACGATACAACGCTCCGCATCACTTGGGAAAATGTTAATGATGAGCGCAAGATCACCTTGGGTTCTGCCGGTTCCCCCATTGCCGCAGGCACCTATTATATCCGCTACACCGTCAAGCTGAACAAAACGGCTTTTGACGGTGAAGTAATCAATAACATCAAGATTCTGGACACGCCCATCAGCGATGATGCCGAGAAGTCGGTAAAAACCGACAGCCTTGTGATCACCAGTCAGGCCGATCCGTCCGACTACGAACTTCCCTCTACCGGCGGGGCCGGTACCAAACTGTATACAGCAGGTGGCGGCGCGCTGATGCTTGCCGCTCTGGTGTGCGGGGTTTGCAGAAAGCGCAGACGCGAAAGGAGGGCACGTTAAAAAGCCTGCATCCTTCCTGACACGGCGGCAAAATTGATTCTGCGCCGGAAGCAGACCCTGAAAATAGGAATCAGAAAAACTTGAAAGGAGACTTTCGCAAATCATGATGAAGAAAGTAATCAAAAAGCTGCTGGCCGCACTGCTGGCAGTTGCCATGGTGTGCGCCATGGCGATCCCGGCGTTTGCATACAACATTAAGGAGGACATCAATAAAGACCACTCTTTCGAAGCTTTCCAGATCTTCAAGGGTGATGTTGAGGGCAATAAGATTTCCAATGCAACGTGGGGCAGCAACATCACTCATCCTGATGATTTTCTGGAAAAACTGAAGGATGCTCCTATCATTGGCGCTCAGTTTCAGTCTATCGACGCTACCAACGCTACCGACGCTGCCACTGTTCAGAAAGTTCTTGCGGTTATCAGCAAATGGAGTAATTCCGATAATGACAGCATTGCTTTCGCCCGTTTTGTCTGCAAGTATCTCTACCCGACTGCAGACGCAAATCCGACACACGCCGCTATAGGTAACCATACCCTCCACTTTGACGACGCAGGTTATTATCTGATCGTTGATACTACCTACTTTAAACCTGGCGATTCCTATGTTGCCTACAATTCCTTCATGCTGACGGTTACCCAAGCAAACTGGAACGTTGATGTTACGCCTAAGGTTGAAAAGCCCTCTGTTAAGAAGGAGGTTTACGACAATCAAGATGGTACCAGCAACGAAGCAGGTTTTGGTTCCAGCGCTGACCATGCGATCAACGAAGAGTTCAAGTTCAAGCTGACCGCTACCCTGCCCGCAAGCAATGTCCATGTTTACGATTACTATGACAAGTACACTGTTATTTTTAATGATACTCTGTCCGAGGGCATTACCTTTGACCGTTTGGATACGGTAGAAATCACAAATGGCACTACTTCACAAGTGATCGATTCTAATAAATATACTCTTTACGAAAAACAGCCGTATCTCACACTGGGCATTGATGATGTCAAAACCTGTGCATCAGGGCTCAATTTGAATGACGGCGCTACGATTACGGTCACCTATACTGCACACCTGAACGAAAAAGCCTTTGTCAATATTGCAGGCGGTGATACTAGTAACATAAATAAAGTTTATCTCACCTATTCCAACAATCCCAGAGACGAGTCATCCATTGGTAAAACTCCCGAAAGCACTCCAGTCTATGTGTACACCTACCAGCTGAACAACACCAAGCGTCAGAACACTGTGGATGGTTCCGCACTGGCGGGTGCTGGCTTCAAGCTGTACAGCGATGCAGAGTGCAATAATGAAGTAGGACTCTACCAGGAAGGCGAGTTCTACTACCCCATCAAGGACGCAACCGGTAAAAAAGCTGTTGAAATGATCTCTGGCGAGAATGGTCAGTTCAACGTTAAGGGTCTGGACGCTGGTACTTACTACCTGAAGGAGACCATCACTCCTGCCGGTTACGATACCTGCGGTGTAACCCCAGTGACCATCAAAGCAGACCACTCCGGAAATGATCATGTTAATCTTGAAGGCTCCAACCTGACTATCGTCAACAAAAAAGCCGGCGGCATTACCCTGCCCTCCACCGGCGGCATCGGCACTACCCTGTTCTATGTGGTCGGCGGCGGCCTGATGGTTGCGGCCATCGTTCTGCTGGTCACCAAGAAGCGCATGGAGAACAAGTAAGCTCCATTTTCCCCCAGAACCCGGAGCAAAGGGGCCGCAAGGCCCCCGCTCCTATCCTTATAACATTAGGGAGTAGCCCATGAAAAAGAACAAAAGCACCATCATCCTGATCCTCGTCTTTTTCGTGGGTCTATCCGTGATGTTATACCCCACCCTCAGCGATTACGTCAACCAGCTGCATCAGTCCCGTGCTGTGGCCACCTATGCCGAGGATGTGGACAATCTGACCGATGCCGACTACAGCGCCTATTTCGAGGCGGCAGATGCGTTCAATGCGCAGATCGCCGCCGACCCGGATGCGTTGTATTTCCCGCAGCGCTTTCCCACCTACGAAAGCACGCTGGATGTGACCGGCACCGGCATTATGGGCTACATCACCATTGAAAAGATCGGTGTGGAGCTGCCCATCTACCACGGCACCAGCGATGGCGTGCTGCAGATCGCCGCAGGCCACTTGGAGGGCACCAGCCTGCCGGTGGGCGGCGAGAGCACCCACGCGGTCATTTCGGCTCACCGCGGCCTGCCCAGCGCCAAGCTGTTCACCAATCTGGACCAGCTGGAAGTGGGCGACACCTTCACCATCACGGTGCTGGACCGGGTGCTGACCTATGAGGTGGACCAGATCTCCATTGTACTGCCCACCGAGACGGACAACCTCAAGGTGGTGGACGGCAAGGACTACGTCACCCTGATGACCTGCACCCCCTACGGCATCAACTCCCACCGCCTTCTGGTGCGGGGACGGCGCATCGAAACGCCGGACAAGCTCAAGCACATCCGTGTAACAGCCGATGCCATCAAGATCGAACCGATCATCACAGCTCCCATCATGGCACTGCCCCTGCTGCTGGTGCTGCTGCTCTGGCTGCTGTTCTCCAACCGCAAACGCAAATCTACAAGAGGTGAAAAACATGAAACGCACTGATCTCAAAAAGCACGCTGCGGCCCTGCTTTTGGTGCTGTGCCTTCTGGTAACAAGTGCGCTGCCTGCCCTTGCCACCAGCGCAAACATCAAGCTGGTGGACAGCAGCGGCAATCCCACTACCGGCACCATCCGCGTTACGCTGTACGACAGCGCCAACGATAAGGCGCTGAGCGGCGGCAAGCTCACTTTGTACCGTGTGGCCGAGGTAAAGCGCCAAAACGGCAACCTGAGCTACGAATACTGCGGCGATTTCTACGGCTGCGGCATTGCGCTGGGTGATTTGACCGACAGCACCCTTGCGGCCCAGCTGCAGGAGTATCTGCCCCAAAGCGCCGAGGGCACCACAAAGACCATTGATGCGGACGGCAACGTGACCTTCCGTGGTCTGGAGCTGGGCCTGTATCTGATCGTGCAGACCGAGGCTTCCAAGGGCTATGAGCCGATCAATCCGTTCCTTGTCTCTCTGCCCATGGCGGAGGATGGCAAGTGGAATTATGCGGTGGATGCCAGCCCCAAGGTGGGTGCTTACACCCCCACCAAGCCGGACACGCCGCCTACGCCCCCTACCCCGCCTACGCCCGATTATCCTGATACGCCTACCCCGCCGAACAACCCGGATAACCCGGTCTCTCCCGGTAATCCGGACAATCCCGTGGCTCCGGGCCATCCGGATCATCCGGTAGCACCCGGTAATCCAGACAGCCCCGTTCTGCCGGGCCACCCGGATAACCCGGCAATGAGCGGTCTGCCGCAGACCGGTCAGCTGAACTGGCCCGTGCCGGTGCTGGCTGTCAGCGGTGTGGTGCTGTTTGCATTCGGCTGGGCGCTGGATCGCAAATACCGCACAGTATAATTTTATTCTGATACAACAAAGAGGACCCGATGCATCTGCATCGGGTCCTCTTTTTCGGTTTCTTTTATGCAGTCAGGGTTTACTGCTGCTGTGCCTGCT